>JAEEGL016605757.1_pt1 | contig 10651 bp, 6 predicted proteins | sample 9134231 | NCBI WGS metagenome assembly JAEEGL01 (sample SAMN16246548, study PRJNA631951) | gut metagenome | biome: gut microbiome; feature: rumen; material: fiber-attached | host: Bos | place: Iran: Karaj | collected 2018-10 | reverse complement strand
TGTTTTCATAACGCCTCCGTTTATGCTTACGCATTAACAATATATTCGTATATATCTTCCCTTACAGGAACATCAAGAATCCATTCGATCTCCACAGCAGATTTATCTGTATTTGCCATGGTAAACTCCTTAGCCTTTCCGCTTGCAGTCATATGACCGAGATAATAGAATTCCTTAGAAATCTTGTCGTCCTTATTTTTTCGCACAAAGAGCTCAACTTGTATTCCTCGTTCTTTAGCCTTAAGGAAATTCTGAACATCTTCTGACTGAAGGCTTCTTCCGGATTTAGAAATAGCGATTAGTTTATCTCTAAAGCCTGGAACAAAGTGATCCTCATACTTAGTCGTGTCGCTTATATCTTCAGATTTATCATAGTTGATGAAAACAGGAAATGTTTTTGTCTTCTTATCATACTTATATCCGCCGATATTTAACGGTACCTCGTTTTGTTCCCAGTTCAAAAGCCTACATACGTCTTCATATGTATATTTCTGGTAAAGTACAAAATCTGTATGCTCGTAACTTTGGCTATAGTCTCGCTCATATCGACTTATTCCAAAATCAACGAGTTCGCTAAGCACATTGTAAAAGTCCTTGTTCGCTAGCATGGCCATAAATGATTTGGCAGGCTTATAATCATTGGCATCTTTTTCTATAAAGACACACTGCTCATATGTCTTTTTTCCGCTTCCGGCAGGGAACTCATTAGTCAGGACATTTACAATATTCTTCTCCTGATCAGTGCTTACGTCTTTGCCAAACTCCTTCATATCTTTTTTAAGGCTCGCAAACAATCCAAGCATTGAGATTCCGCTTGAGTATGTCAGAGTTCTTTTTAGCAGCTGAAGTTCCTGTATTCTTTTTCCACTCGCAAACTTCTTCGATACAAACTCAATGACCTTCTCCTCGTCTTCACTGAGGCGAATCTTATATTCTTTCTCGTACTTAACCAAGAATTTATAGTATGAGCCCAGACTATTGTTATCAAAAATCCTTACAACATCCATTTCTCCGTAATCATCAAAATCTCGGAGTGCTGGTATACGTCCAAGCTTATTCTTTAAATTTGTATAATTTTCCCTGATAAGTTTAATATCACTAAAGTTAGCATTATCAACAGATGCGAATATCCTCTTGCGGCTGATTTCATCGAAATGAACCGTCGACTCTCCCGGGATAACTCTGCCACCCTCCATGATGTATCGACGAATGTTGTCTTTGTTATATGTTCTATCTCCCGAAAGGGCAATCGGAATCATGAAGTTATTTGTATAGTTGCCGATAAAATCAAGAATGACAACGTATTCTTTGCCTGCTGCCTTTCTTAAGCCACGGCCAAGTTGTTGGATAAATACAATGGGGGACTGTGTAGGGCGCAACATAATTACTTGGTTAACTTCCACTATATCCACGCCCTCGTTCAATATTTCAACTGAGAAGATATAGTCGATAGGCTGATTTTCGGATGTTGCATCGCCTTCATCCATCGCCAATCTTTCGAAAGCATCCTGTCTTTCCTGTTCAGATGCATTTCCATTCAACGCAATAGTCCTGAAAGGTTTGCCCGTCTCAGGATTAATCATCTTATTGAATTTTGCTGAGAGTTCTTCCGTCTCTTTGATGCTGCTGCAGAAGATTAATCCTTTTACCTTATCTCCACTATATCCATAGTAATTAGCCTGAGTAATAATATGCTTTACACGCTCATCACTTGTAAGCATACGAAAATCTCTATTGGCTTCCTCATCATCGCCAATAATAGCTAAATCTGTAATGCCAAAATAATGGAACGGGCAGAGGAGATTTTCTTCCATTGCCTGTTGAAGTCTTATCTCATACGCAATCTGATAATTGAAGATTTCATAGACATTTCGACCTTCAATGTTATCATCGCGCTTATCGGGAGTAGCTGTCATTCCGAGCCAGAGTTTAGGCGTGAAATGTCTCATAATCTTCTGATAAGTATCTGCCGGTACGTGATGTGCCTCGTCAAGGACAATACAGTCAAATGTATTCCTATCATACTGGAGCAAGTGTTCATCACGGTTCAAAGTCTGTACTGTGGCAAATACATAATCAGCGTCATATTCATGGTGGTTGGCTCCAACCAAACCCATTGACTTAGTATTGGCAAAAACCTTCTCATAAGAACGCTTTGTTTGCCTTGCCAACTGTCCTCTATGGACCAGAAAAAGAACTCTTTTATATCCCAGCTCTCTCATGGCAAATGCCGAAGCATATGTTTTGCCGGTTCCGGTAGCGGAGATTAATAATGCTCTTTGCTCGCCTGATGCCAATATCTTTTTCAAGTTAGCTATAAAGCCGACCTGCATGCTATTAGGCTGAAGTTTATATTTCTCAAGCGAAGTAACGTCTTCTTGCTTGGCAATCTCACGCTGCTTCTTTATTATCTCGTATTTCTCTTTGTATTGCTCATAGAATGTTTCAAAAGGCAAAGAGTATTGTGAATTCCAAAGCTCCTTAAATTCAGCAACGATTTCCTTTGCCATTTCTCCCTGTGTGGTTGAAACAATCTTTGTATTCCATTCACGGTTGCTGGTAAGTGCTGAACTCGTGATGTTAGAGCTGCCTATGATAATCCTATATATCTCATCTTTCTTGAAGATATATCCCTTGGTGTGGAAACCCTCTTCAGCCGCTTCAACATCATACATCCTCAAGGTAATATTTTTTAATTCATTCAGCTTCTCTAGCGCCCTAGGTTCGCTGAATGTAAGATAATTTGTTGTAAGTATCTCCCCGGGAACGCCTCTAGATTCTAGTTCTTTAAGGGTTTGCAACAAAGGTGTGATTCCGCTAGAGGTAATAAAAGCCACACTTATTTGAAAATGATCACACACCAAAAACTCATCCTCAATGGATGAGAGAACTTTCTTTCCTTGTTTATTATTGTTAGATAGAAACTGTGGTTTATATGTCAGACTAGACGCGACATTCCCATCGATATATGCAGTTTCAAACCCCTGTCTTAAATCATCGATTGTGCCCATGCTTCTCTCCAAAGAAAAATCTACTATCTATTATACTTTTGGGAGAGGGTTTTGTGCAATCGAAAGCTATATGTGCCCTGTAGTCTCATCTGTTTTTTCTGCTTCTTTGACTCTTCTTTTGATCCTCCAATACTCTCTAGCCAATTTACGCTGATGGCAACATGCATTCCAGTATTGTGCTTCATTATCAACAGCATACTTGTACTCAATTTCTTCGCGCTGGACTCTTTCTTTGTTCTCGTCACAATCAAGCAAATATATTTTTATTTCATTGTAATGTGTTGCTATTTCACGATATTTGGCATGTCTCCGGTCACCATCATTCACCAAAACATCAAATTTTTTTTGAAATGGGAAGAGTCTTCTTGCTGTGTATGAGAAATTGCTACTTGAAGCGCTAAATCTCGTCCTTTCTATCAATTCGATATTGTCTAATAATTCATTAATTACATCCTCATGCTGTCCGACCTCCAAACAGATGAATTTGGAATCCGAAGCCGAGTCCCCCCAAATAGCCCAAACACCTCGGCAACTGGTTTTGTGTTTTATCGTGTTTATTTCTTCAGTGAATAACCCTCTTGAATCTTTTTTTGCGTAAAAAACAAGTTCTTCCATATCAACCTCTAGTTCTTATTTTTGGGGTAAATTTCTATCTGGCCTTAAACCTCGCTGAAGTTCTACTAAATTCGGCATCTGCTTTTCTATATTTTTCTAGTTCTTTGTATCTTTTCGTGGAATCCATAGCCAGATATTTCTCTATTTCACCATTCAATATACCTTCTTCCGCTTTTTGGTATTTACGGAGTTTTCCTATATTTATTGTGCCGATTATTATACTGTCTTGCTCACCGCCCTTAATTTGGATAATGTCACGGCTTTTGCTTTTATATGGTCCAGTAATTCTGGAGTCACCATAAATTGAGGTGTTTGCCTGGACCACAAATGCATGTAGATCTCTCGATAATGATTCGATAATATTAGAAAAATAGCCCGTATCCTTGTTAAATTCAGGTGTAAACAACATATCAACCTTGTTTTTATACAACGCCCTTGCAAAGATATCAGTAAACTCATAGCACAAAAAAATACCAAACGAAACACCATTTTGATCTATTATCTGATATTTCGGTATTTGTTGATCTTTACATCGAAGAAGGTGTAAGGATAATATTGTTTTTTCGAGTGGTGCATAGTCATTTTTTTCCCTAAAAAAGATGCAAGAATTCTTGTACTGATGCTTCCCACCTGAAGTAAACTGTGGAATAAATAACACATTGTTATGGGCATTAACACCATCCACATAATACTTCATACCCGTCACAACTGAAACCCCTGATCTTTTTACATAGGATAATACGTCTGGAAGCCACTCATACGGAAGAAAAAACTCTGGCAGTAAAAGATAGTCAACCCTATTGTCATATGCTTCCTTAAACCAGTTAAGTAATTCTATTTTTTTCTGATCAACATGTTCTCTTGCCCCAGGAAGGCCCTCACAACATTCATCTAACCCCAATCTAACATTTGCAATTGCTATTTTTATTTTGCTCCTTATTCTGCCCTTTTTTCTATTGCGCACATTTATTTTTTGTATAATGTATCTGTCATCAATCTTTTCCTCATCCACACTAAGATCAATACGTAATTGCGGTTTTTCTATAGAATTACACTTGTAAAAGAAATCAACTATACTATCTATTGCATTATCATCTAAAATTTTTCCATTAGTTTTAAATGCATTTCCCTCCCCAGTTAAATCTTGGACAAAAGAAAAGTAAAACAGCTCATCCATATTAACAAATCTTGGCGAGTAATCCCACTTGAATCCGTGTAGGATTGTATCGTCAGTTGGGATTTGGTTTGTAGCAATCTTTGTCAAATCCAAATAATCTGGTAAATCAGACCAATAATTTGCCATAGGCACGTTAACCAATTTATGGTTAAACAGATTCGCGTGTCGAAGCATTTTTGCCAACGCATATACCTGATCGTCCTCTCCTTGTACAAAGCACGGGCTCAGCGCCAGCGCAGTACTCATGGAGATCCTTAGCAAGTCGCGCATATCGCGCTTTATTCTATTCTTAATATGCGTTCCTCTCCCCTGAACTATGAACTCAATTTGTGATATATGTAAATCTTCAATTGCCTTTTCAATATTTTCTCGAAAAACAGCCCATTCATTTTGCTCATGCGAAAGCAGGAAAAAATAGAAGCAATTAATCCAATTTGTGTGATAGTTTAGCGCGTTGCTTCCTTTGAAGAATCTCAGAATATTGTTACTCTCTTTACCCTGTTTTACTTTCTCCTTATGGGTCATCTGAGTTCTTTCCCCACGAGATGAAAACACAACCTGGGACATATGCCATCCAAGTTTATACCTGTCAACTTCTTGTTGTGCAATATCTCTTATTTTAGTATCTTGAGTGAAATTCTTAATTGCATAAACTGCCTCTTCAAAATCTTCCAAATTAAAATCGCTTTGAGGAATAATATTTGTCGCACTTGGTACAATTCTTGTGCTCTCCAAGGCCTTGATTAATCCGCTTGACTTTTTCTTCTCAAAGAAAATAATTTTCACCTTTTCGCGTTGAATCCTTAGGGTGTCGTATCCTTTAAGCGTAAAACTCTCATCCTGTTTTTCTAAAAGATTGTTTGCATCTACAAGCAAATCTTCAAATTCGTAGTTTTCACCTTGCAACAATTGATCCTTTGTGTCAATAACAACTATTATGTCATCTACATATCGACCATAATATAGTATTCTATCGTTCTTTAGTGCATTTTTATCATAGTCAGATAGATACATGTTTGATAATAGCATAGAAGAGAACAAGCCTATTGGGAGAATCATGCTATCAGTTGTTTCGCTTTCTTCTAAAACTCGTACGCTGGAAATAATCTCTGTATATCGGCTATATATGCTTTCAACTATTGTCGTAAGATTCGATAAGGAACTTAGTCTATTATCATCGTTCAAAAGCCCCGGCAGCATATCGAATCTCCATCTAACAGCATAATAAAAGCCTTGTATATCCAGCGTCACCATGGCCATATTCTTAGAATTCTGCTTTTGTTTTGTAGCTTTTATCGCTCCATTCTTCCATTTACAGTACTGGCGAAAATATGGGATAAATAGTTTATTTCTATTCAATTTTACCCCTTCAAATAAATCACCCTTTTCCTCGAAATAATTACCATAATTATCTATACAGTTTCCATAACAGTTCCTGTTAATAACTCCATTATCATAAACGAGCTTTCCCAGAAGCATGCACCATAACGAATCCAAAAGATAAAGTTCAAACGGCATATTTATAAAGAAATTAACTTTATCTACTACTTCATCTGTTCTATCTGCACCAGAAACAAATATTTCGTTTTTACTTGAATTTCCGCTTTTATTCTGAGAAGGCCGAAATGATTTAGGAATAACATAATAATCAATTTGCTTGACCCAATCATTTATTACCTCCGAATACATCTCCGGTGACATAATGACATTGGCTATTAGCGAAAGTGTTGCTTCCATTTGATCTCGATTTTCTTCAAAAGTAGCAATCTTCTCCTTCATGAAAATATAATTCTTATTGTAATGGTAATATGACTTTAGTCTCAAATAGGCCCCTTTAAGCATTTCATAATTACGCTGAATATCTGAAAACATGTTTTTCTCCTTAGTTGAATAATTTGCTTATGTTTCTCCGCATATCAGTTCCATCCAATAGGAAAATTCACTATTCATTCTCTCAGTTACTGCATCTCCAATAACTATCTTGAACTGGGGGTATTCTTGAAAGTACCTCTAAAGACGAATATATTCGAACAAACTATTATAAGCAAGAAGTAACCCTGATATGGCGTTTAGACTTAGATTTTATTACATTTTCCCCACCACATATATTCTATTCGCGTTCGCGAATAGTTTCAAGCAGGTTTTAATCTACACTTCGCAGTAGAATGTAATTTTAAAATCTATACGTTTTACCCTAACAATAATTCAACACAAAAAACCTGCACCAGGCTTTTAACCTAATGCAGGTACTTTTTATTTCGTGCAAGGAAACACTTCCAAGCCCGTCATTTCATAAATTCAAAATGTGATTTCAATTTCCCAATGGATCTGCTCGACCTTTCTTTATTACGAAACCAGCTCACCACACATTTGACAACCCCTTAAAAACTTTTGAGGCCTCACCCACATATTATAAAACAGCGGTTCGCTTATAACCACTTACTGCTCTTGTAACAAAGCCATCCCTAACCATATTTCCTATCTCTATTTCTAGAGCAGGCTCCTGAATTTCTAAATGATACTGCTGATTAAGCTCCTTCACCAACGTATCAAGCGTAAAACTAGCATCATGTCGAGAATATAAATGATTATAGAGTATAAAATCTGTATTCTTTTCTGGCTCCTTGACAATTACATTGCACATAGTATCCCTCCTGTTTCAATCCTTTTTCCTTTCACTTTTTGTATTCTTCAAATCAATGTGACTTTATATCATCTTTCAATGATATGAACATTTGCAAAATATCATCAACCACAAATCCGCCTATCTGTTCGCCAATCATCCTAAGAAGGTCTTGTTTTTTGCTTACAATGCTGTCTGAATTATCCTTACTAAAAGTGTAGATATAGAATGTAGGTTGAAAGTCATTTTCTTTTAACAAGCTTCTTCCAACTCCGCTAATATCATCTAAGACATATGTTTTGTTATTAGAATCGTAGAAAAGAATTTTTTGGTCAGTTCCAGTAGAAATCTTTTTGAAAACCGTGATAGTATCGACACTTTTGAGTAACGTGTTGCAACTATCAGTCACTATTTTTTCAATTTTCTTTTTGAAATTTGTATCATTCCCATCTGCGCCAAGCAGCAATCCTTTATTCTTATATATATACGAAATCAGAAATCCTTCACTATTATTATCGGCAGCTCTGATTAATCCATTAACAGCTTCAAGCGTACCCGCAATATTTACTACTGTTGACCCCTGTGCTTCTTCTTCCTTCTCAATCTGCTTTTGTTCTTTCCTAGCCGTTTGATCAAGAATTTCTGCTTTGCTCTTCAGTTCATCAGCACTGTCTCTTACTGTTTTGCTAACTGTCTCATCAATAATTCTAAAGTCCTCCCCTCGCTTTATGAGAGAGTAATAACTTTTTTCATGACGTAAGAGTTCAGCCAATTGATCCTTAGTAAGGCTATCTCCATTGCTAAGTTGGTCATCTTCATCTAGCCTGCAAAAATTGAAATAGATTTTCTTCAAAACGGTCATAAGCCAAGAATCATTCCATTGGCTTAACTCGTCGCCCTTCTCATGATAAGTTGCATCACCCAGGGGATACCACAGGCCTGAAATATCAAACGGTATAGAATCTGGGGTCGAAAGATGAGCGCTAGCGTTACTATCCAAATAACTACTTATCAGGTTCGCGACAGAGTGCTCCAGTAAGTAATCTGTTTTTATTACTCTGTGGTGAAATACTATTTTTTTATACAAATCATAACGGCGTTTTAGGAAGTCTTCAATCGCGTTTACGGCCTTAACGGGAAAGCAAAAGGTAGGCATCTCTCCACTCATAATCATTTGCATATCAAGTATTATTCGACTATAGTCAATAAAGCCATTGTTTATTCCCGAATTTATTGGATCTCGAGTGACATAATCTAAGCGATCACCATCTACGCTACCACTTATAAGTCCATGTAACGCACTAAAAGCCGATTCTGAACTATCATCATACATCTTCAAAACACAATGCAACACGATTATATCAAATATTTTTTCATTTTCCAATGATTCGCAGGTTGCTGGAATCTCACTTAAAATACTCTTTGCAATCTCATCTCCCATTACCTCATGAAGTGGACGTGTCTCGCCGTTAGTATTAGTTGGAAAGTATTTTCCTAATTTAGCATTGTAGTCTTTCCATGCCACTTCGGTCTTGCTACTCGAATCCACAAGTACAGATTCCATTGCACGCTCAACCACATGAGAAAACGGTGGATGACCAATATCATGTAACAGCGCTGCAACCCTAACAGCTTCCATCAATATTACATGAATATTGACCATATCTTCAGGAACATTTCGAGGAACAAGTGACATTCTAAACGAATCCATTTGAATGTCCGGAATTTTTTTTATTTTCTTTTTCAAATATTGATATTCCAAAACATCTATGCGATGTGATATTAAATCCTCAATTGCACTTTTGCATAGTTTATAAAAAGCCTCCACGTTTTCCTTGTTGGCATTTTCAATTGAATGAAAAAACATGTCTGAACACAATTTCATCGTTCCTATAGAGTGTTCAAAACGCTTCGTTCTATTAGAGGGGTAAGTCAAGTACACCGTAGAATTTTGGTATACGTCATGAAGTCTGTTAAAGCCGACGCTAGATATTATCTTCTTTTCGTACTCTGATAAGGCAATTAAGCCATGAATTGAATCATTGATATAAATCCCTTTTGACATTACTGACCCCCACATTTTTCACTTATTTGAATCATACTACAACATATTGTGTTTTGCAACCAACTTTAACAACATTTTAGCTAAATCGCATTCTTAATTCTATTATTGTATGACCGTTATTTTTCTTTACAAAGCGGATGGTTATACACCAAACTGCTGTCTTTATCTTTTCCATCTCAGCTCCCCTTGAAAAAACAAATTTGCTTTTGCATATTCATTTCAAGACGATTAATTATGGCGTCCAGTTCTTTTTCCGCTTTTGATTTAAATAATCCCATTTTTCATCTTTCATTCAAGAATCTGGCAAATCTTCTCTACCATCTTCTTGTTCAAATCGTTATCGATTTTTGTGTGTATAGCTTTATCTATCTCGTTTACGCTTCGAAGGACCTTATCGCTTGAAACTGGGCTTTTGGTTCCAAGGATTATGGCGTAGCCTTCAATCCATGTTTTGACCCCATAGTAGTCAAGATATCTATGAAGTACTCCAGCCTGCCTATTGGCCTGTCTGATTGGATTCTTGGCCGGCTTAACATAGGTATTGCCGCCTCCACTCACATGATACTTGTCCCATTCATAATCATCTTCTGAGCCTACAAGAGTACCGCTATATGCCTTTACCTCAATAATGAAAACGCCATATTTATTTACTATGACATTGTCCAGTTCAGCTTCTTCATCACCGTTATCAATTTCAACATTGGTAAATAGATAATCGTCTTCTCGAAGAACTGACTTTATTAATTCTGTAGCACGTTTTTCTCCTCTTAGTCCTGCTGCCTCTTTGCCGGAAAGATAAGAGCCCGAGCTTATACCTTTAAATAAATATATTAGGAAGGTTAGGACAATAGTTATTACCAGCGCTATTAATATGATTATTAAAAAATCCATTTCAGTCACTCACATTTCACGTCCAATACGGTTTCTGATCCTTATGACTATACCCCTGCATCTTCACCTTGTACTCTTCCAAGGTCTGTTCGTATTTTGAGAGAGTCGCTGTTTTTACCATGCCGGTATTACGCATGACTTCCAAGGCAGCCTCAAATTCTTTAAGGTTGGCCTGGGCGTTGTCCTTATAGTTATTGGACATATTCATTTCAAGACGATTAATTATGGCTTCCCGTTCTTTTACTTCTTTTGATTTGAATAATCCCAAC
>JAEEGL016401672.1_pt1 | contig 10651 bp, 5 predicted proteins | sample 9134231 | NCBI WGS metagenome assembly JAEEGL01 (sample SAMN16246548, study PRJNA631951) | gut metagenome | biome: gut microbiome; feature: rumen; material: fiber-attached | host: Bos | place: Iran: Karaj | collected 2018-10 | reverse complement strand
GGAGGCGGTTTGCGAACGGCTCTGCATGGAGCACGCGCGACAGATCTACGTCGTCGGAGACGAAGCCGCATCGTCGGCCGGCGACGTCGAGAACCTCGCCTTCGCCAAGGGCGTTGGCGCCTATCTCGAGAAGCACGCCTCGAAGCGTCCGAACGGACTTCCGAAGCCGGTGTTCGTCCGCCTTGACGGAGGCGCATCCTTCGACTTCGTGAAGAAGATTTCGTTCGCGACCGTTCCGACGGACGGCAGGAAGATCGGAGAAGTCTCCTCCTTCTTCAAGCCGTTCAGCTTCACCGAGGGCTGGGCCCGTCGCATCTGGAGCGATGTCACGTCCGATCTTGGCTCTGGCGCCCTCGACTTTGCGCCGATGGGGGAGAACTCCTTTGTGCACCTCGTCGTCGCCGGCCTCACGCCGATGGGCGAGGCGCTCGTGCTTCAGGCGGTCCGCGTCTGCCACTTCCCGAACGGTTGCCCCACGCTCGTCACCGTCGTCGATCCGGACAAGTCGGCTCGCGCCGCGTTCTTTTCCCGGCATCCATCCCTTCCGGACTGGACGGACGGGAATCCGGGAGATGGAAATCCGATACAGGACGTCCGAATCCGGTTTCTTGCCGAACGGATCGAATCGAAGGAGGTCCGCACGCTTCTTCAGGATGCCGCCCTGGACGACGACTGCCTCCTCTCGGTCGCCATCTGCTTCCGCCATACCGACAGCTCGCTCTCCGCCGCCCTCAACCTCCCCGAGGAAATCTACTGGCATCGGATGTCGGTTGAAAATTGCAAGGATGGGCGCCGTGCTGACTACCGTACGAACGGTGCGCGGATCTGGGTCTGCCAGGAGCACAGCAACGGCCTTTCGGAGCAGGCGGGCGATTATCCGCGCTACGAAAACCTCCATCCGTTCGGAATGCAGGAGGACGGCTTTACGCCGTGGTGCCTCCGCGAATTCTGCGCCATGTATCTCAACGCCATCTACGACTGGCCGAACGAGCCGGGAGGGCCGTCCTGGCTCGACGGGTGCGCCGTTCCCGCGGTCGCGGCTCGCATCGCCGACTTCCGCGAAAAATGGACCGAGCAACTCTCTCCGGACAAACCATGGGGCGTCTTCGAGATCGCCGCGACGAAGGAGGGGGCGGCCGAGAAGAAGAATCTTCTTCTTGAGATGCTCGCCGAGGGCGGAGAATCGGAGGTTCGACGCTTCCAGGAGTACGCCTTCCGCAAGTACGTTCTTCTGGCGCCCGAAATGCGCTGGGCGAACGTGTACGTCTCCGACTCCTACGGCGCCGTCTTCCGCGCGCTCGGCCTTCGCGCGGTCCGGGACCGAGAGACGCCTTTCGCAGTTCTCGCGAGGGACAACGACCGGATATTCGAGGAGCGCCGAAAGGCGATGGAGCCGCTTGAGACGCCGACCGACGAGGGCGAAGCTCCCAATTGCCTTGCGAGGAGCCTCGCCGAGGTCGAGCACAACCGTTGGATGGCCGACCGGGCGCTGATGGGCTATCGCGCCCCGCGGCTCGAAGCCGGCGAGAAGCGCGACGACGCCTTCCGCTACCATAACGACATGAGGCCGTTCGGTTCCCTTTCCGATCGGGAGAAGGGCAAGGATGAAATATCCATCGCCTGCATCCCCCTCTTCGTGGCCCTGGAGGGAATCCGGCTTGAATGCGCCGAGGGCCAGTCATGATGGGCTATCGCGCGTCAAGACCCGGGAGCGGAGAGATGTGCGATGACGAATTCCTCATCCACCCCGGTCTGGTCCCGTACGCCGGCGTTCCACCGAAGGAAAAGGGCAAGGACAGCATCAACATTCTCGCCATCCCCGTTTTCCTCGCGCTTGAAGGCTACCGGATCGAGGATGCCGGCGACGCCTCCGGCGCGTCCGCGTCTTCTTCCAATTCCCGTTGAGAATCATCACGACCTTTCGGAAGGGTACAACAAAATGAAAAAGTACGACGTTTTCATCAGCTACCGAAGAGACAAGGACCGGGGAGAGCTGGGGGCCAATATTGCCTCCAATGTTAAACATCATCTTGAGAGGCGCGGCATGAGTGTTTTCATGGATGTCGAGAACCTTCATGCCGGCCCGTTTCCCCGGCAAATCGAAGAGGCCATCTCGAACAGCAACAATGTTGTTTTGATTTTGTCTCCCTGCGCCATGGACCGATGTGCCCGGAAGGAGGACTGGGTTCGGCGGGAGTTGGAAATCGCTAGGGAACGAAGTGTTCTCGTCACACCGATCCGCCACCCGGATTACAGGGATCCGGAAGATCTTCCGGTCTGGATTCGCGACACGATCCAAAATGAGGGGCCGACCTGGCTTCACGAATTTGAATCTGCCGCCATTGATCGACTTCTGGCGATTTGGGAGCAGGGTTCCGTCCTTTCGATATCCTCAAGAACAACGGCCAATCCCATGGCCGCAGGCTTGAAGCCGTCCGATCAGTCCGATAACAATCGGATAGACGCTACGCCCGGAGTGCTGTCCATCCGCCAGTCCGAGACCGTGAAGTCTCGATTGAAGGGACTTAAGCCATCGGAGGAAGAGAGCGCATCCGGCTTCCGAGTCATTGACTTCGGGGATGACGTCATTCTTGCCTCGGATCGCCTCGACGATGTTCTTCGGAGCTTGCCGGCGGATGGTATGCGCATGGTTTCCCTGCCGGAGAAGAACCCATTTTCCGATGTGTTGCGTGCTGTCGATTCGATTGAGGCGCGCGTTTTGGATTGGAAAAGGGGCCAACGGGGAGACCGCTTCCACAACGAGGCGAAGATCGGTCTCGCCTCCGATCTTCTGCTTGGCGCCGATGGCGCTCCTCCGAACAGCCTCTCCGTCTTCCGGACGGACTATTTCTCGTCGTTTCGGACCAACGAGATGGCGACTCTCGACGTGGATGTGGCTGAAGAAGGAGAGATTGCTGACGATTGGCGGGGAGCCGAACATTTTCCGTGGCTTGACAATCCGGACGGATCTTTCTCAATGCGGTCTTTCGCCCTGCCCGGATTCTCAAACCATCTCGGAGGCAATACGCTCGGCGTGACCGACGACGGGATGCTTGTCCTCTGGATCCAGTCCCCGCTCGCGGAGAGGTCGCAGAACCGCTGGGCGCCGACGGGGTCCGGCTCCCTTGACTGGACCGACCTGGATCCGGACGGTAGCTTCCTTCGGACGATTGCGAACGGAGCGACGCGGGAGTTGCGGGAGGAATGCCGCATCGCGAAGGACGATTCGATCCGCGTCGAGACGAAGGTCCTCGGATTCTACCGGTGGTGCGGCCGCGGCGGTCTGCCCGGCTTCCTCTGCGCATCTCGAATCGGCTGTCCGGCCTCCCGGCTCAGCCCGGATCCGAAGGAGGTAGGCATCTCCAGGACGCGACCCCTGCTCGGTCTCCGATCGGCGCGAACGCGCGAGGACCTGAAGAGAACGGTCGACGAGCTACTCGACGAAAGAGGCGACCTGCGCTACCCGCTCTCGACGCCGCTCCGGGCCAACCTCCTGGCCCTTTGCCGAGCGCTGTCCGCGAAAGCCCCCGAACTCGACTTCCTCTTCGTCTGACCTTCTAGCCTTCTTCCGATTCAAGTCATGCCGCACGACATCTTCATCAGCTACAGCCGTCACAACCTTGAGGCCGTGAAAACAATCATGGAGGAACTCGAATCCCGCGGTTTCTCCTGCTGGATGGACTTGGAGGGGATTGAGAGCGGATCTCGCGTATTCAGTCAGCATCTCATTGATGCAATCGACGCCGCGCCAGCCATGCTGTTCTTCCTTTCGACGGATTCTCAAACCTCCGAATGGGCTCTCAAGGAAATCGACTACGCGACAGAAGAAAAAAAGCACGTCGTTCTCGTTCGCTTCAATGACGATCCGATGACCAAGACCTTCCGATTCGACTTCCGCCGAGCCGACATCATCGACTGGCGGAAACCTGCCGAGAAGGCAAAGCTTCTTCGAGACTTGCAACGATGGTCCGGGCAGTCGGACTCTTCCGGCAAGGACAGTCCGGAGTCCCTTTATCGAATGGGGCTGCGATACAAAGTCGGAGATGGTGTAGAACGAAGTCTTCCGCGGGCTGCGGATCTTTTCCGGCAATCGGCTGAAAGAGGTCATCTGGCGGCCATGAACGATTATGGCGTCTGTCTCGAGAGGGGGCAGGGCGTTCGAAAAGACATTGAACAGGCAGCTCAATGGTATCGAAAGGCGGCTGAATCGGGCTATGCCCACGCGCAGTTGAACCTCGGATATTGCTTCCATCGTGGCGTAGGCGTGCCGGAGGACCAAGAAGAAGCCACGCGCTGGTACCGGGCGGCGGCCGAACAGGGAAATGCATGGGCGCAATGCAATTTGGGGCTGTGCTATGAACACGGCACCGGTGTCGAGCTTGATGAGGATGAAGCGCGGTATTGGTACGAACTGGCTGCGGAGCAAGGCGATGTAACGGCGGTCAAGGGTCTGGATCGTCTGTCTGGACGGCATACAGCCGTTTCTGTCGCGTGCGAACCGTTCGCTTGTGATGATGGAGCCGCTCCGGAGACAATCGGTCCGGACCGTTCAGATGATTGTTTTGGAAGTGTTTCAGGCGATTGCACGCAAGGAAGAATCAATTCCTTTCTTGTAAAAGATGCTATGGGAAGTGGAGCATTCGGAAAGGTATTCAGGGCCGAGGATCGGGCGACGGGGCGATTGTCGGCCTTGAAAATCCTTCGGAACGGCCAACACGGATGGCCGGACGTCGGTCGTTACGTACGGATTGTCGAAGTTCTGGAACGGCTCGATCCAGACTCCCGTCAATTTGCGAGGCCTCTTCGTCTGTTTCAGGCTGCCGCAGACGACTTCGTGCCCGATGGAAGCGTGAAAGAGGGGGATTGGATTGTTGAAATGGCTCTCGTGCCTGGAGAATCATCCGATGTCTGGGCCCGGACACTTGACGTGGGAGCCGCGCATTGGACTTCCGCAGTTTTTGATGTTTGCAAACAAGTTGCCACGGCTTTGGACAAACTTCATCGGGCGGGTGTGTTTCACAGGGATGTTTCGCCGACGAATATTCTCATTACCCGGGAGAACGGCGAAACAAAGGCCCGCCTCTGCGATTTTGATTTTTCAATGTTCCGCAAGGATACTAATGAGTTGATTTCAAATCTGAACAAAGGTGGTACCGAAAGAGTTGTCGGAACTCCTGGATACATCGCCCCCGAAGTCCTCGCGGGACATCCCTTTCTCTCCGGGAGCGCAGATCAGTATTCTCTTGCCTGCGTTCTTTACCGTTGGCTGTCTGGTCGGGTCCCCTTCACGTATGACAGATCCGTTTTCGCTTTGGAATCTCGGACGGATTGTCTGGAAACGCGAACATTCGCCCCCGTCGCCCCTCAAGACCAGATCTGGAAGGATCTATCAAGCCCCCCAAAAATCATTACATGCTTGGACAGACGGCAGAATGCGGCTCTTGGAAGGGCTCTTTCCATTTCGTCCGCTTCCAGGTATTCCTCTTGCGCTGAAATGGTGGAAGCGGTTCGAACAGGGGTCGTTTTTAAATCGCGAGAGGTGTTGAGAAAGCTGTTCTGGCCTTTTTAAGAATAGTCAAGGAATCAACCATGAAACACGACATCTTCAAGTTGTCCGGTAGTCGTCGTCGGGCTTTTCGTCACCGTCTTTCTCTTGTTTCGTTTCCGTCCGTCATCATCCCGCACTAGTTTTCCATGACAATCATCGACCGATTCGGCCTTCCCTGTAACGAGCGGAAACCTCCCTTCGACGAAATCCGGTTCGTTGTTATCCACTATACTGCCACGGAAACGTTGGAGGAGGCATTGGGGAAGATGGCGATCCGCGACGTGAGCGCACACTACGCGATCGATGTGGACGGGACGGTCTACCGTCTCGTTCCCGAGGAAAAGCGAGCCTGGCACGTCAAGACTGGGTGTCATTGGCGAGGGGTTCCTGATGTGAACAGCGCGTCCATCGGCATTGAATTGGTGAACGTCGGCATTGAGCGCGCAGACGAAGGGATTTCCCCCAGACCATTCGCGGAGTTGCAGATCGCTGCGCTCAAGGCTCTGCTCGCGGATATTCGGAGTCGCAGGGGTCGGCTCGAACTCCTCGGGCATTCAGACGCGGACCCGGACCGCAAGCTCGATCCCGGTCCCCTTTTCCCCTGGGGAGAATTCGATCCAATGCCGCTGGTGGAGGAACCGCTGACGGAGTCTGGAATCTCAGCTGGAATACTTGCCAGGCGCCTGGCATCCCTAGGCTATGACGCGAGATCCCCGTTGGCTTTTTCGTCTTTTCTGCTCCGATGGGCGCCCGAACTCTGGAATGACGCCGTCGCGGCGCTTTCGCGTCGGACCGCCGATACGCCGACCGCCGGGATTCTGCCCCTGAAAGCTGAATTCGCCCAAAGCGCGAACACACGGGGTCATCCTCAGGAGGATGCCGTGCTCTGCGATCCGGAGAACAGCATTTTCGCGGTTTGCGACGGAATCACGCGTTCGTCGTACACCACCGGCGAGCCTAGTCCCGCGAAAGTCGTAGCCGATTTGTTCGCGAAGACACTGCGCGTTGCCTATGCGGCGAGAGGACCCCGTCAGGGAACGCGAGGGCGGCTTGCGGCATCCGTCCGCGAGGCCTCACGGGCCGTCGCGGCGTGGAATGCGGAACATCTGCCGCGGCACGGTGGCGAGGACGACTACCTTTCCAACGATCTTGCCGGACTCGTATTCGTGGCGGCGGCAATCGACGGGAGGCAGGCATGCATTGCGCAGATCGGGGACTGTTGGGCGGACCTGTTGCGCGGAGGCGGGTGCGTGCGATTGACGAACTGCGGAACGGAACGCGTGGCGGAATTCCGCAAGGCGGGCGGGGTGGGCCGAGAGACGACCCTCCGCATCCGACGCGATATCCGGAACAACGCGACGACGGACACATGGTCGCGTTGGCGCTACGGCGCCGTCACCGGCGAACCCCGCGGTCTTTGGTTCGTCGAATGGCGAATGACGGAACTCCGGCCCGGAGACGTCCTGTTCCTCGGAACAGACGGACTTGCCCCGTTTTGGGAGTCCCATGGTCGGAAGAACGGAAATGTCGATACTCTCAAGGCCTCGACCGCCCGGACAATCATCGCGGCCGCGCGAACATCGTGCGACGATGACAAAACGCTCCTGCGGATCGATGTCGGATGACTCCCGTCAGAGGCGTTCCGGAGCCGTCGTCCAACCTCGCGGCGCCTCCACAAAGCGAGACAGGAGCCGAGCCTCCATCTGGAGGAGCTTTGCGTCGAAAACGAATCCTTGGTACTGCAGGATCCGCAGGAAGGCGTCTTTCTTTTCGCAATCCTCCAGATCCATCGCCCGGCGGAAATCGTCGATCGCTTCATCGAACCGACCCTGCAGCATCAACAACCGCCCCCGGATGCAAAACTGCTTGGGATTGCTCTGGGACGAAACTTCCATGGCTTTTCCGATGGTCTGGAGCGCAAGCGGAAGGAGCCCTTGGAATTCTTCTCGGTTTCCGACGATGGCATCGGCGATGAGTTCGGCGTAGGAGAGCAGGACGCCGGCGTTCTCGGGCAGGTTGTCCAACGCCTTTCTGGCGAACTCGAGAGCGAGGACGAGATCGGCGCCGTTCCGTTCACGTTCGTATTTGAACCGATAGTATTGGGTCAGGGTAACGGCGTGGAACGGGACGGATGCAAAGTCTTTCCTATCTCTGCACCTCTCCACGAGGGCGAAGAGTTTATCCATGTCACCCATCCGCCGGTAGAACGTGTAGGCCGCATAGTAAGCGGAGAACCTGGTTCGGACGTCCGCCGCGTCATCGATGAGAGGGATGACGAAGTTCCGGACCGTTTCGGCGTTGCATCGTTTTGTATTGACGATGTCCCGGATGGTTTCGTTGAAACTCTGTTTTCGCTTTTGGTCGAACGGATCCAGCTCCAGGAGCGTTTCCCATTCGTTCCAGTTCCGATGACGCAGGGTTTCCGGCGAGAACTTTCCGAGAAGCTTTTTCACAACGCCGTCCAGGTCGTCGGCCGTAGGGCAATCCTCCTTATCGAGTGTCGTGACGCGAGCCAGGACCCCTGGAAGGGATCTGGGATTGGAAGGAAAGCAATTATGCAGATCGACGGGAAAGATGTTTTTTCCGCCTTGGAGAGCCAGGGTGAGCTCCTGGCGGCACCAATCGTCGTCCCGTTCGATGGGCCTGCACTGCTTTTTTTCGTCGAACCCGAAATAAGCGGGAGAGCAGACGAGAATGAAGTCGCCGGCCTCCTTGACCGCTTCGCGGATTTTGTCGGGGAAGGAATCTCCAATGCCGATTTCATGCTTGTCCAGGAAAACAGAGACATGTTCCCTGACCAATGCTTGTTCAAGCAGTTGGGCCAGAAAGCCGCCGTCAACGCGGCGGTAGCTGATGAAAACATCCACTGGTCTTTTCATGACGTCGACTTCTCAGGGAATTCTGTTGCGGCGGTGGCAGATGAAGAATCGTCCGCTCATTTCGTTCGTTCCGTTGCACGGTCTCGAGTCAAACTCTCATGCCGAAAATCTATCACAAAGATCCTGCGCCGCGCAACCCCGACACAACTTCGGTTTCGTTGTGTTGTCGTTTGCGACTTTTCGGGGGAATATGGTAGAATGCACCTCATGAACTCACGGACAACCTTCCTTCTCGCCAACGTGCCTCTGAGCGTGGTGCATTTCATCCTCTTCGTCCTCTTCGGCGGATTCCTCGGCTGGCCGGGGACGGTCGTCGCGAACGCACTCGGCGCGGTGAACGGCGGCATCCTCTTATTGGGCATGTTGTTTGCGGGTTTCCTATTGTGCCTTGCGATTGGATTGTTTGTCTTTTTTGCTCCCAACGCATCGGGACGAATCTGGTCCGAAATGCTGCACTTGATCCAACAATAGGAAAGGGGTCTTTCATGAATTCAGTCAGGTTCTTCTTCTCTGAAGTCTTCCGGAAGCACACGGAGGACGATGCCGAACGGGTCGTTATCGTTGGCGCGCCCGGAACGATTCCCGATCCCGTCACGCTGACGTCGGAATGCCCGCGCCCATGGCTCTACACGCGAGTCTTCGTGTTCTTTCTCATCACGACGGCGCTGCTTTTCCTCGCGAACATGCTGACGAACCCCGGACAGTTCTCAAACGTCCTCGTCATCGGCGCGTTCGCGGTGCCGTTCACGGTGCTTGTGCTGGTCTTCGAACTCAACGTGTTCCGCAACATCAGCTTCTACACGGTTGCGAAGGCGCTCTTTCTCGGTGGCGCCATGTCCCTGATCGTGACGGCCGTGCTGCCGTCCTTCTGGTTCCTTAACGACTGCTCAACGTGGAATGCGTTCCTCGCCGGCATCGGCGAGGAAATCGCGAAGCTTCTTGTCGTCTACTGGATCCTGAAGCGAAACCGCGCCTATCCCTACGTCCTGAACGGCCTTCTCGTCGGCGCGGCGGTCGGCGCGGGATTCGCCATTTTCGAGACGGCCAGCTATGGAATGAACTCCCTTAGCGAAGCCAACGACTCCTGGTTCGGGCAGGAGCCGTTGATCATCCTTGCGCTGCGGAACGTTTTCGGGCCTGGCGGGCATGTCGTCTGGGCGGCGATCTCCGGCGCCGGAATGCTTCTCGCGATGCGCCGCGCCCCCCTGTCGCCCGCGGTCTTCGGCCGCCGGGCGTTCTGGGCGGCGTTCGTCGTACCGGTCGTGCTCCACATTCTCTGGGACATGCCCTTCTTCGAATCCGCATGGTTGCAGTTCGGATTCTATCTGGTCCTTTCGGTCCTCGCGTGGGTCCTCGTGGCCTGGTTCGTTCGCCGCGGCCTGGAAGAGGTCGAATCGTTGGGCGCCGTCGTTCCGCGCCGCGAGGAGCCAATCGTTCCTCCCGCCCTTGCGGGCCCTTGGCGCCGCTGGGCGGCAAGGTGCCTCGACCAGCTTTGCGGAAGTCTCGTCGTCATGGTGTTTCTGGTCCGCATCTGCGGCTATTTCGGCTATGATGGCTTCCTCGATGGCGCGAGCCAGACGCTGGTGTGTATCGTCGTCCTTCCCCTTCTTCTTCTTCTGGAGGCCGTCGTCTACGAACTGTTCGGAACAACGTTCGGCAAGTGGGCGTTCTCACTTCGCGTCCACGACGACAGCGGCCGGAACGCGACGTCGAAGGCGTATCTCAAGCGGTTGGTCCGGCTATGGGCGTCCGGCCTCGGGCTCGGTCTTCCCGTCGTGTCGCTGATCACCCTCGTGGCCCAGCATCGGCGGCTTTCCTCGGATCGAAAGCGGACAACCTACGACGAGGCGCTCGGCCTCCGCGTCGACAAGGAGCGCATCCACCCGCTCCGCTGGCTCGTCGTCCTTCCGGTTCTGCTCGGGATTGGCATTCTCGTCCTCGCGGCGGCCGCCGCGGAGGGCGAGGGGAGCGGGCATGCCTTCGACCCGGAAGCGACGCAGCCTGACGCTCGCATCCGGTCGCTCGTTGCGGCATCCGGGTTGAAGTTCTCGGAAGGCGAGGAAGGGCTCATCGGCATCGTCTTCCAAACGAAGGAGGGCTACTTCGGCTTCGGATCTCGCGACCAGATCTGTTTCGCCTCCTCCCAGGCCGTCGGCTCCGCCGGAACGGACTGCCTGCTTCTCTGGTCGCCTGTCGCCGCCGTCGAGAGCCTCGGAACCGACGG
>JAEEGL015961641.1_pt1 | contig 10651 bp, 13 predicted proteins | sample 9134231 | NCBI WGS metagenome assembly JAEEGL01 (sample SAMN16246548, study PRJNA631951) | gut metagenome | biome: gut microbiome; feature: rumen; material: fiber-attached | host: Bos | place: Iran: Karaj | collected 2018-10 | reverse complement strand
CTTGTGGGTGATGAGAATCTTGGTCACCTGTTCGGGTTTATAGCCTGTTGCAGCAAACGCATCCATATAGTCGGCCACCTTGTCGCCCATATAGAGCGGTGCCCCAAATTTCTTGGGTGGCGCAGCGAAGTCGGCCTTGAAACCGGTGTCGATGAGTATCACCTCGTCGCCGGTGTCGATGAGAAAGTTCTGCAGACTGCTGCGGTAGATGATTTGTTCGTCGAACGCTTCACGCCCTTCTTCGCCGCCAAAAGCGAACGGCTGATTCATGAAACCTCCGTCGAACATGCGGATTGCTTTGATTTCCATAAATGAGTTGTATTTAATAAATGAATGAATATAAGAGTCAAAAAGTGGTGATTATGCCTTAGGCGACGCTTGGGGCACTACTACTTTCCCTTCTCGTTCTGGAGCGCCTTGATTTCATCGTTGAGCTTCCAGAGCTTGATTTGCAGGGCCTCTTTATCGGCTCTGAGTTCGGCAACCTGCCTCTTGAGTAGTTCATTCTCGGCTTTGTAATATTTCAGCTGGTCTTGGAGCGCCTTCACATTTTTGGGCAAGCTTTGGAGCTTTTCGCCCGAAGTCGAAACTTCCTGGAACTCTACTTTGGTGGGTTCTGTGCGGTCGACCAGCAGCGCAACATAGGAGCGATTGAAGGTGTCGGTCCGGTCATTCATGTCGATGGCATAAGAGAACACCAGTTTATTGCCGTTGCGCTTGAGCGACATGGGTTTGATGGTTGCCTGCGCAATTTCGTGGGGAACCACCACCACAATCATGAAGTAACGGTTGAAATCGATGGGAGCCATCGGCCCTATGAAAGATATACCAAACAAACCGTCCAGTTCTTTCTCACTCTTGATCACCAGTTTGAGCGTGCCTTTCTTGGCGTTTTGGTGAACAAAAAAGCGATTTTCGTTTAAATACTTGACATCCACGCCATTTTGCGCAGCCGCCTGCAACGACAAGCACGCCATGAGCATCATTGCCAACGCAGTCTTGTAGATAAATGATTTTTCCATAGTTATAGTGTGTTATTAGTTTTTGTTGGTGAGTGTTCTTATTTGCAAAGATAGCGAATTAATTGAAACATTCAAAAAACGGTGGATTTTTATCGGGATGGTGGGGAAGGATGAAACGTAGGGGAACAGCGGGAAATCGTGGAAAATGTGGAAAGATGGGAAAGATGGGAAGAATGGGAAATGTGGGAAAATGTGGGAATTAGTTGATTCCCAACTGATTGACGAAAATCGGGTTTGACGAAAGCAGTATGATAGGGGTAACGAAAGTGGTATGATTGCGAGGTTGGTGGTGTTCCTCGTCGAGGAACATACATTTTCGCTTGTTCTTTCCCCAGCATTCGCTTCGCATCATGCAGGGGTTTGCTGATATGTGATCGCCTCCGGCGATGTGTGGATGTGTATGTGTGTTCATGATGTGTTGGTATTAATAAGGTTTGTGTGCGGGCGAAGATAAGGGATGGAGAGAGGGTTGGAAATGGTAATTGCATATCTTTGGGACTTTGTTTGATATGTCCTCATACATTGCTGACAGCATCGATACGGTTGGACTCAATCTTTTACTTATTCAGCAAACCTGTTATGTTGATAGGTAGTGCCATTATTATTCTTTGATGATTTCCCATGGGCTGCCTTTACCTTTGGAGCGCCGTATGATTCCCTGCTCGGTGAGGCGGGCAGTGATGGATTTGACTGTGCGCTCTGATTTGCCCATCTCACTGGCAACAAACTTCTGGGGAGATGATGGGTTTTGCAGTATCACTCGCAATACGGCAATTTCCTCTAAAGTGCAGTTTTTGCACTTCGAAGGCAGCCCAAGGGCAAAATTTGCACTTGTGAATGTTGGTTTAGCAGAAGCCCACTTTGTGGTGCTCTTTGGTTTCCAGTCGCTCGCTGTCGCAATATGCCGAGAGCGTTTCAATCACACTATCTGGTTCGCCATGCAGGATGTTCCCGATGGCATAGTGTCGGGCAATGTTTTCGATTTGTCCACCGCTAAAGTCGTATTTTGAAGCCAACGTGCGACATTGCTCCTCGTTTAGGCTCGGAATCATCTCGTGCCACATGCTTATTCGTGCCTCAATTGTTGGCTTCTCAAATTTAATCTTATAGAGGAAGCGGCGCTCGAAAGCTTTGTCCATGTTTTGGGCAAGATTGGTCGTGGCGATGAGTATGCCGTCGAGTGTTTCCATTTCCTGCAAGATGATGTTTTGGATGCTGTTTTCCATTTTATTAACTGCACTTTTTGCGCCTTCCAAACGCTCTCCAATGATGGCATCGGCCTCGTTGAACAGGAGGATGGGCGTAATCGTGCTCTCTTTCACCTTTGCCTTGTAGTTATCAAACACTTGCTTGATGTTTTTCTCGCTTTCGCCAACCCAGCAACTCTTGATTTGAGAAATGTTCACTTGCATGATGTCGCGGCCGGTCTGCCGTGCCAGTTGCAGCACAGTCTCGGTCTTGCCGGTTCCTGGAGCACCGTAAAGCAGACAAGTGAAAGCACAGCGGAATCCTGTGTCTTTCATGCGCGTCCTAATCTTGTTATATTGCTCGGCGTCGAGCAACTTTCCCAGTTCATTTACTTGTGAACTGATTTTCTCGCCGTAAAACAGCGTTTTAGGCGTGATGTCTTCGCACTTGACGACATCGTTCCGCTTGGCTTTATTTTCCAATGATTTCAAGTTGAGTTCAGAGAGCAGCTCACGCTTTGCCTCGCTGGTCATGCGAAAACATTCTCTGTTTATAAAACCATCATTATTGTTGTATTCTATCAGCTTTTTCTTTAACAACACATGATCGCCGCGGTTAAACTGTGACTTTGCATGATTCCACAACCATTTCTCATATAAGAATCTAATGTCATCAAACGTGATGTTGTCGTCGTTATTGTTGACAAACAGATGAGAGAATAATATCAGCAGCATTTCCTCATCGTAATCCAAACCATAGCTTAACACTTTTTGAACAAAAAGAAGTTGCTTGTTGCCCTCAAATAAGTGGTGGATTTTTTCTATCAACCCCTCGTAAGTCAACTCATCATCACGGCGTTGTTCAAGAATGCTTTCCAACTCACCGAACAGTTCCATGCAAGAAAGACCAGAGCAATCTCTAGGCTCATACTTCTCATTGTTTTTGAATGCCTCAATCACCTCTATGGGAACGCGATACGAAATTTGACGGCATCCTCGGCTACACCTTACGAGTTCTTTTTTCTCCAACTCATCAATGTCTGCCATGTGTTTAATGATTCTTGTGGTCCTGCATTCCAGGAATTGTCCTAATTGTCTTAATGTTATACTCGTGTCGTCGCTATTGTCAATAAACAACGCCATCATGACGGCTTGTTCCCTGGTGAGGTCCAGCCTCTCTGACACATATTTTATATACCTATTAGCCTTTTGGTAGAATTCTGGGCTAAGCCCGCTACCTTTTGCCTTGTCGACGATTTTCTCCACTGCTGTGAGCAAATCCATTTTCTGTTTTGTTGCCATAATCTTATGCCTTTTTGTTACATGTGAACTTTCACGGCAAAGTTACAACTGGCCTATGCCGTTTTGAGGCACAACTTGCAGGGATGTATCATTTTTTTGAAAAATACTTTAGTTGTTGAGGATGGCAATGGCTCGGTTTGCTACTTCTTCGGTTATGCCATCAAAAGGATTGGTCATGATAAAGTGAGGCAACTGAGAGTCCAGTATCACATACTCGTCGTCAATGATAACGTATCGGGTCTCTTGTGATGCATGGTCGCAAAGCCATGAAGCAATTTCAATTCCTTTGCAGTGGGTGAGGTTGTTTTCGTCGAGCCCAGTTGCTTGAAGCCAACTGTCGCTGGCGCAGGATGAGGTGATGTCAATCACTCGTCCAGGCAGTTGGCGAGCATGCCACATTTCCTGCATAGCTTTGAGTCCAAGGTATTTCCACGACGATTCAATCACGATGCTGGCTTGCGTGGCATCAATGATTCGTTCAAGATGCTTCACTGCCTCTGGGTCGAAGAATGCACCATGCTCGTCCTGCCATTGCTTGCCTTGAGACAACAAAAGGTCTTGGTAGAACTCGGTGTTCAGCACACCGTCAAAATCAAGAAACAAAATCTTTTCGTGCATCATCTTCATTTGATGGGGTCGGGGCAAAAGTCCCTGCGACGGCAATACTTGCAATGGTAGCCACGCCATACATCATCGAACTGCGTCATGGCATGTTCAATGATTACCGGATCGTCGGTGAGGATGCCCGCCTCGAAGTTGCGCTTGTTGGCAGTTTTCATGCCTATGCCGGCACCTGTGAGGTTCGCACTGCCAATATACACTTCCTTGCCGTCGAATATCATCATCTTGAAATGTATTCTCGGACAGAGCACTCGCTCCAGTCGGTCGTAAAGTACTGGATAGCGGTCGAAATCCGCACGGAAGTTCGGCCCGGGCTCCTTGGCATGAATGAGTCGCACCGCTACGCCTCGCCTGATGAGCAAGGCAATGACGGCAAGAAACGGCTTGGTCGTTGTGCCAACTTTAACGTGCAAGTCCTTGATGTCGGCAGTTCCAATCCACAGGCTCTGCTTCACACTTGCCACCTTAGCGAGCACCTTGTTATAATGTTCGGTGTCAGCAATATACTCAATCATGTCTTAGAATATGTTGAAGTACTCCTTGATGTCCCGTTCACGCAACAGCAGGTTCATACTCGCTTCCATGAGCGAAGAGCGGCGAATGTCCTGTGGAGCCCACACGGTGTTATGCGTTGCGAAGAAGGTGAGCAGGTTGAACACTTCCCACATCGTACGGTCGCTCATCGCCAGTCGTTCCATTTTGGCATTCATGTGGTAGCCGGCGTTCTCATATTCGCTTCTTGCTTGTAGATAAGGAATGACTTGACTTGCTGTTTGGTCGTCAAGACCATGTTGCGTCAACATTTTGAACGCCCTACCCAGTTCATATACCGAGGCAGTTGTTTCTATCGCCATTCTTGCGCTGGTGAGCATCTGGTCGCGGTTTTCTTTAAGGGGCGATGAACTGGCAGTGATATTGAGAAGACGCCCTAAATCCTTAGTTTCAGGAGAGAAAGCCTTAGCGATGGCGCGCCGAGAGAGCTGAGTACTCCCATTGGAGCACACTATCCGCTCATAATAGTTCCCCAGACTGATTTCGCCGGGCGTCCAAAAGAGGAAGATGCCGTTTGCCAGAAAATCATCGTCCTTGGTGAATGACAAATATCGTTCGGTGACAGGTTTCATGACGATTGAAATTTCTTCGGCTCCGGTCTGAGCGTATTGCACGCGCTCGGGGAGATATCGGTTCTTATCCATAAACATCTCGGCGAAGTCGAAGAATACTTCGGGCGTGATCATACGGTCGCGGATGGGGGTGGCGTCGACGATTCGCTTTGACTGTGTGTCGGCAGCTAAAACGATGCGTTTACTCTTTTTCGGGGCAGCCTGTCCGAAAAAGTTGCGCAGATTGGTCAAACCTTGCTCACCATAGCTATCGTGAGCCAATTCCGATTGACCGCTCTTGATTCCGGCAAATAAGTCGATTTCTCTTGCCACATCGGGATTGACTTCAAATGTGGCGTTGCCCACGGTGTAATGATTTTCACCGAGGGCGATGATTTCTTTCGCTTCAAGTTCGCGGTAACAGATAGGGCGCGACAGCACCTCCTGCTTGATTTGGTTAAATTCAGTTGTGTCCATTGTGTTATTGTGTTTGGTTGTTAAACAGATTGTCGAATTGGGTGGCGAAGTCACGCAGTTGCGTGGAAACGCTGCTTTGCAGATTGCGCAGTTGGAGTTCCTGTTGGTAGCGCTGTTCGTCGAACGACACATCGCCTGTTGAGCTGAGGTTATAGTACAGTTTCACGCCCACATCACCTCGGCGATGCTTGGAGAACACCACATAGCGGTCGCTATAGATGTTCTTCGGATTGTCGAGCCGCAGTTCCATCATGGCGGTAATCATGTGCTTCAGGCGGTTTGAGCCGATGAAGGCTCCGCTCTTGGTCACCTGTTGGATGGTGAGAAAGGTGGTGTTGGTGTGCGTGTCGTTTTCGGCTTTGTTGTGCCTTTTGATGAGGGAGAGCAGTTTGGTCTCTGCCAAGCGCAAGGTGATTTCTTCCTCCTCCTTCACGATGCCCTGCAACTCATAGAATGAGTCGATGGCGACGATGTCCCAACCTCGCTGCAGGACATCCTCTATTTCTTTCAAATGGTGGCGCTTGCTGTCGAAGTCCGACTCCACAAACATGATGTTCAGGTCGCCGAACTTAGGGTAGCGTTGCACATACACGGCAAGGTCTATCTCGTTCATCTCGGCACTGATGAACAGGATGCGCGTTTCTGCCGCTTGCCGTCCAATATTGGCTATCAGGTCGAGGATGATGGTGGTCTTTCCCACGCCAGGGTCGCCAATCACCATATAGTTCACTCCCTTAGGGAGCCCTTGATAACTGCACAGCAAGTTATCAAGAACTGTTCCCGAACGATAGTTCACAAACAGCCCCGGGTCGAACCGCACATCCCGCATTTTTACAATTTCGCTCATTTTATTACTTTTTTGGTTTTACTGTTTTTGCTGGCAAAGATAAAATGGAGCTGTGCCGAATCAAGGCACAGGTGCAAAAAAAAGCTTTTGTTTATGTTGACCAATTTAAATGGGGGTGTTTAGGTGGAGCCATTCAGTCGCTTGCGTCTTAAGTGAATCATTCTTTCAGAGTGTTTTAACGATGTCAGATCATAAATCAAGGCATCGATAAATTCTTCTTTCATCGCTTGAATTTCATCGTCAGAATCTCCCAGTTCTTTTACTACTTCTGAGAGCTTGTCCAACTCTTTTTTAACAAGCGACTTGATGGTGAACTCAATATACTCGTCATCATCGTCGAGATAAATGCAGAACCAATAATCTTTATCGAAGTTCATCATAGTGTTGAGTGTTTATTGTGAATGATTTCTTGAGATGACTTTCTCCTTCTCGTCCTTCTGGGATGTTCAATGCTATGTTTAAGCATAATCATAAAATTTTTAAAGGTGATGAATAATAATTTCGACTACAAAGAAACAACAAGCCTGCGCCATATCAGGGCACAGGCTTGAGAAAATGATGTGATTGCAATGATTATTTGATGGGGTCAGGGTAAAATTCCCTGCGACGGCAAGACTTGCAATGGAAGCCCATCCACACATTGTCAAATTGTGTTTTGGCTTGCTCGACAATGATTGGGTCATCGGTGAGGATGCCTGCCTCGAAGTTGCGCTTGTCTGTGGTTTTCATGCCTATGCCAGCTCCTGTGAGGTTCGCGCTGCCAACATATACTTCCTTGCCGTCGAACTCCATCATCTTGAAATGCACTCGCGGACATAGCACTCGCTCCAGTCGGTCGTAAAGTACTGGATAGCGGTCGAAATCCGCACGGAAGTTCGGCCCTGGTTCCTTGGCATGAATGAGTCGTACCGACACGCCTCGCCCAATCAATTCCGACAGCACTCCAAGGAAAGGTTTCTCCGCCTTCCCCTGCACGACATATAGGTCTTTGATGTCAGCCGTCCCAATCCACAACGATTGTTTCGCCCTCATAGCCACCTCCAGCACCTCGCCGTAATGTGCACTATCAGAAATGAATTGCAGCATAGTATTCCAAAGGTCAAAATAAACTAACAATCACCTTCGTCATTTAAGGCCATCCTCATATATTTTTTGAACAAATCTAAATCATTGTACCAATGACTAACCGATGCTGGATGGTAGCAACTCAATAATGTAATACCGTGATTGACATTTGGAACTCCATTCATATGACAAATGTAGTATTCGCGTTGTTCTAATAGATCTTTATCTATGACATATGGATTATTAGCTCTAATATCATCAAGAAAAGCAACACCCCAACTTATTACTATATCTGGTTTTAGTTGAGATAGGGTTTCTATAAATGCGTCAAAGTCTCTTTTACTGAGATAACGCTTTTTTGTTGTAAGAGAAGGTTGAATAAACTGAACATAATTTGTAAAAGCAAGGTGACTCCATACCTCTTTATAATCATGGCTTCCTATGTATTTACTAATAAAATTAGCAAATACCTTGTAGGTCCTATATTCATTTGTGATCGAGTTCGTAGGTTCTTCTGATAGTTGAGTGTCCTCATTCAAATAATCTGGGCATAATGAATCATATTTACTGGAATCTTTTTTTATAACATCAGTACAGTCTGCAAAAAAAGGGCAGTCAGTTTTGCTACAATAGAAACTCGCACCAACTACCAAAATTTTCTTATCATTTATACCAATCTCATATTTGTCACCAATAAACGGTTTGAAAAAACTTAATCGTTTCATTACACTATATGGTTTGTAATTATTCTATCTGCAAAGTTAGTCGAATTCTTTTGGTTCAGCAAGCGATTTTTGCTGAAAATCAGCGAGAAAAGCGAAATTGGTTATTTTCGGTGGCGAAAACCCTTATAAGCTTTTTCCCAACTGTTTTTCAGGGTTATTTGGGTTATTTATATGGTGTGTGGCTCTGGTCAAACCGCACATCCCACATTTTTACAATCTCGCTCATTATATTTCTTTTTTTGGTTTTTACTGTTTTTGCTGGCAAAGATAAAATGGAGCTGTGTCAAATCAAGGCACAGGCTTAAGAAACTGATAATATTTATAATATTTCGCTAACAGAAACAGTTTTTGATATATTCAAGGAAATGTATTTGGGCTTATTCTGAGAAGTTATACTAAGTCATTTTAATGTTTTTTAGGTCTATCTCGTCAAGAATAATATCGACCTGCTCTATTATATATTTGGCAAAATCTCCTTCAATCATAGCTGTTAATGTTCCACTTGCAAAATCCCAATTAGAATATTTATCCAAATGTTTCCATCCATTTGGCCAAGAATCATTAGGATTCTTATTAAAACAGTCTAGTTTTATCTTTGGAAACTGGCTCATATCGCATTCAGCATAATTTGATATACCCATATAGAAGTCCGATTCACCAGCGCGGTCGCTCCAAAGACAAATGGCCATGTTTTTCCATTGATTGCGATAGAAGAAAACGCCACGGTCACGTCTACTGCTGAACAAATTCCATGTTTCACAAAGAATATTCTTTTTTTGAGAATAATCTTTAAACTTAGGTAATACAAAAGTTTCAAAAACATATTTACGATAGTCATCTTGTGCCGTTATAAGCGTATCTACCTCCCTCGCATGAGTTGTCATAATGTGAAGCAATTCTTGTTTGTTAGTCTCACTCATAATGTTTATAATGTTTTCTAGGTTATACTTATATTGTGCAACGATTTCTCTGACTCTAGGATGCAAAGCGGCTATACCAACACAGTGGTCCAGCCAATATAAAATGTGTTTTTTATAACTGATGCAAGAGTAATTAAATATTTGTTTTCCAGTTGACTCATCTGTTGGTGAAGTTCCATATTTAGTCAGGTACAATAGAATATATTGTTCATCATTATATTTTTTCTTCGCATAATTGTTATACCTAAGCAACTGCTTGTATTGATCTCCTGCATCAATTTTATTCTCAATAATTATTGTTTGATTATTGTTATCTTGAATCAATAAATCAATTCGGCCGCCTTCAGAATAGTCTTCTGATATTGTGCCGATCGGAAATTCTGGATGCACCTTAGCTGATTTGGTGTCAAACTCAAAATCTGCTTTTTCTCGTTTTATGACAATTTTAAGAAATGCTTCAAGGAACTTATCTCCCAAACCATGATCACCATCTGGGTTGAGCAGTTCAGCCAAAAATGCAGAATGCAATCGGACTTCATTAGTTGAGAGTCCAAGCACATTGAAAATGTTGAAGTTTTCACCTCGTTTGCGTCTCTCTTCTTGTTGCGTCTTTTCTCTTTCAACAATCACGGAGATTTGCTTTAATAATGACTCGATATGTGTCATATTGCTTCTTGTTTAATCTGTTAGAAAACTGCCGATGCCGTCGTCATCGTCATTGAAGTCGTCGTCTCTGTGGAACATTGTATCAAGCATGTCATCTACTTCGGCGAAGGCTTCTTTTACGTCATCGATGATCTCTTCCTCGGTTTCATAATCATCATCCAGATATAATTCGATGTTGTCTTCGATATCATCGGCGACACGATCGAAAAAGGCACATTTTTCCTCGCCATAACGGAGTTCTTGTTCACTTTTTCTTCGGTACTTCTTAATAATTGCTTCAATTTGTTCTCTTTCCATTGTATTTGTGGGTTAATGGTTTATTGTTTTGCAAATATAATTAAAGTTTTTTGGAAAGCCAAATAAAATTTACTGAAAATCAGCGGGGAAAGCGGGTCTTGTGGTTTTGGGCGGTGAAAACCCTTATAAGGTTTTTTCGCTGTTATTTTGGGTCGGTTTTGTATAGGTTCAGCATCTGTTCAATTCTCTCTGCCATCACAGTGCGGAGCCACTGGGGGGCGAGCACTTCCAAGTCGGGGCCGTTCCAGAGCAACTCCTGCTGGAAGTCGAAGGTGGGGCGCAGGTAGAATGTGAAGATGCTGTATTTCTCGTTGCGCTCAATCTCTTGCTGGGAGTGGTGAATCTTGAGGTCGCGCAGATAGTTGGCCTGGCTGGCAGTGACCTTGATTTTCACTATCGCCTTGTCGCAATCGTTTTCG
>JAEEGL015528611.1_pt1 | contig 10651 bp, 11 predicted proteins | sample 9134231 | NCBI WGS metagenome assembly JAEEGL01 (sample SAMN16246548, study PRJNA631951) | gut metagenome | biome: gut microbiome; feature: rumen; material: fiber-attached | host: Bos | place: Iran: Karaj | collected 2018-10 | reverse complement strand
TTATGGGATACGTACCTGCGGATGATCCCGAGGTACTCTGCTATGTGGTAATAGATACGCCTAATGCCGAGGTACAGTCGGAATCCACAAGAATGGCCACCAGGCTTAACCGGGATATCATGACCGAGGTTCTGCCCTACTTAAATATCTTCCCCACCGAACCTATCAGCGAAGAGGAAGCGGAGGAACTTAAGCAAAAGCAGGATGAATTCTCGGAAAACAGTTCGTTCTACGGTATCTCTGTCAATATGGTTCATCCTGAGGGAGAAGAAGGCGTTGGCGCAGAAGGCGGAGAGGCTGATGAAGTACCGGAGGAAGGAAATGATGATATCATTGTGATCCCGGAAGAAGAGGTGGAGCCTCCCAAAGACAGTGCCGGTAATCCCATAGTTGATAACGTGATACAGTACGACCCGGAAACCGGATATCCTCTGGATCCCGGAACCGGAGAGGTGCTGGATCCCGTCACGCTGCAGCCCATAGCTCCCGGGGACGGAAACGAGTATGTACCTGAAACAGAGGGTGATGAACATGATGCCTGAGATCAGGGAATGCTATGCCCGATTTGAAAAATAAGTATTCAGGGCTTATACTTTCCTTTGTGGATTTTCAGGAATGTACTTTAGAACCGAGGTGAAGCTTATGCTGTTAAAGTATTTGATCCATCTCCTCATTGCCTTTATATTAACGGTACTGGCCGGAAGGATAACCCTTCCCCTGCTGGAAAAGCTGAAGGCCAGACAGGTTGAGAGGGAAGAGGGGCTGGAATCCCATAAAAAGAAGAGCGGAACTCCCACTATGGGCGGGATAATGTTTCTGCTGGTATTTTTGGTCATGACCGTAGCTGAGGCCGGTACATACAGGGCAGCAATACCGGTGATCATTGCGACTGTCGGATTCGGTGCAGTTGGATTTGCAGATGACTATATCAAGGTCGTGATGAAGAGGAATCTGGGACTCCGTGCCTGGCAGAAGCTGTTATTACAGGTGCTGGTATCCCTTATCGTAATATGGTCCATCACAATGTGCACGGAGTTGGATTTCGACATGCTTATACCCTTCTCATCCCTTATTACCCCTGACGGAGCGGGTATATATGTGAATGCGGGGATATTTACGGTTCCGTTTCTTGTATTTGTATTCTTAGGCACCACCAACGGATCAAATTTCACTGACGGCCTGGACGGCCTCCTTTCATCCGTTACTGTGGTGATATCTGTATTCATAGCGATAATTTCAGCGTCTCTTGCCATAAACATAACCATGGCTTCTGCGGTAATGACCGGGGCGCTCCTCGGGTTTCTGGTATATAACCATCATCCTGCAAAGGTATTTATGGGGGATACCGGTTCTCTTGCCCTTGGAGGCTTTACGGCTTCTTCGATGATAATGATGAAGATGCCGCTCTTTCTTATCTTTATAGGCATCATCTATTTTACAGAGGTTCTGTCAGTCATTATCCAGGTTCTGTATTTCAAGGCAACAAAAGGCAAGCGCTTTTTCAGGATGGCTCCTATACATCACCACTTTGAATTACTGGGATGGAGTGAGGAAAAGGTTGTCATCGTATTTTCACTTGTGACGGCTGCCGGGTGCCTTTTGACACTGGTACTTATTTAGGAGAAAGAATATGGGTAATGATTTCAGAGGAAAGAACTGTCTGGTATACGGCACGGGGATCAGCGGAAAAGGCGCGGCCGCGCTGCTTCTTGAGTCCGGTGCCAATGTTTTTCTCTATGATGAAAATGAGGATATGGATTTCTCCGGGGTGGAGGAATTTTTCCCTGATAAAAAAGGTCTGCAGATCATAGCCGGTGACTTGTCCGAAGAAATAAAGGACAGTATGGATATAGTTGTGATGAGCCCGGGAGTGCCTCTTGACAGGCCTCTCGCAGTCTGGTTCGGGGAGAAGGGAACGCAGATGATAGGAGAGATAGAGCTTGCCTTTCGTCTGGGAAAGGGAACCATCCTTGCCATAACCGGAACAAACGGGAAGACCACTACCACCACCCTCCTTGGCTGCATTATGGAGAATTATGCTAAAGAAGTCCCCGGAAAAAGAGATGTGCTGGTTGTCGGTAATATCGGGGAACCGTACACATTTCATGCTTCGGCCACGAAAGACAGTACGATAGTTGTTGCGGAGATAAGCTCCTTCCAGCTGGAGACATCGGTGACCTTTAAGCCCCATGTCTCGGCGATCTTAAATATCACGCCTGATCACCTGAACCGCCATCATACCATGGAAAACTATGCGGCCATGAAAAGGCGCATTACGGAAAACCAGGATGAAAATGATTTTATCATCTTAAACTATGACGATCCCCTGTGCCGGGAAGCGGCTTTGGGGCAGAGAGCGAAGGTGGTTTATTTTACCCGGAATGAAAACTACGGCAGCGAAGGTGCGGAAAATGATTTTGTGCATCTTGAAAGGAATGTCATTTATTACAATGACAGAAGGCTGATCGGGACGGATGAGATAAGGCTCCTCGGCACACATAATTATGAGAACGTTATGGCTGCAGCAGCAATGGCAGTGAGTTTCGGAGTTCCTGATGACATTATAAGGGAGACCATAAGAAACTTTAACGCGGTGGAGCACAGGATAGAATTTGTGCGTACTGTGGACGGTGCGGACTATTATAATGATTCCAAGGGCACGAACCCTGATGCTTCCATAAAGGCTGTTGAAGCCATGGTGAAACCCACTGTCCTGATCGCGGGTGGATACGATAAAAAGAGCTCCTATGATGAATTTATCGGATCATTTCACGGAAGGGTAAAGCTCCTCGTTCTTTTGGGACAGACTGCAGAGGAGATAAGGCGGTGTGCCGTAAAGCACGGGTTTAATGATATCATCATGGCATCAGACCTTAAGGAGGCGGTGAATATCTGTCATGACCATGCCGGTGAAGGAGATGCTGTGCTCTTATCGCCTGCCTGCGCAAGCTGGGGGATGTTTAAGAATTATGAGGAAAGAGGAAGACTGTTTAAGGAGTATGTAAATTCCCTATGAGCCGTGAAAAAAAAGTAAGGCATTATATGGATTATACCCTGTTCTTTGCCGTGATATTTCTTCTGCTTTTCGGTCTTATCATGGTCTATTCGGCAAGCTCCTATGAATCCAGCCTTAAATTTAATGATTCGGCATTTTATCTCAAGAACCAGCTCAGGGCTACAGGTCTCGGCTTTATTGTAATGATGGTCATATCCAGGATCGACTATCATTTCTGGAGAGTTACGGCAATACCTGTGTATCTTTTTTCACTGGTGCTGGTCTTTTTGGTGCTGACACCTTTGGGCGTTACCAGGAACGGCGCCAGACGCTGGCTTGATATAGGTATTTCGGTACAGCCGGCGGAGGCCGCCAAGGTGGGGGTTATCCTTCTTTTCGCGGCATATCTCTGCAAATATGGCAAGAAATTAAGTTCCACCGGGACGGGGCTCCTGATATGTCTTTTTGCGGCAGGGGTTCCTGCTTCCATGGTGCTCCTTATTACCAGTAATATGAGTTCCGCCATAATAATCTTCGGCATAGCCGCTGTCATGGTCTTTGTAAGTTCACCGAAGACGCTGCCCTTTATCCTTATAGCAGGAGCAGTTGTAGGTGCGGCATTCCTTATTGTATATATGGTGGTCAACGGAATAATCCCGGAGGGCTTAAGTTTCCGTATGGCGCGTATCAGAGCATGGCTTCAGCCCGAAGCCTATGCGTCGGGGACTGGTTATCAGACTCTGCAGGCCCTGTATTCCATCGGGGCGGGAGGGATCTTCGGCAAAGGTCTCGGACAGAGTACCCAGAAACTCGGCTTTGTGCCTGAAGCGCAGAACGATATGATCTTTTCCATTATATGTGAGGAGCTGGGGCTTTTCGGTGCTGTTGCGGTCATGTTCATGTTTATCATCCTTATCTGGAGATTTGTCATAATTGCCAGGAATGCTCCGGATAAGTACGGCGCTTTTCTCGTTACCGGTGTTATGGCCCATATTGCCATACAGGTCATATTGAATATAGCGGTGGTGACAAACACCATTCCCAATACGGGGATAACGCTTCCCTTTATTTCCTACGGAGGTACCTCGGTTCTTTTCCTGCTTTTTGAGATAGGGCTGGTCTTAAGTGTATCAAGGAGCATAAAGGTATGAAGGGGAAAACACTGGCCGTTCTCTTAATCGTTCTCTCCGTTGCTGCCGCCCTTCTCATCGGTTTCTATTATTTCCTGGAAGAATACAAGGTCAAAACCGTTCATGTAACGGGGAATACCAGATATACGGATGATGAGATAAGAGACATGGTCTTAAGTGATTCTCTTTTGGGGAAAAATGCCCTATTTCTCCGTCTGAAATACAGAAACAAGCCCATTAAAGACATACCCTTCATCGAAAGGATGGATGTGAAATTTGACGGCCCGGACACGGTGACCATAGAGGTATATGAAAAAGCTGTGGCAGGCTATGTGGATTTCCTGGGGAAGCTGATGTATTTTGACAGGGAAGGCATAGTGGTGGAGAGTTCCGATGAGGTCATGGAGGGGATACCCTATGTGACGGGACTGTCATTTGATCACTGCATAGTCGGGAAACCGCTTCCCGTAAATGATCCGGGCATTTTTAACGAAATCCTGTCCCTTACCCAGCTTCTGACAAAGTACAGCATCGTGACCGACGGGATATTTTTTTCCGATGACGAATCCATTACACTGTATCTCGGAGATGTGCGGGTAAACCTGGGGGATATGACCTGTATTGATGAAAAAATGATGAGGTTAAAAAACATTGAACCGGAGCTTTCGGGGAAAAAAGGTGTGCTTCATCTGGAAAACTATACGGAAGACAGGGACGATTCATACGTAACATTCGAGGAAGACCAGTAAAATCAAGGCTTTTACAGTTTTTAAAATTTTATATTGATTTATGATAGAAATAACTATATTATAGTAACAGACTTTTTTTATGGGAGAATAAGGAGGATTTAATCCGTGCTTGAAATAAAGAACAACGGGCAGTCGAGCGCATGCCGCATGCTTGTGATCGGGGTAGGAGGCGCAGGTAACAACGCTGTAAACAGAATGATTGACGAGAAGATCGGGGGGGTTGATTTTCTTGCTGTAAATACGGATTCCCAGGCTTTACAGCTCAGTAAGTCACCCAGGATACTTCAGATAGGAAAGGACGGTCTGGGAGCCGGTGCCAACCCTGCAAAGGGACAGAAGGCTGCCGAGGATTCCCAGGACGAGATAGCCGATGCTCTTAAAGAAGTGGATATGGTATTCGTTACCTGTGGAATGGGTGGCGGAACCGGTACGGGAGCAGCTCCTGTCATTGCAAAGATAGCAAAGGACATGGGGATACTTACCATTGCGGTTGTTACAAAGCCGTTTAAATTTGAGGGTAAGAAGAGGATGGAGAATGCCCTTGGGGGTATCGAAAGGATGTCCGAGGGTGTGGATACCATGATAGTCATCCCCAATGAGAAGCTCCGCAGCCTTCCCAATAATGATGAGATGGATTTCAAGGAAGGCATGAAGAAGGCAGACGAGGTTCTGCAGCAGGCGGTACAGGGTATTACCGATCTTATCGTACATGCCGGAGACATCAACCTTGACTTTGCTGATCTCCAGACAGCCATGAAGGATAAGGGTGTGGCTCACATCGGTATCGGTGCGGCAGACGGAGAAGAGAGAGCCAAGAAGGCAGTACAGCAGGCTGTTGAGAGCCCGCTTCTCGAGACCACCATTAAGGGTGCTACCGACGTAGTCCTGAACGTATCGGGTCATGTGACACTGAAGGATTCAGAGATCGTCGGAGATTATATACAGGAGATAACCGGAGAAGACGTAAACGTGATCTACGGTGTCTATATAGACGAGTCAAAGGGCGACCTTATGCAGGTTACGGTCATTGCTACCGGTATGAGGGATCCCTCCGCAACTCCTCAGCCGCAGCCTAAGGCTCCGCTTCCCATAACAACCGGGAACAAGGTCTATCCCGGATTCATGCAGGATACTCAGACCAGGATCCAGACGGGCACTGCGAGACCGCAGATGGGAGCTGCAGGGAATATCAATATCCCGGCCACAGGAAATATCCATCCCACGCTCACTACGGCACAGCCTAATGCCCAGCAGCCCTACGAACCCTTGAGGAGACCCGGCGGCAGGAAGACCATAGATGTGCCTGATTTCCTTAACAGATCAAAAAAGAAGTAGGGATAATTTATGAAATGTCCGTTTTGTTCCAATGATAATACCAGGGTTATTGATTCGAGGCCTGCTGATGAGAATAATTCCATCAGAAGGCGGCGTATCTGCGACGAATGCGGGAAGCGTTTTACCACCTATGAGAAGGTGGAGACAATCCCCCTTATGGTAATAAAGAAGGATAATAACAGGGAAACCTATGACAGGACCAAGATCGAGCACGGCGTGCTTCTCGCCTGTCATAAGAGACCTATCCCGGCAGAACGTATAACCAGTCTTGTGGATGAAGTGGAGACCGAGATCTTCAATATCGGAGAAAGGGAGATAAGGTCTTCCGTTATCGGAGAACTGGTAATGAAGAAGCTTAAGGATCTTGAAGCTGTTGCCTATGTCCGTTTTGCTTCCGTATACCGGGAATTTAAGGATATAAATTCATTTATGGAGGAATTAAAGAAGGTGCTGCAGTAGCGGCGCCTTTTTTAAGACTGTCAGTGTTTCTTAAGAGATTTTTCCCCGACGATTATTATGATTCCACATACGATATAGATTTCAAGGGACTTTTTGAGTCCGGGATCAGAGGTATCATCTTTGATATAGATAATACCCTTGTACCCCACGGCGCACCGGCAGACTCCCGTTCAAAGGAACTTTTTTCCGGGCTTCATAAGCTGGGATTTAAGTGCATGCTGCTCTCCAATAACCGGGAAAAGAGGGTAAAGAGCTTTGCTGATGGAGTAAAATATACGGATTATATCTTTAAGGGGAATAAACCTTCAAGGAGCGGCTACTTAAGATCCATGGAAAAGATGGGTACAGACCGTAGGAATACGGTCTTTATAGGAGACCAGCTCTTTACGGATGTGTGGGGAGCAAAGAGAGCAGGAATAAGAAGCATTCTCGTACATCAGATAGATGAAAAGGAAGAGATACAGATCGTATTAAAGAGGATCCTGGAAAGGATAGTACTGCATTTTTATTTTAAGGAAACGGGAGAAAAGAGCCATGAAAATTGACGGAAGGACAAAGGTGTGCGCCCTTATTGGGGATCCTGTGGAACATACCCTGTCACCTCTTATCCACAACTCATTTTCGGAGTCTGAAGGTGTGGATGCAGTATATACTGCCTTCCGTGTAAAAAAGGGGGAGGTCCGGGAAGCCCTGGAGGGAGCATTTGCCTTAGGCATACAGGGCTTTAATGTGACGGTTCCGCATAAAGAAGCGGTAATGCCCTATTTATCGGATATCGATCCCGCGGCTTATGAAATAGGTGCGGTAAATACTCTTGTAAGGGGCGAAAACGGATATAAGGGTTATAATACCGATGCCCTTGGGATCATGCGGGAAATAAAAGAGCTTGGGATAGATATAAAGGGAAAGAGAGCCATAATGCTGGGAGCGGGAGGTGCCGCCAATGCAGTGCTCCACGCCCTTTATTCACTTGGGATGACAGGAGCCTTTATCCTGAACCGTTCTGTGGAAAAAGCGGAGAAAAAATTCGGGGATGATAAAAGGAATGTGATCCTTCCGTTGGAGAAGTCCGGTGATATCCCCGGAAAAAACTATTTCTGCGTGCAGTGCACAAGCGTGGGACTGGAACCGGATGTTGATTCCTCACCCATCGAGGATCCGTCATTTTTTAAGAAGATCAGCAGCGCAGTGGATATAATCTATAAGCCATACGAGACAAAGTTTATGAAACTCGTGCGGGAAAACGGAGGACAGGCGGAAAACGGCCTTAAAATGCTTATTTATCAGGCCGCGGAGAGTTTTAAGCTTTTTCATGGGGTGGATCTCTCTGAAGAGAGCCTGGAAGAAGCAAGGGAAAGGCTGGAATCCTTTCTGGAGGGCAGGTAAAATTGAGCAGGCTTATATTAGAGGGATTTATGGGAAGCGGAAAGAGCACATACGGACGGGTGCTCTCAAAGGAATTCCTTCTGCCCTTCTTGGATACGGATAAGGAAATAGAGCGAAAAGAGGGCTTAAGCATAAGCGGGATCTTTGAAAAAAAGGGAGAAGAATATTTCAGGGATCTGGAGACCGATTATTTAAGGGAATTAAGCACATCGGATATATGTAAGGACGGGGTTATTTCCCTGGGAGGGGGGATGCCTGTGAGGGAAGAAAACCGGGTGCTTATGAAAAAGAGCGGTATAGTGGTCTATATCAGGGGCTCCAGGGAATTATTAAAGGAACGGCTCCGGGGCAGAAGTGAAAGAAGGCCGCTGCTTAAGGGTGAGGATATCGATGAAAAGGTGGACAGCCTTATGGAAAAAAGAGAGAAACTGTATCTTCAGGCGGCGGACACTATAGTGGATATAGATGGAAAAGAGATATATGAAGTGGTAAATGAACTGAAGAAAATATACAATAAAGGCAGAAAGGGACTATGAAGATACTTGTCATAAACGGACCGAATTTAAATTTCCTTGGCATCAGGGATAAGGAGATATATGGAAGTGATTCCTATGATAAGCTTCTTTCGATGCTGTATAAATATGCGGATGAAAAAGGCGATGAGATAGAGTGTTTCCAGTCCAATCACGAAGGCGGGATCATAGACCGGATCCAGAAAGCCTATTATGACGGTACCCAGGGGATCATAATAAATCCCGGAGCATACGCTCACTACAGTTACGCCATAAGGGATGCCCTGGATTCCTATCACACCATTCCGAAGGTGGAGATCCATATATCGGATATTTCCTCAAGGGATGAATTCAGGAGGATATCCGTCACGGCTCCTGTCTGTGATAAGATGATAAGCGGCGAGGGATTAAAGGGATATACCCATGCTATTGATGAGATAAAGGTATTGAAAGAAAGTTATTGAATTATTTTCATCTTTAGGGTAAAATAATCTCTGCTTTCAAAATTTCAGTAGTTTTTCAGGAGGTTTTTAATGGTATCAGCAGGTGATTTCAGAAACGGCCTTACACTTGAGATAGAGGGAACCGTTTATCAGATAATCGAGTTTCAGCATGTTAAGCCCGGTAAGGGCGCGGCATTTGTCCGTACAAAGATAAAGGACATCATCAACGGAGGTGTTGTGGAGAAGACCTTCCGTCCTACGGAGAAATTCCCCACAGCCAGGATCGACAGGAAGGATATGCAGTATCTTTATGCAGACGGGGATATCTATAATTTCATGGATCCCGAATCCTACGAACAGATCTCCATCGGAAAGGATATCGCAGGGGATGCGATGAAGTTCGTCAAGGAGAACGAGGTATGCAAGGTTAATTCCTATAACGGTTCCGTATTTGCCATAGAGCCTCCTATTTCAGTGGAACTGGAAGTTACAGAGACCGAGCCCGGATTCAAGGGTGATACGGCTACAGGTGCTACCAAGCCTGCTACCGTTGAGACCGGAGCAACAGTTATGGTTCCCTTGTTTGTTAATCAGGGTGACAGGATAAAGATAGATACCAGGACAGGAGAGTATTCTTCCAGAGCCTGACGTTAAGCATTCTTTTAGCATTCTAAGATCTGACCGGCATACGGATCTGTTCATGCGGATCCGTATGACCGTAAATCTTTTTTCGATTTTTCTTTTTTTCCAAAACAGAACTATAGATTAGTGTTTTCAATCGGAATAACAATGATCGAATTTGTCATTCCGGATCGTATCTGACCGTTCCGGATTTTTTGTCCGGGATGTGATCTCAGATCATTTTCTCACTTTGTTATCCATATTATTTTTTAATAAATTTATACGGCAGAAAGCCGGGAAAGGAGTAAATTATGGATATTAAGCTTAGTTTCAGAGAGAGGGAGGCGGGATATTTCATACTGGATTTTGAAGAATTCCGTACCGAAGTGATGGAGGACCTGAAGGAGGTCTGCGGGAGTGAATTTTCCGTGGAATGCCGGGATGTGATGAAGAATAACGGAGTTACGCTTTACGGTGTTACCATTGCAGGTCCGGGAGATACGGTATTTCCCACGATCTACCTGGAGTCTCTCTACGATGAGTACAGAAAGGGAAATATCAATATCAAGGAAGCGGCAAATGAGGTTTTAAGAGCCTATTCAAAGGAAAAACATAATGCCGGTATTGATATGTATTATCTTACGGACTTTGAAAAGGTTAAGGAAAAACTGATATTCAGGCTCATTAACGCGGAAAAGAATGAAGAGCTGCTGAAAGATATCCCCCACAGGCGTTTTCTGGATCTGGCGGTCACTTACACTGTATATATTGATGATGTCTTCTCATCCTGCGGTAATGTGACAGTGAAGAACGAACTCATGGAAAAATGGGGAGTGAATGAGGCGGAACTTTATGATCTGGCGGTAGAAAACACACCCAGGATAAAACGTCCCGTGATAAAGGAACTGTCGGAAATGATAGGAGAACTGCTGGAGGGTTGTCCGGATGAGATCCTTAATAACGAACTGTCGGGGAACGGAGGAATAAGGATGTTCGTGCTCACCAACATGGACAGGTACTA
>JAEEGL015505556.1_pt1 | contig 10651 bp, 6 predicted proteins | sample 9134231 | NCBI WGS metagenome assembly JAEEGL01 (sample SAMN16246548, study PRJNA631951) | gut metagenome | biome: gut microbiome; feature: rumen; material: fiber-attached | host: Bos | place: Iran: Karaj | collected 2018-10 | reverse complement strand
CTCCCGGTAGGCGTTGATGGCCTCCAGATCCCGGTAGTTCCCGATGGGGCCGAAGGGGCAGTTGGTCATACCCAGCTCCTCCCCCTGGTAGACGTAGGGAGTGCCCTGCATCATATGCAGCGCCGTGGCAAGGCACTTGGCCGCCTGGGGAGAGCCGTCTCCCCAGCGGGAGACCACCCGGGGCTGGTCGTGGTTGCAGAAAAAGAGACTGTTCCAGGCCTGCCCTTCCAGACCGGTCTGCCATTTGGCGAGGTTTTTCTTCAGCGCCGGCAGGGGGACCCGGGCGGTGCTCCACTTGTCGGCGGGGGAGGCGTCCAGCCCCACGTGCTCGAACTGGAAGACCATGCTCAGCTCCGTGCCGTCGGCATTGGCGTAGCGCCGGGCCTCCTCCAGGGTGACGCCCGCCGTTTCGCCCACCGTCAGGAGGTCGTATCGGGACAGGACCCGCCGGTTCATCTCCCGGAGATACTCGTGGACGTGGGGGCCGTTGCACACGCCGCCGGGGGCCATGACGCTGCCGTAGAGCATGCCCGGCTCCAGCGGGGCGTCGGGCATGTCGGCGCGCTTGGAGATCATGGAGATCACGTCCATCCGGAAGCCGTCGATGCCCTTTTCGCACCACCAGGTCATCATGTCGAACACCGCGTCCCGGACGGCGGGCTCGTCCCAGTTCAGATCGGGCTGCTTTTTGCTGAAGCAGTGGAGGTAGTACATCCGCGTGGCCTCGTCCCATTCCCAGGCCGAGCCGGAGAAGGCGCTGCCCCAGTTGTTGGGAGGGCGTCCGTCTTTTCCCTCCCGCCAGATGTACCAGTCCCGCTTTTCGCTGCTGCGGGAGGCGCGGCTCTCGATGAACCAGGGGTGCTCGTCGGAGGTGTGGTTGACCACCAGGTCCATGACGATGCGGAGACCCCGCTCATGGGCCGCCGCCAGCAGGGCGTCGAAATCCTCCATGGTGCCGAACTCGTCCATGATCGCCCGGTAATCGGAGATGTCGTAGCCGTTGTCGTCGTTGGGGGAGCGGTAGACCGGGCTGAGCCAGATCACGTTCACGCCCAGGTCCCGGACGTAATCCAGCTTGCTCAGGATCCCCGGCAGATCTCCGATCCCGTCGCCGTTGCTGTCGCAGAAGCTGCGGGGATAGATCTGATAGACTACGCTCTCCTTCCACCAAGCCCGCTTTTCCATCTCTCAGTCCTCCGTTTCCAGTATGACGAACTGCCAGGGGGCCAGCAGCGCCGCCCCGTTCTCCACGGAGAAGCCGGACAGATTGTCCAGCAGCGTCTGCCGGATCTTTCCCGGCAGCGGGCAGGCCTGTGCCGTTCCCCGGAGGTTGCCCAGCACCAGCAGCGTCCGGTCTCCCCGGCGGAAGTAGGCCATCAGGCCGTCCCGCTCCTCCAGCCAGGGCTCCAGCCGCCCGTAGACCACTGTTTCCGCCCAGACCGGGTCCCGCCGCAGCTCAATGAGAGCCCGGTAGAAGCGCCACACCGAATCCGGCCTCCGGCGCTGCTCGGCAAGGTTGAGCGTGCGGTAGTTGGGATTTGCCGGCAGCCAGGGCGTCCCCGCGGTGAAGCCGGCGTTGGGGCTGTCGTCCCACTGGAAGGGGGTGCGGGCGTTGTCCCGGGAAAAGCGGTCCACCACCGCCAGCGCCTCCGCCGGGGAGAGCCCCGCCTCCAGCGCCACCTTGTACTGGTCCCGGCTGGAGATGTCGTCGATCTCGGAGATGTCCCGGTGGCGGACGTTCTCCATCCCCAGCTCCTGCCCCTGGTAAAGGAAGGGCAGACCGCGGAGCATGAAGCTCAAGCCGCCCAGCAGCTTTTTTCCGGCCTCGCAGCGGCCCTCCGGCGGGAGGTAATAGGATACGCCCCGGGGTTCGTCGTGGTTTTCCAGAATGTTGGAGAGAAATCCCACTTCGGCGGTCCGGCGCTGGCTGCCGAATACGGCGTGCTTCCACTGATCCAGCGTCACGGGAGCCTGGTCGTACCAGCCCCGCTCCGAGTGGTTCAGCAGATGACCGGAGAAGTCGAACATGGTGGAGAAGCAGCCCGTGTCACCGATGAACCGGGGCAGCTCCTCCGGCTTGTCGTTGAACACCTCCCCGGCGGTGAAGGCGTCGTAGCGGTAGAAGGTCTCCTCCGCCATCTCGTGGAGCAGATCCCCCACGCCCTTGGCCTCCTCCAGCATCCGGGAGATGGAGCACATGCCGTCGGCCCGGTCCGCCGGGAAATCCCGGAAGGGGAGCAGCTTTTTGATGTTGATGATGGCGTCGATCCGGAACCCGGCCAGGCCCTTGTCCAGCCACCAGTTGATCATGCGGTAGATCTCCCGGCGCAGGTCCGGGTTTTCCCAGTTCAGGTCCGGCTGCTTTTTGTGGAACAGGTGCAGATAGATCTTGTCCTCGTGGCCGGGCAGCTTGTCCCAGACGGAGCCGCCGAAATAGCTGCGCCAGTTGCAGGGCAGCGGCTCGCCCTCGTGCCGGTCCCGGATGTAGAAGAACTTTCCGTACCGCCCGTCCGGGTCGGCGCAGGCCTTTTTGAACCATTCGTGCTCGTCGGAGCAGTGGTTGACCACCAGATCCATGACGATGCCGATACCCCGCTCCTTCGCCTCCGCGATGAGCCGGTCCAGATCCTCCATGGTGCCGAAGCGCGGGTCGATGGCGAAGTAGTCGGAGATGTCGTAGCCCTGATCCGCCAGGGGAGAGCAGTAGATGGGCGAGAGCCAGACGATGTCGATCCCCAGCTCCTTGAGATAGTCCAGCTTTTCGATCACGCCCGGCAGGTCGCCGATGCCGTCGCCGTTGGAATCCAGAAAGCTCTTGGGGTAGATCTGATACGCGGTCTTCCCGTGCCACCATTTTCTTTCCATGCTTCGCAGCCTCCTTTTCGTCCTGGCATCAGCATAGCATCTTGCCTCCGTCCCTGTCAATCGGCCGCAGGGGGAAATCCTTCTGTCGGAACGCCTTGCATGACTCCCGATTGCAAAGCGCGGAAAAAAGAGGTATAGTATAGAAAACGATCCGTAAAGGAGGCTTCCCCTATGGCACAGACCGCAGGCGCGATCCTCTATTTTGACTGGGAGATGCGGCTCATGGAGTGGCTGCAGGCCCATATCGGCAGCAGCAGCCTGGGCTTTTGGCTGCTGTCCAACCTCTCCGCCTTCGGCGAGCAGCTTCTGATGGTGGCCATCATGGGCTTTCTGTACTGGGGCCTGAACAAGGAATTCGGCAAGTACATCGGCGTGAACGTGCTGATGGCCAACGTGTGGAACCCACTGATCAAGAACGCGGTGCTGCGTCTCCGGCCCTATTTCGTCCCGGGCTACAACGTAAAGCTGCTCCGGCTCATCGACAGCGGCGCGGACCCCATGGACGTGGCCGCCCAGGGCTATTCCTTCCCCAGCGGGCACTCCGCCAGCGCCGTGGCTGCCTACGGCTCTCTGGCCGCCCACGAAAAAAAGCGGAAGCTGCTGTGGGTGCTGGCCGTCGTACTGCCGCTGCTGGTGGGCTTCTCCCGGGTGTACGTGGGCGCCCATTTCCCCACGGACGTGCTCTGCGGCTGGGCGCTGGGCGCGGTGATCGTGGCGCTGATCCCCTGGTTGCGCCGGAAGATTAATAACCGCTGGCTGTTCTACGCGGTCCTTCTGCTCTCCTCGCTGCCGGGCTTTTTCTACTGCACCAGCAACGACTATTTCAGCTCCTTCGGCATGCTGCTGGGCTTCGTCCTGGCCGAGCCCTTCGAGGAGAAGTACGTGAAGTTCGAAAACACCTCCAACCTCCTGCGCTGCATCCTGCGCACGGTGGGCGGCGGCGCGATCTACTTCGGGCTGAACGAGGTGCTGAAGCTGCCCTTCCCCAGTGAGCTGCTGGCCGCCGGCAACTTCACCGCCTATCTGATCCGCACGCTGCGCTACACCGTGGTGATCTTCGTGGTCATCGGCGTGTACCCGATGCTCTTCAAGCTGACGGGCCGCCTCTGGGACAAAAAGCCCCGGGAAAGCGAAGAGTGATATCCCACAAAGGAAAAGGGACTGTCTCATCGTTTTGAGACAGTCCCTTTTATATTCGCCTTCCCCTGGAGGGAAGGTGCCCCAGTGCGCACACCGGGGCGGATGAGGTGTTTTCGGCATCCGTCAGTAAGCCAGATGGGCAATCCCGTCATAAAAATCCGGATACTCCTTTTTGAGCCCGGCCTTGTCGATGAGCCTGTATCCGGCCTCCGAGAATTTCGGCACCGTGAGGCAGGAGACGAAAGTGAAGCCGTCGTTTTTCAGATTTTCCGCGGCGAAAACGCTGCCCCCCGAGATCACGACGCTGGCCCGCTCCCCCCGGGAGACGTCCCCGCCGAGAAGAAATTCCCGCTTTTCCTTTCCCTCCAGGACCGTGATCTTCATGCCGCAGCCCTCGTGGAAATACCAGATCTCGTCGCAGTCGATCCGGTGCAGACGGGAGACCTCCCCCGCGTCCAGAAGATAATAAATGCTCCCGGCCAGGGATCGGCCGTCCTTCCGGAAGGACGACGTGTACGCCTCGGAGAAGAACCCGCCCTCCACGTGCCGGTCCAGATGATAGGTCTCTTTCAGGATCTCCGCTCTGCCGCTCATTTCCGACTCCCTCCCGTTTTCCCGGTGTGATACGCCCATTTTAACACAAAAAGACCAGCTGTGCCCGCTTTTTAATACCCGCGTACAAAAGTTTTTCCGCGAAAGCGCGTATTGAACTGCGCCCGTCCCGATGGTATACTTGTTTTATAAAACTGCGGAGCGGGGGAGAGAGAATGAAGAAGAAAGACACGCTCAGCTTCTGGGAAGCGGCCAGCATCATTATCGGCCACGGGATCGGCGCCGGGATCTTGTCGGTGCCGTATCTGGCGTCGAGAAACAGCTTCCGGGACGTGATACTGATCCTGGTTTTCTGTTATCTCTTCAATCTGGTGCTCCATCTGGTCATTGCGGAGCTGTCGCTGAACAACGACGGGGCGCAGTTCATCAAGTGCTTCGACCGGGAGCTGTTCTCCGGAAAATTCAAGAAGATCTTTACCTGGGCGGCCTTTGCGCTGCTGGGGCTGTCGGTGCTGTTCAACGTCAGCGCCTTTCTCACCGGCGCCGCGGCGGTGTTCCGCAACTGGTTCGGTCTGCCCAATGCGGCGGGCGTCCTGCTCTTTTACGCGGCGGGGGCCGGCGTGGTATTCGTGGGCATGAAGCTGGTGGGGATCTGCGAGAAATACGCCGTCGCCGCCATGGCGGCGGTAGTGCTGATCCTTCTGACCGCGGTGCTCCGGTCCGGGACGAGCCGGCTCCCGGACGCGTGGGCGGGAGTGAACAACGCTCTGGCCCTGTTCGGCATGATCTCCTTTTCCCTCTCCGCCGTCATGTCCACGCCCCAGGTGGTCAAGGGTCTCCGGGGTGACGCGAAAAGGATCCGCTCGGCTATCGCCCTGGGCCTGGCCGTCAACGCCGGGATGATATTCCTTGTCACCCTGATGACCCTCCTGGGCGCCGGCGGCGACGTCACCGAGGACGGCGCGCTGGTGGACCTGGCCCGGCACCTGGGCGGCTGGGTCAGCGTCGTGGGATATATCTTCACGCTGCTGGCCCTGGCCACCTCGTTCTGGGCCAACACCCTCAATCTCCGGGACATCATCCACGAGCAGACCTCCTGGGGCCTGAAGCCCAGCTGGCTGGCGGCCACGGCGCCCTGTCTGATATTGGCCCTTCTGGGGCTGTCCAGCTTCGTGGGCTTCTCCCGCTTTGCCAGTCTGATCCAGGTGGTCACCGGCGTGGGGATCATCTGGGCCTACCACCTGAGCCGCAAGCGGGTGGGGGAGGCAAGGCTCGTGGGCCCCTTCGGCTCTCTGGCGTTCCAGATCATCGTCGTGTTGTGCACCCTCCTGGCCACGGTGGGCGCCGTCCTGCCGGTGTCGTGAGGGAAGTGGGATTTGTTATATAAAAGCAGCAGCCACCCGGGCGGGATGGCTGCTGCTTTTTCGGAGAAGGAGGGATAAGACCTTCGCTGCGGCGGAGGCCACCTCGGGTTGCAAGGCGCCCCTGGACCAGCCTTCTCCTTGAGGAGAAGGTGCCCCAGTGCGCACACTGGGGCGGATGAGGTGTCAATAGCTTTCAATTCAGCCGTTATATTCCGTAGAGCAGAGGGATTCGCGCCGGGCGAGTAAGGAACGCTCGCCCGGCATACCCCGCGGGAATATGCGGGGCAACCTTCGGTTCGAATCCCGCCGAAAGCTCTTCCAAATACAAATATCCCCCACCTGATGGTGAGGGATATTTGTATTTGGCGGAGAAGGAGGGATTCGAACCCTCGAAACCCTTTTGGGGTTTACACGATTTCCAATCGTGCGCGCTCGACCAGGCTACGCGACTTCTCCACGCCGGTCGAACTGAGTCCGTATTCAGTTCAGCTTTGTCACTATATCAAATCCGGAAATCAAAGTCAAGCAAAAACGACAGGAAAAAGGCAAAAAACATGGGGCCGTTTCTTGACAAGACCGTTCGGAAAGACTAAAGTTTATCCATCGCCCCGGAAAGGAGGTGACCGCCGTGCGGGAAAAGAGAAAAAGACTCCGCCCTCTGTGGCAGGTGCTGGCGGCAGATCTGCTGCTGACGCTGCTGATTTTGGGCGGCTGGCTGCTGACCCGCTGGGTCTCCGTCCGGCGCATGGCGGACACGTACCGGCAGCAGCAGCTCATCTCCGAGACCGCGCCGCCCCCGTCCGTCGCCGACTCGGCGGCCGCGCTCTCTCCAAACCCCGGCACCGACGCGGAGCAGGAAACGGCGCCCCAGCCGGACGACAGGACCCCCTGGCAGATCAAATTCGCGGAGCACTTCACCCCGGAGGTAAGCAGGGGAGAGTGGTACTATACCGGCCCCGACGTCTCCGTCTGCGTGACCAGCCATACCTACGAGGGCCGGAAGGGCGTCACCGTCTACTATGTGGCGGACATTTATATCGCGGACATCGAGTATCTGCAGAGCTGGTTTGCCTGCGGGAACGATTTTCCCTCTACCACGGAGAGCATAGCGGACATGAGCCGGGAATCCGGCGCCCTGATCGCCGTCAACGGGGATTACTGCGGCCTGAGCTACGGCGGGACGGTGCTGCGCAACGGCGAGCCGGTCTATTCCGCCATCACCGGCAGCGACGTCTGCCTGCTGTACCGGGACGGGCGGATGGAGTGCCCGGCGCTCACGAGCTTTGACGTGGCCGACTACCAGGGGGACGACGCCCTCTGGCAGGTCTGGACCTTCGGCCCGGCCCTGCTGGACGGGAACGGCCGCGCCCTGTCGCTGACGGAGATGAACCGCTGCTCCACCTCCCGGCCGGAGAACCCCCGGACCGCTCTGGGATACTACGAGCCCGGCCACTACTGCTTCATCGTGGCCGACGGCCGGGACGCGAACTATTCCGCAGGCCTGTGGCTGGACGAGTTCGCGGAGGTGTGCGCGCTCACCGGCTGCGCCCAGGCGTACAACATGGACGGCGGCGGCTCCAGCATGATGTATATGGACGGCGAGTTCGTCAACCGACCCTCCAGCGGAGGTCGGCGCGGCATCCCGGATATCATTCTGATCCGGGAACCTGCAGATAAGGAGGCGGGAGAATGAAGCGACGGCGCGGCCTGGGGGCGCTGCTGCCCCACGTGTCTGTTTCCCTGTCGCTGGCGGTGGCGGTGATGGTGATCCTGGACGTCTTCAACCCCCGGATGGGCTTTCTCTCGTCCACCTATTCCCGGATCGTGCTGCTGCTGGCAGCGGTGATCGCCCTGGTCTCCGGGATCCGGAGCGCGGCTCTGGACAGGCGGGAGGCCGCGGAGGAAACAGAAGAGAAAACGGAAAAAGAACGGCGTTCGGAGTGAACGCCGTTCTTTTTCCGTTTCATGAGAGGAATTCCCCGAAGGTCAGCTCCTTTTCCTCCTCCGTCATGCCCAGGATCTTGGCCACCTCGTCGATATACATGTACGTGCGGGTGGGGGCGAAGTAGAGCCGGATCATGCCCAGCTCCCGCTCCCAGGTATCCACGCTGCCCACCCAGCGCTGGGCCTCCCGGGGGATCTCAGGCTCCAGAAGCTCGGCGAACTCGTTGATCACTGACAGTGTCAGATCTCCGGCCAGCCCGTTTCTCAGCAGAACCAGCGCCCGCTCCTTCACCAGCTCCCGGAAAAGGGGGCTTTTCATCAGATTGAGGAAGATGCTGTTGACCTGGTCGGTGCCGTAGAGGGCCACGCTGAAGCCGGGGGCCCGCCCGGCCATGGAGATATCCAGGTCGTAGAAGGTCGGGCGCCATTTCCCGCCGGTATTGTCCCCGTAGACGTAGCGGATGTTGCCGCCCACGTCGTGGTTGTTGAAATACCCCTCCAGCAGCAGCCAGTCGGCCATGGCGGGCAGATCCAGCTTCTCCGCGACCCGCAGATAGTTTTCCTCTTTGCTCATGTCCGAGGTGGCGGCGTCGACGATGATCTCCAGCAGATCCCGGGCGGTATAGTATTTGACGGGGGCCTTCACCACCCGGCAGCTGGCCAGGGTGGAGCCGGTATGACTGGCCACGTACTGGCGGGAATAGTCCTCCCGGATGGGATAGACGCCGTAGTACTTGCCGTTGACGTACAGCACGGCATAGCGGTTGTCCAGAGCCAGGGCGGTGTCGCTCACCGTCTCGGCCACGGTGGCGGCCACGCTGTCCCGGAGGATATACGCGTACATCACCGTCTCGCCCCGGAGCATCAGGGAGGAGTAGGTGGTGATCTCCCCGGTGCCGAACACGTCGTACTGGAGGTCGCCGCCGAAGCGGCCGTTGAACTCGATCACCAGGGGCTTCTGATCCCGGGCGTACCGGGAGGTGTTGCCGTGGAGGCGCACAGTGCAGCCATGGGAAAACTCGGTCTCATCCCCGTTGAAGAGGGTGAAATCCGCGTCCAGATCGTCGCTCCGGTTGGAGGCGCCGTAGATCTTTGCGAACCGGACGGGGTCGCACACCAGACTGGCCACCGGGAGGACGTGGTGCTCGTTGATGATGTAGCTGAAGCTGGCCACGTCGCTGCTGCACTCATCCGCGGTGAGGGAAACTGCCCGGACCACGGTGGTTTTTTTCAGCGTCAGCGGCCCGGTGTACACCGGGCTGCGTTTGGTGGGAACGGAGCCGTTGAGGGTGTAGTGGATCTCTCCGTGGCCGGACAGGGCGACGGTGATGGAGTCCACGTCGTCGTAGATGCCCTGGGGCACATCCGCGGACACGAGAGGCGCCTGGTGTCGGAAGCCCAGAACGTTTTTCTTTTCCGGCGTGGGGGTGTTGAAGAGGTAGAAGCCCGTGCCGCCGTCCAGACGGCCGATGCTGCCGCCGTAGGGCACGTCACGCACCAGGACCCGGTCAGAGAGAGTCCCGTCCGGAGCGAAGAGGTACAGCCGCTCCTCCCGGGTGCCGATGCGGAAGGGGGCGTACTCATGGCCGTTGTCCCGGGTCCCGTCAGGGTCGGCGCAGAAGACCAGAATCATGCCGCCCGGGGCCAGGGTCGTGTCCGGGAATTGATAGAGGTCCGGGAAGAGGACGTCGTTGGTGAGAGTCCAGCCCGCCAGGGAGAGGGGCTCGGAGGAGACGTTTTTCAGTTCGACCCAGTCGTAGGCGTTGGCGCGCCAGTCCTTGACCGTGCCGGAATTCCAGGGCACCACTTCGTTGATCACCAGATCGCCCGTCCGGTCGCTCTCCAGAATGAAGGCCTCCCGGCCCGCCTCTGTGGGCTCAAATCCGGGAGTGGGGGCGAAAGAGCTCTCCTCCGCGCCCTCGGCGGTGAGGTACACCACCTGGTCCTTTTCCATGGCCTGGTAGGTCATGGACAGGGCGATGCCACCCTCCGGGGAGGCCAGGACGATCACGCCGCCGCCCCGGTCCAGGGAGAAGTTGGTGTGCAGCTCGTCCCCGGCCCGATCCTTGCCGGAGCAGAAGATCACCCGGCGCTCTCCGGGGGCCAGAGTCAGGGACGGGATCTCCCACTGGAGCGGGTCGGTCCTGTCGTCGGAGAGGAACCAGCCGGTGAGATCGCAGGTCTTTTTTCCGGGGTTCCATAGCTCGATCCAGTCGGAGAAATCCCCGTCCTCGTCCGGGAGGGTGATGCGGTTGGCACTCATGATCTCCGAGAACACCACCTCGGTGTAGGCCACCGTCCGCCAGACGTGGAGCACCTGCCGTGCCTTTTCGGTGTTGGGCAGGGCGGGGGTGGGGGCATCGGTGACGACCCAGCTCCCTTCCTCCTCCAGAGACCAGCTCTGCCCCTCGGAGAGAGGCGGCACCGGGACCTCATCCGCCGTGGTGCCGTCGGGGTGGAAGAGGAACACGGACTCGTCCCCCCGGGAGGACACGCCGAAGTGGGCGATATCCTCCCGCAGGGTCTTCCGGTCACAGCAGACGATCATGTGGTCCCCGGGCATGATGTACGTGCCCTCGGGGAAGAAATAGGCGATCTCCTCCATGGTGTCGGACAGGCCCCAGCCGGAGAGATCCACCACGGCGTCCGTGAGGTTGTGCAGCTCCACCCAGTCGTAGTAATGGCCGTCGTCGTCCGGAAAGCAGTCGTTGGCGGCCATGACCTCGCTGATGCACACGCTCTCGGGGACGGCGTCCTTCTCCGCCTTGGCCCGGGAGCCGCTCCGG
>JAEEGL015430819.1_pt1 | contig 10651 bp, 12 predicted proteins | sample 9134231 | NCBI WGS metagenome assembly JAEEGL01 (sample SAMN16246548, study PRJNA631951) | gut metagenome | biome: gut microbiome; feature: rumen; material: fiber-attached | host: Bos | place: Iran: Karaj | collected 2018-10 | reverse complement strand
GGAAGTGCGTGCGAGGAAACTCGCCGCTTAACAATGCAAGAGCACCCACAAAGGATGCTCTTGCACTAAAACCTTATGATATTTTACTGTCCGCTTGACGGGGAGCACACCATGACGTCTGAACCTTTTTTTCTTTATTTCTTTTTTCTTATGAAGGATCGCACAAGGCCGCATATCGGCAGCAGATAGAGGTAGCAGGCATAGAAGACGGAAGCTGTGGGCAGACCGGTGGTCGCCAGCGGAACAGCACAGGCGATGGACCAGGGGATAAGCCCCGGGACTACAATGGAAGAATCTTCGATATCATTGGCAAGTCTCTCTTTGGAATCGTAGAAATCCGAACAGAACTCGGCCGACAGCACCGTACCAAGCGACTGGTTGCAGGAGATGGCGGCGATCGCCGTGGAGACCGCGAACAGGGCAAAGAAATCCGTCGTTTTCACCGCCAGTCTGCTGATGGCACCGCGAAGCCCGAGCAGCAAGCCAGTCTTGTCGAACAGGCCTGCATACATGCCGACGACAGCGATGATGACCATCACGTTCCACATGGACAGGATGCCGCCCCCGTCCATCATGGCAGCTACCTCAGGGTCGACTGCATGAAAGCCGAAGACGATCGTACGAAGGACATCCGTGATGCTCATCTTCTGCAGCAGCATGCCAAGCGGTATAGCCGTCAGAATGGAGGCGCCCATGGCGATCCTGACGTTGACACGCAGCGCTGCCAGCAGCAGGATGACGGCTGCCGGCGCCAGCAGGAGCGAGGACAGCACGTATTCGCGGTAGAACAGCGCCCTTACGTCCATGGATGTGCCGGCAGCGGCGCTGCCGCGTAGCAGCAGTCCGTAGATGACGCACGTGAGCGCGAACGGGATCGCCGCGGAACGCACCATGTTGCGGATGTTGTCAAAGATGTCGGTATCCGTCGCCTGTGCGCAGAGCAGTGCGCTGGTGGAGACGGGGCTGCAGCGGTCGCCGAAGTAGACGCCCGACAGGATGGTGCCGCCCAGAAGCGCCGGGGAGAAGCCCATGGACAGTCCGACCGACGCACAGACGACGCCCATCGTGGCGGCGCTCGCAAAGGAACTGCCCGTCAGGAACGAGATGCCGCAGCACAGCAGGAAGCTGACGAGAGGAAAGATCGAGGGGCGGATCAGTCCGGAGGCATAGACGACGATGACGGGGATGGTACCGCATGCCCGCCATAGCGCAGTCATGCTACCGATAAAAACGAAGATCAGCAGAATGGTCTTAAAGCGCATCGCGCCGTTAAGACAGGACTGTCCCAGCTCGCGCCAGGAAAAGCCTTTCCTTTTTCCATAATAAAGAAACAGAGCCAGACCGAAAAGCAGCGCCCAGATCGTTGAGATCCCCGCCGCAAGACAGATGACCAGTCCGGCAGTAAAAACACCTAAAACAGCGTATTCCATAGTCAGCCTTCACTTATATAAAAGCACTGCCTCCGGGCATATCCCGGAGGCAGGGAGCTCGTCTGATGTGTATTCTACCACAATCCTTGCAGATCTCAGACACCTTTTTTGTAGAGCAGATAGGAATAGACCGCCGGTATTGCAGAAGACCCGATGACGGCTGCCAGGAAGACCGCCAGGTTCATGATCCCCAGCATCCCCATCACGATAAAGACGATGCCGCAGAGCATATACAGTCTGCCGGCCAGCCGGTGCGTACGATTCCAGTTCTCCTCGCTGTTGAGGGTCCACGGCAGTTTGATCCCCGCCGTGTAATTCTGCTTTGTCTTGGGCAGATAATTACCCATCACCAAAAAGACCAGGCCGATAAAGACGAAGACGATCCTTGTTATGTTCATCTTGCCTCCGACGGCTGCGGAAAGGATGGCCGCCTGACTGAAGAGCGCGACCGCCGGCACGACCCACAGGATAAGGAGCTTCATGGCATCTCCGATGTTGGCCCGCTTGGGGTCAGCGTTGGTGACAAACAGTGTAAAGGCGTCCAGAGCCGCCATGATCAGCGGAAGCGCCAGGACTGCAAATCCCCTGGAGGACCAGCCGTTGGCTTCCCCGCTGAGATCGAAATGCGTAGGCACGCTCTCCGGCATACGGCCGTAAAGCAGCAGGCCGGGAATGATCGGCAGGAGACAGATAACGATCGACAGTATGATCTGCTTCTTAGTGAACATCCTTCTCACCTCCGTTCAGGCTCTGTATCCAGAGGAGGACCTCCTCCAGCACAGACGCGTTAAGGCTGTAATAAATGAAGTTTTTTTCACGGCGCTCGGTCACAAGGCCGGCCTTTTTCAGCTGGGACAGATGATAGGAGACCGTGGCGCCGGTCATATCGAAAGAGGAGGCGATCTCGCCCGCCGTCTTGCTGCCCTGCTTGAGCATATTCAGGATCTCCCGCCTTGCCGGATCGGCAAGGGCTTTCATCGTTTCGCTGAAACTCATGATCGACCTCTATTTAGAACTTCATCTAAATAGAGGATACACCGCCGCAGTCAAACAGTCAAGCACTATTTAGAAAATAATCGAAATACTTCTGTGATTTAAGCAAATGTCTTCCCCAACGCGCAGGCAGGCGCGTCCGTATAACAGGAAACCCTTTTCAAACACACGCTTATCCCTTATAATAGCAATTGTATTCTAGCGCCCCTGCGGCGCAGCTTTCAAGGAGGTAACAAACGATGAAATATGTATGCGATATGTGCGGCTACGAGTACGATCCCGCCGTCGGCGATCCAGATAACGGCGTCGCCCCCGGCACTGCATGGGAAGATCTCCCCGCCGACTGGGTCTGCCCGCTCTGCGGCGTAGATAAGTCCAACTTCTCCGAAGCGTAACCCCATCCCCAAGGCCGGGCCAGGTGCCCGGCCTCATTTTTAAAGGAAAAGGCCATGACTACTCTTTTCAGGAACGCCGCTGTCTATACCGGCGGCGATAAGCCCGCGGAAGCCTTCGCGGTCAGAGACGGACGCTTTGTCTTCGTCGGAACGGAATCGGATGCTGACAGCCTTGCCGCAGATCAGACTGTTGATCTTGGCGGAGCTTTCGTCTGCGCCGGCTTCAACGACAGCCATATGCACATGCTCAACTTCGGTCAGGCGCTGGCCAGCGCCCCGCTGCATCTTCACACGGAGAGCCTTGCGGACATGCTGGACTGCCTGCGCGGTTTTGCCGCCGATCATCCGGTCGCCGAAGGACAGTGGCTGGTCGGCCGGGGCTGGAACCAGGATTATTTCACCGACGTCCACCGCATGCCCGACCGGCACGATCTGGACGCCGTCTCGACTGATTATCCGATCGCCGTCATACGCTGCTGTATCCACTGTGTCGCGGTCAACAGCAAGGCTCTGGAGCTCTGCGGCATCACGGCGGACACCAAAGCGCCTGAAGGCGGCGCCATCGGCATGGAGAACGGGGAACCGAACGGGCTCCTCTTCGACGCGGCAACTTCGCTCGTCCTGCAGCGCATCCCGGTACCGGGCAAGGCAGAGATAAAAGAGATGCTGCGGCTTGCAGGGCGGAACGCCAATGCATACGGTGTCACTAGCGTCCAGACCGACGACTACTGTACCTACCGTAACGTTCCCTGGCAGCTGATCAACGACGCTTACCGCGAACTGGAAGAAGAAGGCGAACTCAGCGTGCGGGTCACGGAACAGGCCAACTTCACCGACCTGCCTTCGCTGCAGAGTTTCATCGATGCAGGCAATATCACCGGCACAGGCGACGAGATGTTCCGCATCGGGCCCCTCAAGATGCTGGGAGACGGCTCTCTGGGAGCGCGCACGGCCTTCCTGAGCCGACCCTACGCAGACGATCCGTCTACATGCGGATTCGCACTCTTTACGCAAGAACAGTTTGACGAAATGATAGCCTGCGCCAACGCGCACGGTATGCAGGTTGCCGTCCACTCCATCGGCGATGCTTCCATGGACATGATCCTGGATGCCGTCGAAAAGGCGCTTGCCAAGCACCCGAGAGAGGATCACCGCCACGGCATCGTCCACTGCCAGATCTCCAGGAAGGAGCAGCTGGAGCGTATCGCACGGCTCAATATGCACGTCTATGCACAGACGATCTTCCTCGACTACGACATCCATATCGTGGAGGACCGCGTCGGGCAGGAGCTCGCGGACACCAGCTACAGCTGGAAGACCCTCATGGATCTGGGCGTCAGCGTCTCCAACGGCACCGACTGCCCGGTAGAGCTCCCGAATGCGCTGGCGGGCATCCAGTGCGCCGTCACACGGACCACGCTGAAGGACTGTCTCGGGCCATATCTCCCGCAGGAAGCCTTCACGGTCAAAGAAGCGCTCGACAGCTACACCGTCCGCGGCGCGGAAGCCAGTTTCGAAGAAGGCTTCAAGGGGCTAATCGCACCAGGTTATCTGGCTGACTTCGCTGTGCTCGGACAGGATCCCTTCAAAGTCGACCCGTCTGCGATCAAGGACATCCCGGTCCTGGCCACCTACCTCGGCGGCCGCAGGGTCTGGCAGGCAGACTGACGATCCCATATGAAAGACCGGCCGAAGCGATTGCCTCGGCCGGTCTGTTTTTTGTTCAGATACAGGATCTATTCGATCTCTTTCCTCGGAATGTCATCACCGCGCGTATCGAAACCGCCCGGCAGTGATACATTGACGATCATGGCGATGAAGACCCCGACATACGTGTCAAAGATACGATTCAGCGCATAGCTGACGTAGGTCGCCGCCGGCGTATTGAAGAGCAGGATACAGAGTACGACGCCGCCCGGCTGGATACCACCTACCCAGTAACGCTGGCAACTGACGATCAGCAGGATGACCCCAAAGAAGCACAGCGGTACCAGCAGAAAATGAAAACCGCCATAGGGATAGAAGATCAGATAGATACGATACATCAGCATCCCTACAAGACCGCCGATCGTCGTACCGATGGCGCGGTTGCCTCCGTTCTGCACGGAATTTTCCAGATTACTGCCAACGCCGAAGATAGCGCCGATACAGGCAAAGGTGGGGTTGCGTTCCCAGAAAAAATAAATCATGGCACACACAGCAGCCGCGAAGGCTGTCTTCAAGGTGCGCATGCCGATAGACGGTTTGACCCTGTACTTTTTCAGATCGACCTTTCCGGTGCTGAACTCGTTTTTTTTCATTTTATTCTCCCGGCGTCAGATGAAGGATACGAGATTGAAGCGACAACTGATCACAGGCATGCCATTACTATACCACTTGCCGGCGTTTCCGTCTACCGCGTCAGTCAGTTTTCAGTCTCTTTTCGCTTGCCGGCTGCATATCGCCGCATCTGTTCTCATGCGGGAATGTCCGAAACGCATCAGAGGCTGTTCACATGATTGATGTATTCCTCCGCTGGGATCATCGGCCTCTCAAGCCCTGCAATAGTCTCTGCGGAAAGGGTAAGAGTTGCTGCGTATTCTTCCCCGGCTTTTTCAAAGCGTTCAAGGAGCGGATCCGCAACAGCCGCAGCCTTCGGCAGATTCAGCAACGGAGCCTCAGGCACACAGACGATGACGGGATCTCTGAAGCAGTTTCTGCACATCAGCTTCAGGCTGTCGAAATTCCCATCCCATTCCGGGAAGCCGCAGCCACAGATGACCAACGTACGGATCTTCGAAAAATCTACCAGCGGCTCATGGCGTACCGTTCCGTCAGGGAGCTGTACCATCTTCATCTTGATCAGCGGGATTGTGCGGTCCAGTACCGCCTTCAAATGCGACGGCATCCCGTAGCAGTACAAGGGGAAGCTCCAGATGATGATGTCGGCTGTACGGTACAGATCCAGTATCCCGTTCTGGTCATCATCGATCACACAGTGACCATCCATGCGCTGCCAGCAGCCAAAACACCCTCTGCACGGCGCGATCTTCCGTTCAATGACGTCGATCACATTGATCTCGTGCCTCTTCTCCCGGTCCAAGCCTTTCAGAAAAGCTTCTGTCAGCCGAAAAGTATCGCTCTTTCTTTTAGGGCTTCCATTCAGTACCAGTATCCTCATTGCTGTACTCCTCTAAACGAAATAATATAAAGGCCGTCCCGCCTTCCGGCGGAAGACTCTCGATTTTTGTTCTTCACTCGGAATACTGATTCCGTTCTATCATTTGAACTGCCAGTTTTCTTTATTTTGTATTGTATCATTTTTCTTATTAATCTTCGCGTAAAAAAACGAGTGCCCCCTTTTTCGGAAAGACACCCTGATTCATTGGTTTTCAGCCTTTTCAAAGCACCTGCAGAATGACCTCGCGCGCGTTATTCTATTAGACCCATAATTCACTAACATGAAAATTACTCTTGCTATTTTTTTTTCGTTAGTGTAAACTCTCCATAATTTCAATATCCAATCGATGAATTCAATATGGTCGCTGAAGTCCGCAGAAATCACTGACTGCGGATGGAGACAATCTGGAGACATCTGCGTTTGGCAGGGGCCGAAGGGGCAAGCACAGCTGTGTGAATCTCTCAGGCAAAAGGACAGATCTATACAAGATACTCCTGCCTTTGCTGAACATCGGCGGGTTTTGTTTTTCAAGGAAGGAGTATTTTATGGATTACTTACAAATCTCCAATCAGCCTATTATGTGGCTGCTGTGCGGGGTCACAGTCGTAATTGCGGCGCTTCAGACGTTCCTGTTCATCAAGCTCGCAAGAAGGACCACTAAGACAGTCGCGCTCGACCCGGCTATTCCGCAGAAGGCTTTCAGAGTAGGCCTCATCACCGCTATCGGGCCTGCCTGCGGTGTATTCATCGTTATGGTAGGCCTCATGGCCGCCATCGGCGGACCGATGAGCTGGCTGCGCCTGTCGATCATCGGCGCTGCCGCTACCGAACTCGCAGCGGCAACCAACGGCGCGACCGCCGCCGGCGTGACCCTCGGAGGAGAAGGTTATACTCTCGTGATACTCGCCGTCTCCTGGTTCGCCATGGCGCTCAACGGCGCCGGATGGCTCATCACCACAGGCATCTTCACCCCGGCTCTTGAAAAGACCAGAGACAAGGTCTCCGGAGGCGACATGAAGTGGCTCGCCGCTCTCAGCGCCGCCTGTTCCATCGGTATATTCGGTTACCTAAACGCCAACTCTATGATCGCCAAGGGCCCGAAGCTCAACATGGGCACGACCTGCGCTGTCCTGGGCGGAGCCATTGGCATGATGCTTTTGGGCAAGTTCGTCGTTCCCAAGCATCCCAAGCTCGCCGAATATTCGCTCGGCATCGCGATGATCATCGGAATCCTGGCAGGAGTCCTTTACGACTCCGTCGCGGCTGTATAAAAGGAGGCAAACATGAACAGTAAAGAAGCAATGGCTTCCTGGAAGAAGTCCTGCATAAAGATCGGCACGCCCACCAACCTGCTGGCTGCCCTTACCGCTTTCATCCCCGTCATCTATCTGTGCTACAAGTACAGCTGCTGGCCTCCCGTATCTCTGGTGCTTTCCGCCTGGGGCCTTACTGTCATCAGCTTCGGAGCCTTCTATCTGGTAGAGCCAATCTCGTATTACGCGGCTCTGGGCATGTCCGGGACCTACCTGAGCTTCCTCTCGGGCAACATCGGCAACATGCGCGTCCCCTGTGCTTCTCTGGCTCTCGACGTCACCGACAGTGAACCGGGCACTATTCAGGCAGAGATAGTTTCGACCATGGCCATCTGCGGATCCATCGTGACCAACCTGATCGCGACCACTCTTGCGGCCTTCATCGGCGCTGCCATCGTATCCGTTCTGCCCGCCATCATCAAGACCGGCCTGCAGTCCTACGCTTCCGCAGCTATTTTCGGCGCGACCTTCGGCAACTTCTCGCTGAAGCAGCCCAAACTCGCTATCTTCGGCATCGGCATCCCCCTCATCTGCAAGGTGCTGCAGAGCTATATGAACATTCCCGCATGGCTCATCATACTGCTCTCGGTATTCGGTACCGTAGCTATCGCAAGAGTATTCTACGTAAAAGGTCAGAAGAAGGCTGCTGACGCCGCAAAGTAAAGGTGATAGACATGATCAACATGATCAACGAATGTAAGGATCTTCAAAGCGAACTGGTCACGATGAGACGTGACCTGCATAAGATACCCGAACTGGGGTTCGACCTCCCCGAGACGCAGAGATACGTCACCGCGGCACTCGACAATCTCGGCATCGACTATAAGCTGAACGAGGGCGATTCCGGTCTCGTTGCCTACATAAACAAGGGCAAGCCCGGCAAGACCGTCGCACTGCGCGCGGACATGGACGCCCTGCCTATCAGAGAAGAGACCGGAGTCGATTACGCTTCGACGCACGAGGGAAAGATGCATGCCTGCGGCCACGATTCCCACACAGCAATGCTGATTGGAGCCGCGAAAGTGCTCAAAGCCCACGAGGCGGAGCTCAACGGAGAGGTGCGCCTCTTTTTCCAGACCGCTGAGGAGCTTGCGAAAGGCGCATCCGTGATGATCAAAAACGGTGCCATGGAGGGAGTGGACGCCGTGTTCGGCACCCATATCGGGACCATCATCGACAAGGCTATCCCCTCTGGGTCTTTTATAATCTGCCCGGGTCCGATCATGGCCTTCTTCGACCGCTTCGTTATAAAAATCAACGGCAGAGGCTGCCACGGCTCGACACCGGAAAAAGGCGTTGACCCAATCAATATCGCTGCTCACGTAGTGTTCGGTCTTGAAGCCGTCATCGCCCGCGAATTCAACGCGAACGTCCCCGCGGTGATCACCCTTGGAAAGATCAGCGGCGGGACCCAGTACAACGTCATTCCCGACACCGTAGTCATTGAAGGGACCACCCGCGGATTCAGCGAGGAAGTCCGCAGAAAGATGGCCGTACGCATCGAAGAGATCTCCAAAAGCAGCGCCCAGGCCTTCGGAGGGGACGTGGAGTTCGAGATGGACTGGGGCGCTCCCCCTGTCGTGAACGACAACGAAATGGCCGCATTTGCCGCGGCCAGCGCAAGGAAGGTCCTCGGCGAGGACAAGGTCATCACTCACGTGGACGCCCCCAACATGGGCGGCGAAGACTTCGCCTTCTACCTGGGAGAGGCTCCGGGAGCCTACATGTTCCTAAGCTCCTCGAACCACGAAAAGGGTACAGACGTGGCCCACCACAACGCAAAGTTCAACATCGACGAGGACGTCCTCTGGGAAGGTCCCGCAGTCTTCGCCCAGATCGCGATGGACTACCTGAAATAACATTACTTTTCGGGCGAAAAAAGCGGGTGCCTCCCTGTTGGGAAGCACCCGCTTTTTGTTGCTGTTATGCTTTCAGAACGTTTACTGCTCGTCCTTGATTGCTGCCTGTGCGGTACCTTCTCAAGCATGTCAGCATTTCTCTCTGCTGAAACCACTTCCATGGAAAGCGTCTGCTTCATCTGGTCATAATCATTGACCTTATCGATATCAAAGCTCATAGATTCGGTGATTCCCTTATCAGCCTGATCAGAAGCTCTCTCCACGATATCGATATAATCCCTTCCATCCTCATACGCTGCAAAGGCACTACTGAGATTGATGTATACACCAATCACACTTCCCGGTGCCTTCACTGTCAAAGCATCATACCCATCGTTCAACTTATCAATGCGTTGAACAGCTGTCTCTGCTTCGACTCCCCTGTTTGCAAGATTCTTTAGCACATCCTGCTCCATGTCATGTTTGAATTTCTCGTAGTCCATTGTCTACCTCCTTTGAATAGTGAATAGTTACTGCTCAAAATGAGCGCAAAAAAAGCAGCTACCTCGATTGAGATAACTGCTATGTAACGTTCAATATTCAATTAGGGCGACAAATTTGAAGTTATCGTTCAAAATCAAGCATCACAAGCTTCTTTCCATTTGGCAATGAAGTATCGGACGTTTTTATCAGGCAATATCCGATTTCACTCATCTTCATTATCAAAGATTGTTCCTCCATCTGGCGATGAACAGCATCTAGTCCATCAAAAGAATGAATATATGGAGAATCAGAAACCCAAGCACCTTCATCTGTATTTATCTGAATAATACAGGATACATATCTTGCTCCTGTTTTCAGAATTGCCCTTTTGAATGCCTCATATCCGACATATTCTATAACTAAATTTGCTATCACCAAATCTGCCTCAGGCAACATATCGGGTTCACAAGTTAAATCTACCCTCATACACTTCAGAATATTTCCCATACACGAGTATCGTTTTCGGGTCGCATCCAAATATTCTTCATTAATATCAATCGCGTATATTTTGCTGTACTTTTTCAAATTCACATGTTCCAGACCATTTCCACCTGCAATCCCTAATACAATAGCCGATGTTACCGGATATGCCTCAAATTGAAGCTTCATCATTTTATTCATAGCCTGAAGTTGATTTACTGAAGCAAGGCTCATATGATTTTCGTAATCAGACAGGCTGATTTTTTCCCATGGATTCATAATTCTGTCTTCCCTATAAACTGTCGATTTATATTTTTTAATTACCTTATAAGCTTATCACATCTCATATTCTAAAATAGATAATATTTTTAAAATAATTACGGTTATAAGCTTATAGGTTAAATTAATCCAGCAATCCAGGCATTGGCCATATCTCCCAGAATTGTGCTGTATGTCTTCTAAAAGATCTCCCTCCACCGGGCATTTCTTTCTGCGTTTGCTTGCTGAAGAGCCACCGCAGGAACTGTTGAAGTTCAATAGATTGCTTATCTATCTTTTG
>JAEEGL015325345.1_pt1 | contig 10651 bp, 5 predicted proteins | sample 9134231 | NCBI WGS metagenome assembly JAEEGL01 (sample SAMN16246548, study PRJNA631951) | gut metagenome | biome: gut microbiome; feature: rumen; material: fiber-attached | host: Bos | place: Iran: Karaj | collected 2018-10 | reverse complement strand
TTGATTACAGCCTGCCTTATATAAAGATAAGGGTCTCATGCAGCAAAGGCACTTACATACGCGCGCTTGCTCGTGATATCGGGACAGCGCTTGGAAGCGGAGCGTACCTAACTGCGTTGCGACGCACAAGGGTTGGAGGTGTCTCCATCGCAGACTGTCTCACTTTCAGTGATTTTAAGCATCTGTTAGGTCAGAATGATGATGACCTTATAGAAAAAGACAGAGAGAAACAAAAACAGACAAACAAAGTAATTATATAGAATGAAGCTATCGCAATTTAGAATTCGTATTCCAGATGAGTTAGTGGCTTTGCAGCCTGCCGAACACAGAGATGAGGCAAGGCTGTTGGTGGTAAATCGTAAAACAGGTACATTTGAGCACCGTATTTTCAAAGATGTGGTTGACTACTTCTCAGATGGAGATGTCTTTGTTTTTAATGACACCAAGGTGTTCCCGGCCCGTTTATGCGGCAATAAGGAGAAGACAAACGCCTACATACAGGTGTTCCTGCTTAGGGAACTGAACCCTGAACTGAGGTTGTGGGACGTTCTTGTTGACCCTGCGCGTAAGATACGTATAGGCAACAAACTCTATTTTGGAGAAGATAACTCCATGGTGGCAGAGGTTATAGATAATACCACATCACGTGGGCGTACACTTCGTTTTCTATATGACGGCACTCATGAGAACTTTAAAAGAGACCTTTATGAACTTGGCAAAACACCATTGCCAGATGATTTTATAAAGCGTCGTGAAATCATGCCGGAGGATGCAGAAAATTACCAGACCATATTTGCAGCAAATGAGGGTGCGGTGGTTGCGCCTGCCACCAGTCTGCACTTTAGCCGTGAGCTGATGCTCAGATTGCAGATTAAAGGCATAGAGCCATCATTCCTCACATTGCACGCCGGTCTTGGAAATTTTGCAGAGATAGATGTTGAAGACCTTACTAAATATAAGATGGATTCTGAGCAGCTCTTTGTAAATGAGACTGTTACAAATCAGGTAAATAATGCCAAGAAAAAAGAGCGTCAAGTATGTGCGGTTGGAACCACTGTTATGAGGGCTCTTGAAACCGCCGTATGCACAAACGGTCTTATCAAGCCGTATGAAGGGTGGACAAATAAGTTCATATTCCCCCCGTATGACTTCACAGTGGCCACATCGATGCTTGCCAATTTCTATGGCTCAGAATCGCAGCTCCTTATGATGACAGCAGCATTCGGAGGCTATGAACTGGTAATGAAGGCATATCAGGAGGCCATCAGTCAGAAATACAGATTCGGTATCTACGGCGATGCAATGCTGATTCTATAATATTTTTTTGGTAAAACAAGAAAAATAGGTTATTTTTGCGCTTTCGTTTACGAAAATATTAAAAACAAACACAATATGCAGAACAAAGGATTTGTTAGAGTTATAGCCTATGCAATGGCTTTAGTGTGCTTGTTTTATCTCTCCTTTAACTTTGTCACCTCATACTACAATAACAAGGCGGCAGAGATTTCAGGTGGAGATAAAAATGCTGAGTATCACTATCTTGACTCTATGGCCACAGAGAAAGTCTGGCTTGGCTACACACTCAAAGAGTGCCGTGAGAATGAATTAAACCTTGGTCTTGACCTTAAGGGTGGAATGAACGTTATTCTGGAAGTTTCTGTTCCGGATATTGTCCGCACCCTTGCTGGCAACTCTAAGGATGAGCAGTTTAACAAGGCTATGGAGTCAGCCATCAAACTCCAGCATGAGAGTAACAGGGATTTCCTACAGCTCTTCAAGCAGGAGTATGAGAAGATTGACCCTAACGCACGCTTGTCTGCCATATTCGGCACCACACTTATTCTTAAAGACAAGGTTAGCCTTAAGAGTACAAATGATGAGGTTATTTCAGTGCTTCAAGATGAAGTCAACGCAACTGTAGATAACTCATTCAATGTTCTGCGCACCCGTATTGACCGTTTTGGTGTGGTACAACCAAATATTCAGCGTCTTGAGACTAACGGCAGAATCCTTATTGAGCTTCCTGGCGTAAAAGAGCCTGAACGTGTCCGTAAACTTCTTCAAGGAAGTGCGTCTCTTGAGTTCTGGGAGACATACAAACTAACAGAGATATTCCCTCAGCTTGAGGCTGCTAATGCTGTTATTAGAGACTATCTTGCAGCATCTGATACTGTAAAGGCTGAGCAAGAGGCCGCTGTAGAGGTGGCTGAGGCTTCAGTTGCAGAGGGCGACTCACTCCTTGCCAAGGTGGCAGGCGCATCTGCCGCTTCACAGGATTCTGTAAAAATGATGGAGAAGTTTGCTAAAGAGAACCCGCTCTTCTCTGTTCTGAGCATAAGCCAGAATAACGGCCAGATTATTCCAACCCCTGCTGTAGGTGTTGTTAGCATACGTGATACAGCTACTGTTATGAAGTACCTCAACCTGCGTCAGGTTAAGGATGTGCTGCCACGTAACCTCGCATTCCGCTGGACAGTCAAGCCTGTTGACAAGAAAGGTCTTTACTACGAGCTTATAGCCATAAAGATTACAAGCCGTGACGGTAACGCTCCTCTTGCAGGTAATGTCATCACCGATGCCAGAGACGAGATAAGCCAGTTCACATCTGCTTGCACCGTAAGCATGACAATGAATCCAGAGGGTGCCAAAACATGGGCGCGCCTTACTAAAGAGAACATTGGACGCAGCATAGCCATTGTTCTTGACAACATGGTTTATTCTTTCCCTAATGTTAACACAGAAATTACTGGTGGTCGTTCAGAAATTTCAGGAAACTTTACCCCTCAAGAGGCTAAGGACTTGGCAAATGTGCTCAAGTCTGGTAAGATGCCAGCCCCTTCACGTATTATACAAGAGGATGTTGTAGGTCCGTCACTTGGTCATGAGGCTATTACACAGGGTATGTGGTCATTCCTCATTGCTTTCATCGTGGTTATGGTCTATATGATTGTAATGTACGGTGCAGTTCCTGGTCTTATAGTTGACGCCGCACTTCTTATTAACGTCTTCTTCCTTGTGGGTGTGCTTGCCTCATTCAAGGCAGTGCTGACACTGCCTGGTATAGCAGGTATTGTGCTCACAATGGGTATGGCGGTTGATGCTAACGTGCTCATCTATGAACGTATTAAGGAAGAGCTTGCAGCTGGCAAGCAGCATAAGGTTGCAATAACGGAGGGTTATAAGAACGCACTTAGCGCCATTATAGACTCAAACGTCACCACAATTCTTACAGGTGTCATCTTGTTCATGTTTGGTACAGGTCCTATCAAGGGATTTGCAACCACTCTTATAATTGGTATCATAACATCATTCTTTACTGCTGTATTCATCACACGTCTTATTTGGTCAAATATGGCAGAGAGCGGTAGTGCTTCCAAGTACTCATTCACTACAGCCGTCTCTAAGAACCTGCTTGCCGGTGTAAATGTAAACTGGATAGGTATTAGAAAGAAGGGTTACGTTGTACTTTGTGTAATTTTGGTGGTTTGCGGTGTCTCTCTTGCAGTACGCGGTCTTAACACCGGTATTGACTTTACAGGTGGCCGTAACTACATAGTAAGATTTGAGCAGCCTGTGAAGACATCAGAGGTGGAAGCTCTTATAGCTCCAAATATGCCAGATGCAGCTATCACAGTTATCACTATAGGTTCAGACAACCAGGTTAGAATATCTACAAACTATAAGATTGAGTCTAACGCCAAGGAGGTTGATGATGAGGTTGAGAATATCCTATATGAAAGCCTCAAGCCAATGATAGCTAATGACAATGTTGACAAGGAGATGTTCCTTAAAAGATATGTTGTGAATGACGGCACACCTACTTTATCAACAGAGGATAACGTTTCTACATACGGTCTTCAGAGTTCACAGAAGGTTGGTCCTTCTATTGCTGATGACATTAAGCGTGACGCTGTATTGGCGGTACTCTTCTCACTTGTGGGTATATTCCTCTATATCCTTATGCGTTTCCGCAATGTGTCATACAGTTTGGGTGCTGTCGCCTCTCTTGCACATGACACGCTCATTATCATGGGTCTGTATTCACTGTTATACTCAATCATGCCATTCTCAATGGAGGTTGACCAGTCATTTATAGCAGCTATTCTAACCATTATAGGTTACTCTATAAATGATACAGTGGTAGTGTTTGACCGTGTACGTGAGCTTCGCACTCTGTATCCAAACCGTCCTATTGCAGAGACTATCAATGAGGCTGTAAACGCCACATTGGTGCGTACATTCTCCACCTCATTCTCCACATTCGTAGTTCTGCTGGTAATATTCCTGCTTGGAGGTGAGACAATACGTGGATTTGTATTTGCTTTGATGTTGGGTGTTATAGCCGGTACAATCTCAACACTCTTTGTTGCAGTGCCAATTGCATTTGACGCTTCTAAGAAAAAACAGATTAAGGAGTAGTAAAATTTGCATATTTTAATAAGCGGGCGAAATTTTTGCAGTTTCGCCCGCTTTTTATTTGGTATAATCAATGTTTTTGTTTAACTTGCACCCCATAAAGCTTAAAATCTAATATTTATAAGATATATGAAAAAAATCATTACTCTGCTATGTGCCATTTGTTGCACCTCGCTTTTTGTAGTAAATGCATCTGACATTTCGTTAAGGATTGGTATTCCTGGTAATGTTACTTTTGTTGAGACAGGTACGTCTGTAAATGTTGTTGTAAAGGTTTCTCCAACCGACATTACAGACGGAGTTCTTGAGTACGCTGATAACAAACACAGGAATCTTACATTCGTTAATGGCGTTGCTGAGGAGACTCTTGAAGACCTGCCTATTGGCAAATGTGTTATCACAGCTTCTGTAACAAAAGATGAGGAGACTGTAACTGCGCAGACAAGTGTCTTCATTGGTAATCATCCAGAAGAACGTCCTTTGCCAGAGGGTATGGTTGAGGGTATAAACTACAATAAAGAGACCAAGGAGGTTACATTGGTGTTCAGGGCTCCGCTTAGCAGGGATGTTTACATTTTTGGTGATTTCAATAACTGGGAGTATAATGATGATTTTCACTGCTATAGGGATTCTGTATGGTGTCAGGTGGGCAAGACCGTGGGCTCTAACAAATATCCTGATTATAAAGACTCCACATATCACCACCTTTTCTGGCGTACTTTCAAGGTAGAGGAGCCTACAAAGAAATATGGCTACACGTTCAGAATAGATAACAAGTACTATGTTGATGATCCGTACGCCACTGTAGTGCTTGATCCAAGCAATGATAGCAGTGTAAAGGCTGCTTATAAGAAAGGGCTGCCCGCATATCCATCATCAAAACTTTCTAATGCAGGGTTTGTTTCTGTTCTTGAGCTTGAAGAGGCGGAACCATATCAATGGGAGGTTGAGGACTTTAAGATTGCAGACAAGAAAAATCTTGTAATATACGAGTTGCTTGTTCGTGACTTCTCTGTCACAAGAGACCTGTCAGGAGTGCTTGAGAAGATGGATTATCTTGAGGGCCTTGGCGTCAATGCTATTGAACTTATGCCAGTCTGCGAATTTGATGGCAATATGAGTTGGGGGTATAATCCCAATCATTATTTCGCGTATGATAAATATTATGGTGGCAAGTATGAATACAAGCATTTCATCGATGAGTGTCATAAGCGTGGCATTGCAGTGATAATTGATATGGTCTTTAACCATGCCACAGGAAACTGCCCTATGGCAAAGATGTACTGGGATGGCTATTCTACAGCGGAGGTAAACCCTTGGTTTAACCGTGTGTCACGCCACCCATATACTGAGGGTGGTATAGATATCAATCATGAATATGATGGCACTCGATTATATTTCCGCAGAGCGTTGCAATATTGGCTTACTGAATTTAAGGTAGATGGTTTTCGTATGGATTTGGCTAAGGGTTTCACGCAGCGTAACACTGGATCCAATGTGGGACAGTGGGGACAATATGATAAGACTAGAGTATCTATCACAAAGGATTATGATGACGCAGTTAAGGCGGCAAATCCGAATGCTATATTTATCCTTGAACATTTGGGTGAGTGGCAGGAACAGAAAGAGTACTCTAATGCTGGTATGTTCCCCTGGAGAAATATGAATTATGCATTTGGTCAGGCAGCACAGGGTAGAAATAATGAAAACAAATTTGTAGATAGTGATGGTACTGGCTCAGGAACTGGTAGGGGTGGAATGTTTGATACTGGCTTTATATGTTATGGAGAGAGCCATGATGAGGAGCGTAACGCATATAGAAGCAAAATGTATGGCCTTGGTAGTATGAAGAATACGCCAAGTGTTTATCTGCCTCGTATGCCTCTTAACATAGCCTTCGCTTCACTGCTTCCAGGTCCTAAAATGATGTGGCAGTTTGGTGAGTTGGGGTATGATTACTCTATAAACACTTGCTCAGACGGTAAGACTGTTAAGGATGAGTGTCGTGTGGCCGAAAAACCTATTCCTTTCAGACTTGGCTGGTTGAATGACGCTTTGAGAATGGACGTGTATGAGAAGTCATCAAAAATTATTAAACTTAGAACCAGTCATCCAGAGTTTTTTGCAGTCTCTAATGTTACAACCACTAAACTGGCATCTACAAGCTGGCTATCGCCTCGTCGTCTGGACATAAAGTACAATGACACTGCGCATCCTGAGAATTCAATCAATATTATTGTACTTGGAAACTATGACGCTGTCAATTATATGACCTTTACGGGCAATTTCTCTTCTACAGGTACATGGTATGATTATTTGAACAATGAAGAGGGTTTTGTTGTGAAGAGAACAGATAAGACAATTACCCTTGCTCCTGGCGAATTGAAGATTTTTACAAATAGAAAGATTGAAGAGCCTCTTGTTGATGTTGACGAAGATGAAGAGGATGCTTATAAGGTTGAAGTGACTCCTACTGTTGTGGAAGATATTGTTTCTGTATGGAGCGCCAAACCAGTCGATACAATAGATGTATTGAATATGGCTGGTGCGGTTGTACGAACCGCTGTCAAAGATGACCAGATCTCCTTAGGCGGTCTGCCAAGCGGTTTTTATGTGGTTAGAGTTAATGTGGCAGGTGTGATAACCTCTCAAAAAGTAATTAAAAAATAATTTGTTATGAAAAAAGTATATTTTCAAGTTGTCTCGGTATTATCTGTTGTTCTGGCTATAGCTTGCACTTCGTGTAAGAAAGATGATCCTAATGCTTTCAAGTTCGACACGTCAACTGTTTATGTGATGCCTAATGAGTATAATTTTGCAGAGGCCATACTCACCCCTTCTGATGAGAGTGTTGTAATATCTTATTCGGTTGCAAATGCTGATATTGCCAAGGTGTCTGTAGTGGGAAGTAAATGTAGGGTTGACGGTGTCTCCGCTGGTAGCACAGTGATTACGGCTTCATGTAATGGTAAAACAGCCACTTGTAATGTTCTTGTTATGACAAAAGACGAGTTGGCTCAGTACTTGCCTGATACGCGTTATACAGCAATTGGTAAGTTCGTCAAGGTGAATCCAGGTACATTTGGCATGGGGGCGGCTGATGGGGCAGATAATGAGAAACCCGTGCACTCTGTTACTATAACAAAGCCATACTACCTTGGCGCGTACGAACTTACTCAGGAAGCTTGGGAGTCCGTTATGGGTTCAAACCCATCTGTTGACAAGGGTGATAATTTCCCTGTAAACAATATTACTTATAACCAGATTCTGTCTTTCCTGTCAACGGTAAAAGAGGCTCAAGGCTCTGAGTACAGACTGCCTACTGAGGCCGAATGGGAGTATGCAGCTCGTGGATCTGACAAGTCTTCTGGTTCTAAATTCAGTGGTAGCAATGATATTAATGAAGTGGCTTGGTATGATGGCAATGAAGGTGTTTTACCTCATTCGGTGGGAACTAAGAGCCCTAATGAGATAGGTTTGTATGATATGAGCGGAAATATTTTGGAACTATGTTCTGACAAACTGGGCTCATACACTTCTACCTCTCAGGTGGATCCTGTTGGGAAAACAGGGTCAACTTATGTGGTGAGAGGTGGAAAATTTGACAGTCCTGATAAAGAGTGTAGTGTGACCTATAGAATTGGCGTAAATGCAACAGACAAATTCTACAATATGGGTTGCAGATTAGTTCTTGAATAGTTATTCTGTGCAGTTGGTGCATATTTGTATGCATTTTCTGTTACTGAATACCCTGTTTTTGAAGTCAATTGCCCTTTGCGAGTTGAGTATGTCGCAGAGGGCTTTTTTTGTGCCGCCTGCCTTGAGCAGGTTGCCGTAGGAATGTAATCCTTTTTTGTCATAGCAGCATGGGATCACCTCTCCTTCCGTATTAATCACTATGCTGCTAATTATGCGCCAGCATCGGTTTCTAAGGCCTCTCTTGAGCTCTAAAGTCCCTTTCTTATATCTGCTGTGATGCTCATTAGCTGGCATTAGAGCATCTTGGCTGTAAAATTGAGCCGTTTTAAATGTTATGCGGTCAGCACCAAGTTTCCTGCCTATTTCCAGTATCTCATTTTTGCGGTTCTCCGTGCTGCTTAGCAGCAGACATTGTAACTCTACATTAAGACCTGCGCCAACAGCGTTTTTCACCCCTTGTATAACAGTGTCAAAATTCCCTCCTGTGCGGTAAAGGCTGTAACTCTCGCTGTCTGCGCCGTCAAGGCTAATGATAAGTCGGTCAAGTCCAGCCTGTTTTAGCCTTTCAGACATGTTTTGTGATAGAAAATGACCGTTAGTGGATATGCAGGTTGAAACACCATGCTTTGTGGCGTATGCCACCATCTCAGGCACATCTGTGTTTAGCAGAGGCTCTCCCTGGAAGTAGAGGTTTACATACATGACCTCAGGTAGCATTGCGTCAAGCGTTTTTCTGAAATCCTCAATAGTCATTTTCGCTTTCTGCCTGTCCGTCATGCCTAAGCCAGTGGGGCACTGACGGCATCTCAGATTGCAGTAGTTCGCTGGTTCTATTGATGCAGTAAATGGCGTTCCAATTCCTATGTACTTATGGCATAACGCTGATGCTGCATAAGAAAATATAACCTTAGCAACGTTAATGCACCGGTATATGCAGTGGTATGAGAGTGCTTTTCGTATCATTTCTGTTGCAAATTTCCACTTTTTTTTAATCGGATGCAAAAAAATGGATATAAAATATAAATATTAGCGTTATAATGATTATCTTTGCCCAATAATATAGTGAATATTAACGCAATTACTAATATTTTATCTTATGAAAAGAAACGTATTCCGTTTAGGTTTTGGCGTGATGCTTCTTGCAATGATGGCATCTTGTGCCAAGTTGGGTGAGATGAAGCCTGAGTACTTCACAGTAAACCCTAATCCACTAGAGGTAAAGGCTGGCAAAGTTGAAGGTACTATTACAGCCAATTTCCCAGAGAAGTATTTCACAAAGAACGCTACAGTTGTAGTAACTCCTGTTCTCAGATATGAGGGTGGTGAGGCTACCAGTGCTCCTTCTACATATCAGGGTGAGAAGGTTGAGGGTAACAATGAGACTATTCAATACAAGGCTGGCGGTACAGTAACTCAGAGCTTCTCTTTTGACTATGTTCCTGAGATGGCACAGTCTGTACTTACACTCCGCTTCAAGGCTACTGTAGGTAAGAAGAACAAAGTGGTTGAGATACCTGATGTTGACATTGCTGTAGGTTGCTTGGCAACTTCTACACTTGCTGACGCTTCTACTGTTAAGCCTGCATACGCAAAGGATAACTTTGTACGTGACACTAAAGAGGTTACAGAGGCTGACATCATGTTTGCAATACAGCAGTCAAATGTTAAGACAAACGACGATGTAAAGGCTCTTCAGAAGGCTGAGAAGGCTGCCGCAAAGGATGAGAAACGTACAGTTGACGGTATCTCTGTAGTATCTGCTGCCTCTCCTGATGGTGGTGCTGAGCTTAATGAGAAACTTGCTGCCGCTCGTCAGAAAAACACTCTTAGCTTCCTGAAACAGCAAAAGAGCCAGGCTGCAGTTGACGCTCAGTATATTGCACAGGATTGGGAGGGCTTCAAGAAACTTGTTCAAGAGTCTTCTGTAAAGGATAAAGACCTTATCCTTCGTGTTCTTGGTTCATACTCAGATCCAGAGACTCGCGAGAAGGAAATTAAGAACCTTTCTGCCGCTTACAAGGAACTTGCTTCTGATATTCTTCCAAAACTTCGTCGTTCACACATGGCACTTAACGTAACTCTTAAGGGTAAAACAGACGAGGAGATTCTTGCTCTTGCAGAGTCTAACCCTGATAGCCTTAACGTAGAGGAGTTGATGTTTGCTTCTAAACTTGCTTGCCAGGCTGGTAACAAAGAGGCTGCCGCTAAATATACAGAGGCTAACGCTAAGCAGAACGCATCAGATTGGAGAACTCAGAACAACCTTGCTGCTCTTGATATCACTAAGGGTGATCTTGCTGCTTCTAAGGCTGCTCTTGACAACTCTGATAACAATGGTGGTAAGGGTAAGGCTGAGGTTAGCTTCAACCGTGGTCTTCTCTCTCTGACAGACGGCGATACAGAGGCTGCTAAGCAGTACTTCGGTCAGGCTGCAGGTGTTGAGAATCTTAACGAGGGCCAGGGTGTTCTTTACATCCAGGAAGGTGACTATGCTAAGGCTATCAGCTCATTCGGTAACACAACTTCTAACAACGCT
>JAEEGL014895449.1_pt1 | contig 10651 bp, 5 predicted proteins | sample 9134231 | NCBI WGS metagenome assembly JAEEGL01 (sample SAMN16246548, study PRJNA631951) | gut metagenome | biome: gut microbiome; feature: rumen; material: fiber-attached | host: Bos | place: Iran: Karaj | collected 2018-10 | reverse complement strand
TACCGGATTGACTGCGAAGAAAGAATAATACAAATCATGAATGGAAGACCGAAATATGATTAAATTCTTTGGAAAAAATAATGATTTAAGAACTGAAGAAGGTAAAATAACGAAATCAGGATATATAATTATGGTACTGTCCACTGTTTTTGGACTATGCGTATTTTTGACCGGAAGATATTATTACGGAAAGTCGCAGCAAGAGAAATAGTCAGACAAATTCCGGTTTATCGAGGTAAAAGTATGACAAAAAAGTTGTTTTTTCAGGCAATCGTAAAATTCATATCCGGCCTGATACTCTTCGGCGTTCTCCTGTTTGTGCCCGCCGGAACAATTAAACATCCGGGCGCCTGGCTCCTGATTGCCGTTTTGTTTGTTCCGATGTTTATCGCGGGGCTTGTGATGATGTTCAAAAATCCCGAACTCCTGAAAAAGCGCCTGAACGCAAAGGAAGAGGAAAACGAGCAGAAAGCCGTTGTGGCGCTCAGCGGAATAATGTTTCTCGCGGCGTTCGTTGCCGCAGGGCTCAACTTCCGCTTCAAGTGGCTCATTCTGCCGGATTGGGCGGTAATTGCCGGCGCGGTGGTTTTCCTTGCGGCTTATGCCATGTATGCCGAGGTGCTGCGCGAAAACACTTATCTTTCAAGAACGGTTGAGGTGCAGGAAAACCAGAAGGTAATAAGCACCGGGCTTTACGGAATTGTCCGCCACCCGATGTATTCGTCAACGCTGTTTCTCTTTCTTTCAATGGGAATAATTCTCGCCTCGCCCTTCTCCTTCGCAATCCTGCTGCTGTATATCCCCATCATCGCAAAGCGCATGAAAAACGAAGAAAAAGTGCTCGAAACCGGCCTCGAAGGCTATGCGGAATATAAAACAAAAGTGAAATACAAAGTGATACCGTATATCTGGTAATGGCAAAAACCGTAAGCGAAGAAGCCGAATAAAACTATAATTTGACTCGAGGTGATTCTGTGAAAGTACGAAAAATACTGTCTTTTCTTTTGGCGGCATTTATTATGATTTCCTGTTTTTCGGTGCCGGTACAGGCCGGAGGAATTGGTGCCTGCACCCACATGGCTCATGGACGTAATCAGGATCAGACCTGTGAGGCGGCGGTCAACGCCAACCTGCCCATTGTGCGCGACGAGGTGCACTGGCAGACCGTGGAATCCGTAAAGGGGCAGCTTTCCTTCCCCGAACGCTCGAGGTGGACTCAATCGGCAGCCGGAAACGGCATTGACTGCCTTGTGGTGCTGAGTTACGGCAACACGGTTTATGATTTCGGTAAACCGTCGCAAGCCGATACAGATGCCGGGGGCGCGTGGGACTGCACACTTCCCGTGCGTGACGGCAATCCGGAAACGACAGCGGATGACGAATACTTCGATGCCTATATCCGCTATGTTGATTTTGTATCGGAATCTTTAGCCGGAAAAGTTAAGGCTTATGAGATATGGAACGAGCCCGACCTTAAGTATTTCAATACCAAGGACGCGACTGCCGCGGAATATACCGAGATGCTGAAAGCGGCATATCGGACTATCAAGCAAAATGATCCCGAAGTTACCGTGCTCGGCGGCGCGATTGCATATCGAACGGATTTTCTTGACGAGATGATGAGCGCCGGCGCGGGTGAGTATATGGACGGCCTGTCAGTTCATTACTACTTGGGAAAAAGCGCTCCCGAAAAGCGGGCGAGAAACAGGCTGGACGAATACAGAGATGTGCTGGTAAAACACGGCTATGATAAAATGCCTGTCTGGGTTACGGAAACAGGATGGGCAAACAGCAATGTTGACGAGCAGACGCAGGCGCAATACATCATTCGCAACGCCGTTTTTTATGATGAATTTCTGCTTGATTACGGCATAGAGGGGCAGTACATTACCTACGAACTGCAGGACAGCAGCATCACTTCGGATGTGCTTGGCGGCGAGGAGTACGAAAATTCCCTGGGGCTTTACAAAAATGACTTTACGCCGAAAATCTCCGCCGGCGCCGTAAAAACTTTTAATTCCCTCACGGCAGGCAAAAAACTCGCCGCCCTCGAGCAGACAAGATTCGGCCTGTTTTATCAGAAGTCCGCATATGTTGCAACATATGCGCAAAGCGGGCAGACCGTATATGCCGTCTGGGCAGAGTCTGAGTTTAACCTGCCGGTAAATCTCCCGGATACAGAAATAACAATCTATGATATGACGGGCAATGTGATTGAGGATAATGTGCCCGGCGGCGAAAAACGCATCGGCGCATCACAGTCTCCGGTTTATATTGTGTGTGAGTCGGACCCTGTGAATATCGAGCAGAATTTCGCGCAAAGAGTTGTTGCCTTTTTTGTGAATATATTCAGGGCGATTGCAAACGGATTTACCGGCTGGTAATGCCCGATAGATTAATGAAACAGAGATAAACCGCTGTGCCGGAAGGTACAGCGGTATTGTTTTGCATTATATAAATCAATTATTGTATTTCATTATGTCTTTATGATAAAATATAAAAGTAAGCATTCTGAAATCTGTTTGGGAGGGAAGAATATGAAAAATCTGAAAAAGGGTTTATCGGTTTTGCTTTCGCTTATGCTCGTGCTCGGTTCATTCGACGTGCTGAGTGCGTACGCGGAAGCGACTGTGATCTGGAATGAAGAATCGGGAACCCTTACCGTCACGGGCTCCGGCAGCGTTACCGCGGATATAGTTTCGTCCGCCGTGCCGAATAAATCCAAAATCAAAGAGGTTTTTCTCGCAGAAGGCATCACCTCTGTAGGTGACGGTGTCTTCAGAGACTGCACCAATCTTGAAACCGTTGGGCTCTGCCCGTCAGTTGAGCAAATAGGCCGCCGCGCTTTTTACGGCTGCCTCAATCTGTCGTCAATAGATTTCTCCAACAATTTAGTATCTATCGGTGATAATGCGTTCAACGGCTGCAGGAGCCTTATGTCAGTCACTTTGTCTCAGGTAACCGAGTCAATCGGCGAGCGCGCTTTTTACGGCTGCAGCGGCCTTAAATCCGTTGCTATGACGGGCATAACGTCAATCGGCTTTCACGCCTTTTACGGCTGCTCCTCCCTTTCTTCCGTTACCATTCCGCATACCATTGCATTCAGCACTTCGCCGGATAACTATCAGATGCATTCTTATCATATCGGCGATAATGCTTTTGGGGGCTGCACCAATCTGGCAACTGCTTTTGTCCCTTATATACACGATGCAGATTATTCTTATGAATACCGCAGACTTTTCCCGGCAACAACTATGATGCTCGTTTACAGTATATCCGGCTCCGGCGCGACAATCACGCAGGCAATCGGCAATACCGCCGCGAAAAGTGTTGTTATCCCCGATCATATTTTGTCTTTTAATGTCATTGATATTTCTCAGAATGTATTCAAATCATATTATAATATGATTACCGCCGTTGTTCCGGAGATGGCTCATACGGAGGATGCTTTTCCTTCTTTTACTCTTTTGATTTCCGACAGAGAAACTCCTTACGGAAATGCCGATACACCGGTTGTAACAATTCCCGAATATATTACAAGTATCCCCGAAGGCACTTTTGCGGGGTTTGAAAATCTGATCCGTATAGAAGTCGAGTACGGCCATAATACGTTCATTGAATTCGACCGCATCCTTTACAGAAAAGATTCGGAAGGCGGACCGATAAATCTTATCTGCTATCCTCAGCAGAAAGCCGACACTAAGGATTTCAGAATTCCGGACGGCGTAACAGCGATAAGCGGTTTTGCCTTTTACGGCTGCTCCGCTCTGAAAAACATAACCATACCGGCAAGCGTAACTTCGATTGGCGCGCGGGCGTTTGAGAATTGCACCGGCCTTGAGCGTATTAAAGTGGATGAAGCCAATGACAATTTCATCTGCCTTGACGGCGTGATTTATACCAAAGGCGGCTCCGGCTCTCCCGAAACACTCGTGTATTATCCGCCGAACAAACCGAACGAATCGTTTGTTATCCCCTACGGCGTAACCGCGATAGATGATTTTGCTTTTAAAGACTGCGTCAATCTTAAAAATGTTGATATTCCTTCCGGAGTTGAAAGCATAGGCGAAGGGGCTTTTGCCGGATGCACCGGCATCACGCAGATTACCGTGCCCGAATCTGTCGGAAACATCGGCCAATATGCTTTTGACGGCATAATAAATGTCACATATTACCGTGACGGCGGCCCTTCTTGCGGCGCGCGATATGTTAACTGCTATTTAAGAGACGGCTTCGTTTTTTCCGATCCGTCAATGGAAACTCTTGTCGGGTGCTTCAAAGAAACTGAAAAGCTCCGTATTCCCGACAGCGTTGTTGCCATCGGAGAATCGGCTTTCGAATACTGTGACTGGCTGTGTAAGTTAACCGTCCCCGGATCATTGAGGATAGGAACCAACGCCTTCCGCGGATGCTACAACCTTAAAAATGTTTTTGTTCCCGCCTACTGTTCTTTGACTTACGGCGATTCCGGCTGGGGTCCGACTATCGACGATCCCGGAAGTGTTATCGGCGGCGAACTCGATCCCTACAACATTCCGCGGGGCACATTCTTCAATGCCCCGTTTATCTGGAGATATACTGTGCTTTCAGAGTGGGATTTTCCGGAAGACGAACTTCCCTATGATCGGTATGACGGCCTTACCCATACCCTGATCCGGAGAATTGACCTCTCGCAGGAAACTGTTATTTCCGTGGATGATAATTACTCTGTTATCAGATGCGATGATATGGGTGAGGGCTGGAGAATCGAGACGGTATCGGTCTCCGGCGTTACCCTTAAGCACTGCGCAGACTGTCCGGACTTTGTTCCGGAATACATCAGCTGCTATGAGGATCTGAAAGAGTTTGCCCGGCGCGTAAACAGCGGCGAAACGGACCTCTGCGCCGTTCTCACGTGCAACATTGACGCATCCGCTTCGGCTCAGCAAAGAGACTGGATACCTATCGGTAATAACAGCCGGCAATATACCGGCAGTTTTGACGGCGACAATTATACAATTTACGGCCTCACCTATAATAATTTCGCAAACGGCTACGCCGGGCTTTTCGGCGCTGTCGGTCCGGACGGCATTGTTAAAAATGTCGGCCTTGAAGACGGCGAAATAACCGGAACGGATTATACAGGCGGCGTGGCAGGATATAATGCCGGCACAATCATATACTGTCACAACACCGGATTTGTGTCAGGCAGCGGTGACTATGCAGGCGGCGTGGCAGGGTATAACGCCGGCGTAACCGGATACTGCTGCAACACGGGCAGAGTTAAAGGCGCAAGTCAATTTACCGGCGGCGTGGCAGGCTACAACGAAGACACAATCACATCCTGTTACAGCACGGGCGAAGTTGATGGCAGAGGTAAATATACCGGCGGCGTGGTCGGATACAATGAAGGCCAGAGTTCAATCATTTCAATCATAAATTGTTATAATACGGGCACTGTTTCCGGCGAAGAAATGACCGGCGGTGTGGTCGGATACAATGAAGAGGAAGAGGGCAAAATCGCAAACTGCTGTAACAAGGGCGATGTTTACGGCTCCTGCAACACCGGCGGCGTGGTCGGATTCAACGGGAGCAACAGTTCTGTCTCGGTTTGTTATAACACAGGCACTGTAACTGTATCCTTAACGGTAACCGATGATTATATCAACAGTATTCCCAGATCAGCTGAATATTATATCAGTGCCGGCGGCGTGGCCGGATTCAATGAAGAGGGCAAAATCACAAACTGCCATAACACAGGCGCGGTAACTTTAACGGTAACAGTCGATTCTTACCCGGCAGATATTAATGATAATGCCGGCGGCGTTGCCGGTTACAATAAAGGCGGCTCAGTCACAGGCTGTTATAACACGGGCGCAGTTTCCTGCAATGAAAATGCCGGCGGCGTGATCGGGCTCAACGAAAGCGGAAGGCCGGTCGCAAACTGCTATAACACCGGCGCTGTTACCGGCTATAATTATGCCGGCGGCGTGGCAGGACATAATACTGACAGTATAATCACAAACTGTTATAACACGGGTTCTGTTTCCGGCGAAAGTGCTGCCGGCGGCGTGGCCGGATTCAATGAAGAGGGCAAAATCACAGACTGTTATAACACAGGCTCTGTTTCCGGCCTTCGTTATGCCGGCGGCGTAGCCGGATGGAATTCAATCGGTTCAATCAAAAACTGCTATAACCTTGGCGCTGTTTACGGCGAAGAAATGATCGGCAATCTGGTCGGATGGAATTGGGGCAGTTCAGTCACAAACTGCTGTTATGATAAGTCTTTATGCAGAGAAATCGGCGCGTTTGACTTCGCAGACTTTGAAGAAGACAATGTAAAAGGCCTTACCACCGCGCAGATGACGGGCATTACCGCGCTTGAAAATATGGTGTTTGCATACGAAGAGGGTGAAACAAGCCCGTGGCTCGCAAAGGCAAACACACAAGGTGTCTCATTCTATCCCCACCTCAGGGGCTTTAACCTGAACGAATACGGCGAACAGCTTTCAGCGGAAAACATTCAGGCAAAAAACTGGCCGGCGAAAGCCGGCACAGCCGTAAGCGAATCCGTGCCGGAAATCTGCGCTCACTCACTCACACTCGGCGGAGACATAGGCGTGAACTTCTATGTGAAGATTGAAGATGTTTCCGGTTATACTTACGCCGAATTTACCGTTGACGGCAAGACCGTAAATGTTCCGATTGACCTGAGCAAGTATAAAGTGCTTGATGACGGCACCACCGCATACAAATTCACCTGCAATGTAGCCGCGGCGCAAATCGGCGAAAGAATTACGGGCAGAATATACGCAGGCGGCAACTGGGCCGAAGTTGAATATTCCGTATATGATTACCTCACCGAGCTTTCGGAAGATCCGGAGTATATGCAGAATGCGGACCTTGAAAGCCTCGCAAGAGCAATTGCCGTTTACGGCTACTACGCGAACGAACTCTTCGGCTACTACGAAGGTCTTGAACAGCACACGCTGTTTGATGACAGCGGAATGCAGGATGTAACTGCACAGTCGCTTGCTCAGAGCGAGCCCGTCTTAAGCAATACAGACGGTGAAATCAATTATGTTGGCTCAACGCTTGTGCTTCGCACAAAGACGGCAATCCGCCATTACTTCACCCTGCCCAAAGGCAAAGCGATTGGTGATTATACATTCGTGCTCGGTGAAGGCGAAAACGCAGAGTATCTTACACCCGTACTCAAAGGCAGATATTACTATGTGGAAATCCCCGATATTCCTTCAGCGGAACTCGGCGACGAAACAACCGTAACCGTACTTAACGGCGAAGGCACTGCAGTAAGCACATGGCGTTACTCGGCTCTGAGTTACGCGTATCTAGTGCTCGGCAGTTACGAAAACGGCGATGAATCAGTAAGCGCAGAACTTGCCGATGCCGTAAAAGCGCTTGTTCTTTACAATTGCGCGGCGGTTGCTTATTTCGGCACTCATATCACAGAATAACGGAACTGTTTGTCACGGCAGATAAAAATTTCCCGGATATAAAAGAAAAACGGCTGTTCTGCCTGAACAGCCGTTTTTATATGTGTTACCGTTTTTAATAAAAATAATTATTGTACTTCAGCGTACCTGTATGATAAAATTTATAAGTAAGCGTTCTGAAATCTGTTTGGGAGGGAAGAATATGAAAAATCTGAAAAAGGGTTTATCGGTTTTGCTTTCGCTTATGCTCGTGCTCGGCGCGGTTTTCTGCGTGCCGGCGGCGGCAGATGGTGACAGCGCTTATCAGATTATAAGGCAAGACCGGGATCCGCTGAATTTTGACACGCTGACGGAAGCGATGGATGCCGCGCAGGACGGCGATACGGTTATGATGACGCAGGATGCCGAAGAAACATTCTCCGGTCAGGCAATCGAATTATCGGACAAATCCGTTGTGCTGGATCTGAACGGTCACACTCTTTCCCTGTCCTCCGGCGGGCTTTGCGAAATGATTAATCTGATCGGCGCAAGGTTTACAATCGGTGATTCCTCCGGCAATCCCGGAAGTATTGTGCTCGCACAGCAGGGCTCCGGCAGCGGTGCGGATTCGCCTCCTTTATTCTGCTATATAGATAACCTTTCCGTTCTGAAAATTACCGACGGTATTTATATCATCGCGGAGTCGGAAATCTCCTGCAGCGACATTATTTATGTTGAGGGAATTTTAGGCATCATCAACGCAAATTTCAATGAGACAACAGATTCCGGCGCCTGCATGATACATGCTTCATTGGGCTCAACGGTTCAAATCAGGGACTGTTCATGTCATTGGGATGATCTGATTCAAACGGACGAATGTGCATATGCATATATTTTTAACGGCTTCTATGAAACCGGCTCTTCATTGCTCGGGCAGCAAGGCTTATTCTCAATTATTGGCGGCACCTTCAATCAGGATGTCAGCCCGTATGTCGATACATATTTTTCGTTCGATTGCTCTCTGTCGGGGCCCGACGAGCAGGGATACTACTATGTCCGCGAAAACTATTCGTGGCAGCCCGGCTGTGAACTATCCGGTATGTATTTCGAGAGCTTGAGTGCCGCAACACATTTTGCGCTTGACGGCGACACGATCAAGCTGTTTGAGGATGTTTCTTATAATGACGTATTTCACATGATAGACATAACACTGGATCTGAACGGTCATACTATTACCGGCGGGAATCCCAATTTCCCGTCTGACTATTATATGTTTTATCTCGATAATAATGCAGGTCTCACCATCTGCGATTCCTCCGGCGGAAACGGGACCGTTTTGGTTTACAGCAAGAAAGGTTTTGCAGATGTTGAATGGGACTCAAAGCTGACTTTGAAAGACGGCGTCACAATCCTGAATGAAGCACCGAATGTTGACGACTTCATTCTTGTTGAATCCGGCGAGATCAATATTGTCAACGCGAATTTTAAGGATGAGTGCAACATGATGGCTGCACATCTCATCCATTCTAAAGGAGAATCGACCGTAAACATTGCCGCCGGCACATTCGACTGGTGGACGGACTTAATCAATTCTTATAACAATGATAAAATCAGTATAATAGGCGGCAGATTCATACAGAATGTCAGCGAATGGGTGCCGGACGGTTATTATGTGACGGAGCGCGACGATGAGTTCTTCTGTACAGTCCTGCCTCTGCTGTATGTTGCCGCTCACTCCCTCACTCTCGGCGGAGATATAGGCGTGAATTTCTATGTGAAAATTAAAGATGTTTCCGATGATGTTTACGCCGAATTTACCGTTGACGGCAAGACCGTAACCGTTCCCATTGATCTGAGCAAGTATAAAGTGTTTGATGACGGCTCAACTGCATACAAATTCACCTGCAATGTAGCCGCGGCACAGATAGGCGAAACAATTACCGGCAGAGTATACGCGGGCGAATACAGCACTGATCTTGAGTATTCCGTATATGATTATCTCACTGAGCTGTCGGAGAATCCGGAATATATGCAGAACGAAGATCTTGAAGACCTCGCAAGAGCAATTGCCGTATACGGATACTATGCGAACGAACTCTTCGGCTACTATGACGGCCTTGCTCCGCACGCGCTGTTTGACAGCAGCGGCATGCAGACTGTAACGGCACAGTTGCTTTCAGAGAGCGCACCCGTCATAAGCAATACCGACGGCAATATTAACTATGCAGGCTCAACCCTGGTGCTGCGCACGAAGACGGCAATCCGCCATTACTTTACTCTTCCGGAAGGAAAGACGATTGACAATTATACCTTCGCGCTCGGCGAAGGCGATAACGCAGAGTTTCTGACTCCCGTACTTAAAGGCAGATACTACTATGTGGAAATCTCCGATATTCCATCCGCGGAACTCGGCGACGAGACAAAAGTAACCGTGACCGTCAACACGGGCGGGAATGCAGTCGGCGGTGTTGTTGGAGGAAGCAATTCCGGTTCAGTCGAAAACGGCTATAACACAGGAATCGTTCCCGTCAGTCCGACTGTTGTAAGCATCTGGCGTTATTCCGCACTCAGTTACGCTTATCTGGTGCTGAGCAGTTACGAAAACGGCGATGAATCAGTAAGCGCAGAACTTGTAAATGCCGTAAAAGCGCTCGTACTTTATTACAACGCGGCGGATGCTTATTTTGCCGCGCATACCGGGGATTAAAGGAACTCTTTTCACAGCGGATAAAAGGATTTCCGGATATAAAAAGAAGAACGGCTGTTCTGTCGAACAGCCGTTCTTTTGTGGCAATAAACCATAATTTTAATAGAAAGTTGCAAAATGTCTAAAATCAAAATAAATGTCTAAAACGCTTTTACGCTTTGTCGTTTAAGCGTTTTTGTTATTCCTCAAGCCATTGAGAGTGAATGCTTTGTGCTTTTGCAAGGTCATATTTTACAATTATTGACTCACCCTATTTTCTGCCATAATGGATAGAGTATTTTAAATTTAAAGCTCATTGATTTATCAATGTTGGTTAAGAACATTTTTAATGATGGAGAACTGTCTCCGGAAAGCAATGTGCAAAAAATGCACATTGCTAATTCGGATAAACCAGTAGATTTTTATAGCCTTGATATGATTATTTCCGTTGGTTACCGTGTGAAGTCTCAGCGCGGTATTCAGTTCAGAATCTGGGCGGCAAACATAAAATAATAGCAAAAAAGACCACAGGAAGTGAAACCTGTGGCCT
>JAEEGL014012129.1_pt1 | contig 10651 bp, 7 predicted proteins | sample 9134231 | NCBI WGS metagenome assembly JAEEGL01 (sample SAMN16246548, study PRJNA631951) | gut metagenome | biome: gut microbiome; feature: rumen; material: fiber-attached | host: Bos | place: Iran: Karaj | collected 2018-10 | reverse complement strand
TTCAGGCTGCGGAATGCGCCCTGAAGGCAGGTGCGCGGAAACTTCTCATCGGCCATTTCTCGTCCAGGAATAACGATCCGGCCCTGTACGAGGCCGAGTGCCGTACGGTTTTCCCCGAAACATACGCCGTTTCCGATGGCGATGTCGTGGAAATTTAGTATCTTGGCCACATGAACCGGTTCTGTACATTCCTGATACTTGCCGTATCGGCCGTGATGCTTACCTCGGCGGCCGGGCCGTATGAGGCCTATGTGGAAAAATATGCCGCCATCGCGGTGGACGAGATGTACCGCAGCGGCGTTCCGGCCAGCATCACACTGGCCCAGGGACTTCTGGAATCAGGGGCCGGCCTGTCCAGGCTGTCGACCCAGGGAAACAACCATTTCGGCATCAAATGCCATAACAAATGGAAGGGGAAGACAATCTATGCCGACGACGACCGCCCAAACGAGTGCTTCCGGGCATACTCCTCTGCTGCGGATTCTTTCCGGGACCATTCCGACTTCCTGCGTTACAGCGACCGCTACAAGTTCTTGTTTGATCTTGAGATAACCGACTATAAATCATGGGCTTACGGTCTTAAGAAGGCCGGTTATGCAACGGACAAGAACTATCCTGCCAAGCTCATAAAGATGGTTGAGGACTACGGCCTTTCAAAGTATGACCGCATGACTCCCGATGAAGTTGACGAGAAGTCCCCGTCGGTCGGGACCAATGACAGGAATGCCCATGCAAAGAAGGAGAAGAAGGCCAGGAAGGGGAAGAAGGGACAGGAGGAAGTACGGCCGACCATACCCGAATCGCCGTTGAAGATAGAGGCGGCAAAGCCGGTTTCAGCTTCGATAATGGAGGAATACCGTTTTGCACTGTCCCGCCAGATGTATTCCCGCAACGGCGTTCCTTTCATCTACTCGGTGGAAGGGGAGACCTATGCTTCCATAGCCTCGGCCAACGGCCTTTTCGTAGGCGAGATACTCAAATACAATGACCTGCAGTATGAAACGGCACTGAAGCCCGGGACCGTGGTGTATCTGCAGCCCAAGAAGAAGCAGTCCGCCAAGGGACTCGACAAGTACATCGTTGGAAGTGACGGGGAATCGCTCCGGGGCATAAGCCAGCGCTTTGGGGTAAGGCTATCGTCCATACTCAAGATGAATTCCCTCAAGGCCGGTTATGTGCCCAGGGAAGGGGATGAACTTTTGCTGAGGAAGAAAAGATGAAACGGAAAGCATTCATTGCCGGCGCAGCAGCCGTGGCCGTCCTGGGTGTGGCCATGCTTTGTTTTGCGCTGTCGCTCTATACCGATTACCGCCGGAGCGCCTTTTCCGGGAGGTCGGAGATATATGTCCGCCCCGGGGAGGACCCACAGGCGCTGCTGGACAGCATCCTCGCCACCGGGTCGGTTAGGCATCCGAGGTCGCTGAAACGCTGTTTCTCAAGGACAGGGGCCGATGAATCGGTGAAAGTGGGACACTATACCCTGGATCCTACGTCCTCCGGGATGTATGCCGCCCGCATGTTCAGGAACGGCTGGCAGAGCCCTGTCAACCTGACCCTCTCGGGCGCTATCCGCAGCAGGGGAGCCCTTTCCAGGAAAATCGGCGCCCAGATGCTGCTGGATTCATCGGATGTGGCCGACGCCCTGGTTTCACCGGCATTCCTCGCCGGATACGGCGTGGATACCACCACCCTTTTCTGCCTGATCATTCCGGATACTTACCAAGTGTACTGGACGGATCCGGTGGAGAAGGTTTTTGATACTTTCAAGACTGCACATGACCGTTTCTGGACTGAGGAAAGGCAGCGGAAGGCTTCAGCCCAGGGGCTTACGCCCAACGAGGTGTCCGTCCTGGCGTCGATTGTGGACGGAGAGACCAGGTATGTCCCGGAACAGTCCGCAATCGCAGGGGTGTATCTCAACAGGCTCCACACCGGGATGAAACTCCAGGCCGACCCCACCGTGGCCTATCTTTACGGCTATACCCTCAGGAGGATACTGAAGAGGCATCTTGAAATAGATTCCCCTTACAACACCTATATGTATGCCGGACTGCCTCCGGGACCAATTTCCTGCCCTCCCAAGTCCTGCCTTGAAGCGGTGCTGAATCCCGACCGTCACGGTTACCTTTATTTCTGCGCCAATCCCTCTTTCGACGGCTCGCACCTGTTCGCAACCACATACCCGGAGCATCTTCGCAATGCCCGGGCCTTCCAGAAAGCTTTGTCGGAAAGGCTATAGCCTGCCCACCTTGATCACATTGCGCAAGGCCTTGAGCTGTGAAACGACCTTGTCCAGTTCAAGGTTCGAGGGAACCGATATCTTTATGGCAACCTCGTAGGTCCCTGCTCTCAGGTTCTCCGTGACGTTGATGGATCGTATGGAGGCCTTGAAGGAGCCGGCCACCTCCATTATCTTGTTCAGTACCTGCCCCTCGTGGGCGGCTATCACCTTCAGCGCCACCTGGAAGGAACCGCCGGAGGGAGTGTCGGCCCAGCGTACCTTCTGTATCCGGTACGGGTAGGTCTCAAGCAGCCTTGCGGCATTGGGACAGGTGATCCGGTGTATCTTGATGCCCTCGGAGCGGGTGACGAAGCCAAAGACGTCGTCACCGTAGACGGGGTTGCAGCAGCGGGCCATGCGGTAGTCTATCCCCTTGACATCCTTTGCGTTGAGTACCAGGATGTCCTCCTTGCCGTCGGGTACGCTCCTGTGAACCTTGGCCGCCTCGGCAGCCTGGGCCGCCTCCTGCATCTCTGCGCGCCGCTGGTCCTCCGTGAGGATATACTCCTTGATTTCGTTGACGTCGACGGCCCCGTCCGTTATTGCGGCCAGGAAGGTGTTCACCGCGGTGAACTTGTGCTTTTTCATGAATTCGGACTGCATTTCGTCCGGGAATTCAAGCTTCCAGTTCTTCAGCCTCCGGTTCAGAAGTTCCTTGCCGTCGGCGGCCTTCCGGTGCTCAACCTCGTTGAGCAGCTGGCGGATCTTGCTCCTGGCCTTTGTGGTGACCACGAAGTTTATCCAGTCCGGTGCCGGCTTCTGGTTCTTGGAAGTGAGTATCTCCACCACGTCCCCGGTCTTGAGCTTTTCCTTTATTGGGACGGGCTTTCCTCCGACCATGGCACCAGTGCAGCGCGAACCTATGCCGGTGTGGATGTTGAAGGCGAAATCCAGCACCGAGGCCCCCTTGGGAAGTATCCTGAGCTCGCCGGAGGGAGTGAATACGAAAATGTCCTTCTCCGGTGGCTGCGGAAGTTCTTCAGGGCTGTCGGTATCGGGATGCTCCAGGGCGTATCGGACGGCCGAGAGCCATCGGTCCATGTCCTGCTCGCGCCGGATTCCCTTGTAGGACCAGTGCGAGGCAAAGCCGTTTTCGGCAATTTCGTCCATCCTGCGGGTCCGGATCTGTACTTCCAGGGAGCTGCCGGTACGGTTCCTGACCGTGATGTGGAGCGACTCGTAACCGTTTGTCTTAGGATTGGTTATCCAGTCCCTCAGGCGCGAGGTGTCGGGTTCGTACTCTTCCGTAACAAAGGAATACACCTGCCAGCAGAGGTCCTTCTCGCGGTTGCGGTCGTCCTCGCAGTCGATTATGAACCGTATTGCAAAGACGTCATATACACCCTCAAAGGGGACTTTCTGCTTCTGCATCTTCGCCCATATGGAATAGGCCGCCTTGGTGCGGATTTTCAGTTTATAGCTGATTCCGGCGTCGGAGAGCTTTTTCTTGAGGGGTTCGATGAACTCTTCCGTAAGCCTTTCCCTGTCTTTCTGGGTGGCCCTTAACTTATTGGTGATGAGCCGGTACTGCTCCGGCTCGGAATAGCTGAGCCAGATGTCCTCCATCTCCCGCTTCATGTTGTAGAGCCCCAGCTGGTGGGCAAGGGGGATGTAGAGCAGCAGGGTTTCCAGCACCTTCCTTTCCCTTGAAGCCTTGGGGAATACATCCAGGTGCCGCATCACCTCCAGCCGGTCGGCCAGTTTGAGTACGGTCACCCTGGGATCCCTCGAATACTGGATGATGAGCTTCTTGTAGTTCTCGGCTTCCAGCCTGGTGTCCTTGGGTTTTATGGTGGAAATCAGGTTCAGCCCCTCAACCATCGTGTATACGCTCTCGTCCAGACCCAGGCAGCGGATGTCCAGCGTCGGATTGTCCCTGGTGGCCTCGTGGAGGTATACGGCTGCGATGCATTCGGGCGGGAGCCCGATCTCGTCGGAAACGATACGGGCGACGTTGTCGGGGTGCTCGATGAATGGGTGACCGTTTTCCCGTGTCTTCCCTTCCAGCGCCTTTGCTGCCAGGTCCCTTGCCCTGGATACCATGCTGTCTATTGTTTCCATACCTTAAGATATTGTTGCAGCGCCCACATCTCATCCCTGTACTTTGCGGCGGCCGAGAAATCCAGGTCGGCGGCGGCCTTGACCATCTTCCGGCGGGATTCTTCCGCAGCCTCCTCGACCTGTTCCCTGGACATGGCGCGGATAACCGGGTCCTGGAGCACCGCGGCCAGGTCGGCCTGGACGTATCCGTCCACGAAAGCGGCGCCGCGTTCCCTCTTTGAGTCGTGCCCGAACCCCACGGTGATCCTTCCCTTGCCGAGTTCGGACGGGTCGGGGATGTATGTGGGGTCCGACACCGAGTCGGGCGCGCTCACATATCCGCTGATGTGCGGGGTGTCCTTCCCGGATGTCACCAGTTCGCTCACCAGGATGTTGGACTTGACCGAGACCTGGGTGGGGACTATCCCGTGAAGCTTGTTGTATTCCTTCTGTTTTGTCCTCCGGCGGTTGGTCTCGTAGATGGTTTCCTTCATGGAACCGGTGATGGTGTCGGCATACATTATCACCAGGCCGTTGATGTTGCGGGCCGCCCTTCCCGCAGTCTGGGTCAGGGCCCTTCCGGAACGGAGGAAGCCCTCCTTGTCGGCATCCAGTATCGCTACCAGCGAAACAGTCGGAATGTCAAGGCCTTCCCTCAGCAGGTTGACGCCTATGAGTACGTCAAAGAGGCCGTTCTTGAAGTCTTCTATGATTTCCACCCTTTCCGCGGTGTCAACGTCCGAGTGGATATACCTGCACCGGACGCCGTTTTTCCGGAAATAGCCGTCCAGCTCTTCCGCCATGCGTTTGGTCAGGGTGGTTACCAGCACCCGTTCGTCGGCCTCCGACCTTACGCGGATCTCTTCCATGAGGTCGTCCACCTGGTTCTTGGTGGGCCTCACCTCGATCGGGGGGTCGAGCAGGCCGGTGGGCCTTACTATCTGCTCCACCACCAGTCCGCCGGACTTTTCCAGCTCGTATTCCGAAGGGGTCGCGCTCACATACACGGTCTGCCCCGTAACCTGCTCGAATTCGTCGAAGGTAAGGGGACGGTTGTCGGCCGCTGCGGGAAGGCGGAATCCGTACTGGATCAGGGTTTCCTTACGGGAGTGGTCGCCTCCGAACATGGCCCGGATCTGGGGCAGGGTCACATGGCTCTCGTCGATGAAAGTGATGAAATCGTCGGGGAAATAGTCGATCAGGGTAAAGGGGCGCTGCCCGGGCTTCCTCCCGTCAAAGTAGCGGGAATAGTTCTCCACCCCGGGGCAGTAGCCCATTTCCTTTATCATCTCGATATCGTATTCCACCCTCTGTTTCAGGCGTTTGGCCTCAAGGCCCTTGCCGATGGACTCAAAGTATTCCAGCTGCCTGGTCAGGTCGTCCTGGATCTGGCTTACCGCCATGGCGCCCTTCTCCTTGCTGGTTACGAAATTCTTGGCAGGGTAGAGGAGTATCTCGTCCAGCCTGTCGAAAGTGGCCCCTGTCAGGGGGTCTATCAGCGAAATGGCGTCCACCTCGTCGCCGAAGAACTCTATCCTGGCGGCGTAGTCGGCACCGCCCAGGAAGATGTCCACGGTGTCGCCCCTCACCCGGAACGAACCCCGCTTGAAATCGGATTCGGTGCGGTAGTAAAGGGCGTCCACTATCTTGTAGAGGAGCCAGGTCATGGATATCCGGTCTCCCTTGCGGACCTTTACGGTCTGGTCGTGGAAATCGTCGGGGTTGCCTATCCCGTACAGGCACGAGACGCTGGAAACCACTATCACGTCCCTGCGGCCCGACATCAGGGCCGACGCGGCGCTCACCCTCAGTTCGTCGATCTTGTCGTTTATGCTGAGGTCTTTCTCTATATAGGTATCGGTTACGGGGATGTAGGCTTCCGGCTGGTAATAGTCGTAATACGATACGAAATATTCCACCGCATTGTCGGGAAAGAAGGATTTGAACTCCCCGTAGAGCTGCGCCGCCAGGGTCTTGTTGTGGCTGAGCACCAGGGCCGGCCGCTGCAGGCGCTCTATCACGTTAGCCATGGTGAAGGTCTTCCCCGAGCCGGTAACGCCCAGCAGGGTTACGCTGTCCACCCCCTCGCCGATTGCACTGCATAGCGACTCAATGGCTTCCGGCTGGTCTCCGGACGGTGAATATGGGGAATGTAACCTGAATTTCATGGCTTATCTGCTTGGCTAAATGGCCGTTCTTTGCAAATATAGTCCATTTTCAGGTAAAAAATTAAAAAATTTGTGTTTGAAAGATTTGAAAATTTGGTGGAATAAAAAAAAGTATTTAGATTTGCACTTGATAAGGGGCAAATTGTCCCTTGAAGTATATTGGAATTTAAGATTAAAACATTTTCAATAACTGTTATGAAAGGTATTAAAACAATTCTTGGAGCATTTGCTGCAGCAACCATGCTCTTCGTTTCCTTCGGCGCTTACGCCCAGGAGAATGCCAACCGCGATGAGAACAACAAGGTTGTCCGTGGTCCTTACGAGACCAACCGTTTCGGTGACAACTGGTTTATCGGAATCGGCGGTGGTATCAATTCCTACCTCGCCAAGGACGCTTATGGCAAGATCGGTATTGCCGTAGACGCCAACTTCGGTAAGTGGTTCACCCCTACTATCGGTGCCCGTCTTGGTTATCGTGGAATCACCAACACCAAGGTGAATGCAATCGACAACACCGATCAACTTACCAAGTGGATGCCTCACAATGCCCATCTCGACTTCCTCTGGAACATGTCGAACTCGTTCGGCGGTTACAAGGAGACCCGTTTCTGGGACATCATCCCTTATGTTTCCATGGCCACCCTTATCCACTGCTATGACGCAGCTTCCGGTGACAAGATCAAGAACTGGGAATTCGGTGCCGGTCTGGGCTTCCTCAATGACTTCCGTCTTGGCAAGCATGTCGACCTCTTCCTCGACCTCTCCGCCCTTGCAGTGCGCTCACAGGCCCTGACAGTTGGTGAAGGTTGGATCAAGGACAGGGTCGCCGTCCTTCCTACCGCCACCCTCGGCCTTATCTTCAACCTCGGCAAGAGCAACTGGGACCGTCACAGCTCCATCACTCCTGTTGTGATCCCTGTGCCCTTCACTCTTGACCAGTACAATGCACTTAAGGACAGGGTTGACGCTCTCGAGAAGGAGAACGCCGAGCTCAAGGACAAGATCGCTGCCCTCGAAGAGGAGAACGCCAAGTACAAGAACCTCAAGGATGGCCAGACCTATCTTTACAAGGATGGCGAGTTCATCGAGACCGAGGCCAAGACCATCAGCACTCCTGCTATCGTCTACTTCGACATCGACAAGGCAAAACTCTCACAGCGTGAGCTTGCTCACCTCGAGTACTATGCCCAGAGCCTGGATGAGAACAGCGAGATCAAGCTCGTCGGTTCATGCGACAGCAAGACCGGTACCGCTGAGTACAACCAGAAGCTCTCCGAGAAGAGGGTTGACTATGTCAAGGATCTCCTTGTCAACAAGTACAACGTGAAGGAAGAGAACATCGAGGCCGTTGCCGAGGGTTCTTCCAACAACCTCTTCGACACTCCTGCAAAGAACAGGTGCGTCACCCTCAAGGTCAAATAAGATCCTTGGAAAGGAAACGTAAGCCGGCAGTTGAAAAGCTGCCGGCTTTTTTTGTGTCCCCACAAAGGTGACGCCCGGTTTAAAGGCACCGGGATAACTTGATTGCTCAGCGGTACCTGGCGAATGCCTTGAGGTCCTCGTCGCTCTTTATCTTGTCGATGATTGCGCAGACGATCTTGAATGTGCGGCTTTCGCGGGTATATACCGCGGGGGTGATGAAACTGGCCCTGCCCTGTCTCTGGAGCTTTTGGGCGGCTGCCCTCCTGGCCGGGTTGCCGGGAGTGAACACGGCTATGGTGTGCCCTCCGAACATGTTGATTATCTTCATGCTGGGGACGTCGGTCTCACCGTCGCCGAAGTAGATCATGTTGGTGAAGGGTATACGCTTCTTGTCGTCCGCCATGCTCTCGTTCACCCTCTTGGAGTCCCTGGACGAGAAGATGCCCTTGTTGATCTTGAACAGGAACTGCGTCTTGGCGGTATAGTCCACCGAGATACCGGGCCATTCGGCTTCCCCGTTGGCGTCGTATATGAATGTGCAGGCGAATATGTGCTTGAATTCCTTTGCGATGGGGGAGCCCTCGATTATTTCCTTGAGCCCCGAAGAATTGATGTAGTGCTCGATCCTTACGCCCTTTGATTCGCCGTAGGCGTTGACGTTGCGGAACCAGTCCCTGAGGCCGTCGAACAGTTTTATGTCCTGTCCGAACCGCTTGAAATCACTCCGGCGGAGCTTGATCCCGGCCTTGTGCGCTTCGTCGAACATGAGTTTCATGTAGGCCAGGACGTTGCTGGCATCCTGTCCGATGGCTATTCCGTCGCTCATGGTCCAGAATTCCTCAGGGGTCTTGTGGACGGCCTGGATGAATCCGAACTCCTGCATGTTACCGGGGGAAAGGGTGCCGTCAAAGTCGTAGATCAGCGCAACTATCGGTTTTGGTCTCATAATCGTCCCTCAATTTGTCATTTCGCCACAAATATAGCAAAAAGAAGATTCGTGAGGGGAAATTTGCTAAATTTGTATGGTATAATCAATGATACGAATCATGGAAAGCAACTATCCTCACTATCTTAAACGCCTGCAGGATGCCACCCGTAAATTCTGGAGCAAGCCTGCACTCAATACTATCGGCGGAGATTCCTTCACATACTCCCAGATGGCAACCGACATCGCCAGGTTCCACATCATCTTCGAGAAGGCAGGATTCAAGAAGGGCGACAAGATTGCCCTCTGCGCCAACAACGGAGCCAAATGGGGCTTTGCCTATCTGGCCGTCAATACATATGAGACCGTCATCGTCCCCATCCTTGCCGATTTCAAGCCCGACAGCGTGATGGGGCTGGTGAACCATTCGGAAAGCGTGGCCCTTTTCACCAACGCTGCCCGGTGGGCCCAGATGGATCCGGAGAAGATGCCTGCCCTTAAGGTGGTTTTCGATGTGGACAACTGGAAGGTCCTCCTTTGCAGGGATCCCAGGATCGAGGAGGCCGTGGAGAACTGGGACAAGCTGTTCGCCGAGAAATATCCCAACGGTTTCGGCCCCGATGACGTGGTGTTCCCCACCGACAACTGGGACGACCTTTCCACCATCAACTATACTTCAGGATCGACCGGCGACCCCAAGGGCGTAATGCTTACCTACAGGAATTTCTCGGCAAACGTCGACTACAGCCAGAGGCATGTCCCCGCCGGGGACCGCATGGTCTCCATGCTTCCCATGGCGCACATGTACGGCCTGGTAATCGAATTCCTGTATCCCCTCTGCAACGGTACTTCCATTTACTGGATGGCCAAGGCCCCCACTCCGGCAGCCCTGATGAAGGCTTTTGCCGATGTGAAGCCCTACCTGCTGATCACGGTTCCCCTTGTGATGGAAAAGATATACAAGAGCAAGGTCAAGCCGACGCTCGAGAAGCCTGCCGTTAAGTTCCTGCTCAAGATCCCGGGAATAAACAATATAATTTACAAGAAGGTGAAGGACGGCCTGGTCAAGGCATTCGGAGGCGAGGTCCAGGAATTCATCATGGGCGGCGCCGCCCTGAATCCCGAGGTGGAGCGCCTGTTCAAGAAGATCAAGTTCCCTTACCTCGTGGGTTACGGAATGACCGAAGCCTGCCCGCTGCTGGCTTATGAGCACTGGACCAAGTATGTTGCGGGTTCCTGCGGAAAGGCCGTGGATGTTGCCGAAGTCCGTATCGATTCCGACGATCCCCAGCATGTTGTAGGTGAGATCCAGGCCAGGGGAGAGAACATCACCATAGGCTATTACAAGAACGAGGAGGCAACCGCCAATGCCTTCACCGAGGACGGCTGGCTCAGGACCGGCGACCTGGGGATTATGGATGCCGACGGCAATATCTTCATCCGCGGCCGTTCCAAGAACATGATCCTGGGACCTTCCGGACAGAATATATATCCCGAGGAAATCGAAGCCATAGTCAACAACCAGCCCTACGTGATGGAGTCGGTGGTTGTTGACCGCGGCGGCAAGATCGTGGCTCTGGTATTCCTTGACGAACAGGCAATTGCCAAGGCTCTCCTGGATAATGAAGCAAAGGCGGATATCCCTGAGAATATCCGCCTGAGTGCAAACCGTCAGCTTCCTGCCTACAGCCAGATAGCCAAGGTCGAGGTCATGGACAAGCCGTTTGAGAAAACTCCCAAGATGAGCATCCGCCGCTTCCTCTATAAATAGGAATAATTAATTACAGGTTTATTACGGACGTCTATTTGAGATAG
>JAEEGL013376020.1_pt1 | contig 10651 bp, 10 predicted proteins | sample 9134231 | NCBI WGS metagenome assembly JAEEGL01 (sample SAMN16246548, study PRJNA631951) | gut metagenome | biome: gut microbiome; feature: rumen; material: fiber-attached | host: Bos | place: Iran: Karaj | collected 2018-10 | reverse complement strand
TGGCGCGACCAGCAGGGCAGATGGGTGAGCCATGAAAAGGAATGCTGCATCACGAGCGACGGAACATATACGGCAGTCTTCGAGCAGTCAGCAGACGAACAGCGGTCGCCAATCTGCATCAATGAGGTCAGCGCTGCCAACGACATCTATGTGAACGACGACGGAAAACGAGCCGACTGGATTGAATTGTACAATCGGAGCCAAACCCCAGTGGATGTAGCCGATTGGCTTTTCAGCACAAACGACACGGGGCCGACAATACATAAGATTGATCCCTCTCGCGCCTTTTTTCCTGCTGCGGCGACAATTTTCTGGGCCGAGGCGAGCGAAACGGACTCGAATTGTGCATCTCAAGAAAAAAAGAAAGCAGATTCTTTGTTTTGCTCTCAACTTTTTCGTAATTTTGCGCCTAAAATGCAAAAGCACTCACAATCAAGTAAAGAAACAGAACATGAAGAAACTGCTGATTATCGTTTCGGTGCTGTTCGTGGCCATCATCATGATGATTACCACACCCGACAAGCAAACCCACAAGGAAGCCATGATGAGCGCCATCAGGGATTTTGTAGACGACGAGGCCGACAGCCTGGGCTTAGGCGACAACGTGCTGACCGACATCGGGAAGGGCATCGTGAACAAGACAGTGGAGAAAGCGCTGAACATGAAACTGGAGATGCACGACTACCTGCTCTTCAACACCACCTACGTGAAGCTGAAGGGCGAGGAGCAGATGCTCTCGCTGGGACTCTTCGGCCACGTCATCACCTTCGACAAGAAGATGCTGCGCACCAAGCTGGAGGAAGCCCTGAACGAGAGGGCTGCCGTCAAGCAGAACGAGAAAGAGCTGAAAGAGCTGCAGAAGGAGAAGAAGAAGCGCGAGAAGGAACTGGAGAAAGAGCGCCGCAAGGCTGAGAAAGACTCCATCAAAGAGGCCAAGCGGATGGAGAAGGAACGCCGCAAAGCCGAGAAAGACTCCATTAAGGCCGCCAAGCGACAGCACGACGACGAGGAATGAAGGTACTGATTGTCAACACCAGTGAGCGCACCGGCGGTGCTGCCGTGGCAGCAGGGCGGCTGTGCGACGCGCTGAACAACCACGGCGTGAAGGCCCGCATGCTGGTGCGCGACAAGCAGAGCGACGACATCACCGTCAGCGCCCTGCCCCACTCGCTCCTGCTGCGCTGGCACTTCCTGTGGGAGCGATGGGTCATCTTCTGGCATCTGCACTTCAAGCGCGAGCACCTCTTCGAGATCGACATTGCCAACAGCGGCACCGACATCACACGTCTGCCAGCGTTTCGCGAGGCCGATGTCATCCACCTGCATTGGGTGAACCAGGGCATGTTGTCATTGGCCGACATCCGCCGCATCCTGCTCTCGGGCAAGCCCGTGGTGTGGACCATGCACGACCTGTGGCCCGCCACCGCCATCTGCCACTATGCCCGTGGATGCCGCTCCTACTCCAACCGCTGCCAGCGCTGCCCGCTGCTGCCCGGCAAAGGCGGCACCAACGACCTGGCTGCTCGCACCTGGCGCCGCAAGCAGCAGATGCTCAGCAGCGGCAGCATCGCCTTCGTGGCATGCAGCCGATGGCTGGAGGGCGAGGCCAAGCGGAGTGCCCTGCTGCGCGGACATCTCGTCACCAGCATCCCCAACGCCATCGACACCCACATCTACTGCCAGCACGACCGCAGTGCGTCGCGCCAGGCACTGCAGCTGCCCACCGAGGGCAACGTCATCCTCTTCGTGTCGCAGCGCGTCACCGACGAGCGCAAGGGCATCAGCTACTTCATCGAAGCCCTGCAGCTGCTCATCAAGGAGCACCCCGAACTGAAAGACCACACCACCGTGGCCATCCTGGGCGGACATGCCGACGAGGTGGCCTCGCGTCTGCCACTGCCCGCCCATGCCCTGGGATATATCGACGACGAGCAGACCATCGTCAGCGCCTACAACGCCGCCGACGTGTTCGTCACCCCTTCGCTCGAAGACAACCTGCCCAACACCATCATGGAGGCCATGGCCTGTGGCGTGCCCTGCGTAGGATTCCGCGTGGGTGGCATCCCAGAGATGATCGACCACCTGCGCAACGGCTTCCTGGCCGCTCCCCGCAACAGCAGCCAACTGGCACAGGGCATGGCATGGGTGCTCGGCCATGCCGACCGCGACGCGCTGCAGCGCGACGCACTGCGCAAGGTGGCCCACAACTACTCGCAGCAGAGCGTGGCCCTGCGCTACACCGAGATCTACCACCAGGCACTGGCACAAAAACACTTCATGCTATGAACCCCTACACACAAGCCGCACTGCTCACCGCCTCCACGCTGCGCATGCTGCCCCACATAGCACTCTATCTGCTGCACCGCCGGCAGATAGATGCCGACTTAGAGAAATACTCGGCCGACGGCCGTGGGCTGCGCGCCTTCATCAAGGTGGCCACACGGCAGCGCGTCTTCCGCAACCTGTTCTACTATCGCCTGGGCGAGTACCGCTCGGCTTTCATCAAATGGATGTTGCCGCCAGAGCCTACACTCACCATCTGGTGCCCGGAGATAGGCCCCGGCGCACATTTCGAGCACAACTACGCCACATATCTCAACGCCGAGCGCATTGGCTCCGACTTCTACTGCCTGCAACTCGTCACTCTGGGCAACGACGCGCAGATGCGCCGCCCCACCATCGGCAACCACGTGAGCATCTACACCGGAGCCACCGTCTTTGGCGGCATCACCATCGGCGACAACGTGGTGATAGGTGCCGGCAGCGTGGTGCGCCGCAGCGTGCCCGCCAACTGCACGGTGGCCGGCAACCCCGCCGTCATCGTCCGACGCGACGGGCAGAAAACCCACATCCCCCTATGATCAAGTTCACCGTTGTCACCATCACCTTCAACGCCGAGGCCGTACTTCAGCGCACCCTCGACAGCGTGCTGCAGCAGACCCACGAGGACGTGGAGCACCTCATCATCGACGGGGCCTCCACCGACGGCACGCTGCGTCTGGCCGAGCAATACAAGAGCCAGAGCGATGCGTCGGCCCGTGGCCACAAGGTCATCATCCGCTCAGAGCCCGACGACGGCATCTACCACGCCATGAACAAAGGGCTGACGCAGGCATCGGGCGACTATATCCTCTACCTGAACGCCGGCGACAGCTTCCCACAGGCCGACACGCTGGAGCTGGTGGCCCACCGCTGTCGGCTGAACGAGCTGCCGAGCGACGAGCTGCCCGCCGTGCTCTATGGCAACACCGACATCGTGGATGCCGAGGGGCGCTATCTGCACCCACGGCGGCTGCAGCCTCCCGCACAGCTCACGTGGCGGTCGTTTCGCCATGGCATGCTGGTGTGCCACCAGGCCTTCTATGCCCGCACCGACATTGCCAAGAACCTGCAATACGACACGCGCTACCACTACTCTGCCGACGTTGACTGGTGCATCCGCGTGATGCGCGAGGCCGACCGTCTCTCCCTTCCCCTCTGCAACATCGGCACCGTGGTGGCCAACTACATGGAGCAGGGCACCACCACGCGCCATCATCGCGAGTCGCTGCGCGAGCGCTTCCGTGTGATGGCCCACCACTATGGCTATCTGAGCACCATCGCCATGCATACCTGGTTTGCCGTGCGCAACGTGTTGCAATAAGAAAGTCGGTGATGATAGTCGACAGTAACTTTTTCTGGTTATTTCAAATTAGGATTCCATTTGACATACCCACTTTTCGTAGATATTCGTTCACTGTAGGGACAGACCTTGTGTCTGTCCCTATGGTGGGTGTAGGAGTAACAACAAGAGGAAAGGCATGCGTTGGGATCTCGGGTCGCCAAATCAGCACGTACTATCTTTATTCCTTTTAACCTTCTTGTTTACTTTTTCTTTGAAGAGCAGTAGCTTTTTATCTATTACCCTTTCTTCTTCAGTTTTTAAAGTAGCTGATGTCATCATAGAAACCATTTCTTCTGCTTCCATATATTTGCCCATGATATACATAGCCCGCCCCTTGATAAACATAGCTTCTGGGCAAGCTCTTCTACTAAGCACTAAGTCGGCATAACCCACAGCCTCTTCATATCGGTTGCCATACAGACAGAACACCGCATTCAGAAAGTAAGAAGTCATGCTACATTCTTTCAGCAGCGGCATGTCTTGGGTCTGTCCCATCAGCTTTTCATCGTCTTGCATCACGTCAAACATCTTCTTGGCCAATAGGGCTGCATTGCGATAGTCCTTCTTTATTGTCTTTGCTTTCACCTGCTTCAGGCAAGCCAGTGCCGCCTTGTCGTAGTCTTTAGCAGCCAGATGCTTATAAAACGCCTTCCCCATTGCCAACTCGTCTTTGATGGTTTTCGTATCATTGAACGAATTGGCATATACTTTCACATCTGGACTGATAATAACGTGATGCCGACAGATGGGGTAACTCAACGTCAATCCTTCCAGCGAGCGCATACGACTGATAGCCACGTAAGCCTGTCCAGCCGCAAAGGTTCCACGAGATAAATCCAGGTGCATACGATCAAATGTCATACCCTGTGCCTTGTGTATAGAGATGGCCCATGCCAGTTTCAATGGGTATTGCGTAAAGCTCCCCACCACTTTGGCCTCTACATGATGCGTCTCAGGGTTATACAACCGTTCCTCACTCTCCCATGTTACTGGTTCCACGTTTATCTCCGCACCATCCTCACACTTTACCTTGACGACACTTTCCTCCAACTCTACAACCTTTGCTATTGTGCCGTTCACATATCTGTGTTGTACGTCATTCCTACAGAAGATGACTTGCGCCCCCACTTTCAGTTTGAGTCGCAGCGGAACAATGAAGTCCTTGATGTCCCCTTCCACCATCCCCTCATAGCAGAACTCTTCGCGGTCTATTTCTGCCAGTCTTTTCTCATTGATATTCTCAGCAATCTTTACGTATGGAGCCAACGTAATGGAATAGTCATCCTTTCCCTTCTCCTTACATACATGGCTGTTTAGCAATACTAAGTCTGCCTCGTTCACTTCGCCAGTACGCATCCTGTTCAAGATGTCCAGAAATGCTGCATCATTCTGGCGATACACCTTCTTGAACTCAATGTTTGGCAGGTTCATCCGCTTCATCACAAGGGCCTTATAGAAATAAGGTACACCCGCACCATAGAAATATTTCAGCATCTCCTTGTCTGCCTCATTCTTTCCCACTACTGGTGGAAGTTGAAACAAGTCACCCACGAATACAATCTGTTTTCCGCCAAACGGCAAATTGCATCTCATCACCTGACGAAGGCATCTGTCCATCCCGTCCACCATGTCGCTTCTCACCATCGAAGCCTCGTCTACAATAATAGTGTCCACCATCTTCACCAAGTCGCGCTTCTCTTCCGAAAATCTCATTACGGTACGTGGCCCAATCACTGAAAGAGGGAAGCCAAAGAACGAGTGTATCGTTTGTCCCCCTGCATTGATAGCCGCAATGCCCGTTGGTGCCAGCACCAAGAAGTTCTTGTCAATCTCCTTCAAAATCCTTCTGATGAAGGTTGTCTTACCAGTGCCAGCCTTACCCGTTATGAACAGGCTGACGTTAGTATTGGCTACAAGATTAAATGCCTGTTGCTGCTCCTTGTTAAGCTTGTCTGCTATGAAGTCTGTTTGTGCCATTGCCACGACATTTCTTTTGTTCGTGTGCAAAGGTACAGGCTTGGTGTGCAGTGACACTTCATAACATGGAAATTTTCTCGATTTATTATCGTTTTAGCCTCTGTTAAACAAAAAACGAATTCTTATGATAATATTTTCCGAAAAATGTTTGGTAAAACCGAACGGATACACTATCTTTGCACCAAATTTAGGAATATGAGAGTAGTTTCTTTTTCTATGATTAGGGAGTTTATTGCCAAACACGCTGATTCCGACGTGCCTTTGCGTGATTGGTATAAGCGGACTTGCAAAGCGGATTGGACGTGTCTTGCGGACATAAAGAAGACATTCAACACCGTTGATTATGTTGGTAACGACCGCTATGTGTTCGACATCAAGGGTAATAACTATAGAATAGTTGCTATCGTTTTATTCATCAATAAGAAAGTGTATATGAGATTTGTGGGTACTCACGAAGAATATAATAGGATTAAGGATATAAAAAACATATAAGTATGGTACAGATTAAGACAGAGAAACAATATAAGGCGGCTTGTGATCGTATCAACGAACTGCTAAAGATTGTTAGCAATGACACACCTGCTGACGATAAGAACATGCTGGAACTTGATCTCATCTCTGACCTCGTGGCCGACTACGAGGAAGAACACTATCCTATAGCGGCACCAACACTTGTTGAGGTCATAAAGCTACGAATGTATGAAATGGGGCTTACGCAGAGCAAGTTGGCAGAAATGCTTGGTCTGAGTACTGCACGTATCAGTGAAATTATAACTGGCAAGGGCGAACCGTCCTTAAAAACAGGAAGGGAAATCAGCCGCAAACTGAATATAGACCCAGCCATCGTATTAGGCGTATAGCATTTCTACAATTATCTCTCATCTGTAAACAGAAGGAGTTTCGGGGCTCGATACATCTTGACATGTACCGAGCCCTGCGTATTATAGATACCAACAACATTCATTAGCGCAAGTTCTTCTTTCTCGTTAGGGATTTCATTATCTACTTATAGTCTGTCATGGTCTCAATCTTGTTATTGCCAATTTGCCAAATTCTGTTGCTTGTCCGTATGCATTGCTAAATATGGTATAAACCAGGAAATAAGTTCAATGATGGCAAAAAGTAAAGATTGTATTATCAATGTATCCTTGTTTTCTGAAACAAATTGATGGACCCCATACTGAATATTGCCACGTTTATGTGAACCATCTTGTACCATCCTTACAACATATTCCATTAGCATGTGAAGCGCCTTGGGCAAAATTTCTTTTTTTAGTTTATACTTCTCTGCTTTTGAACATAAGAATCGACTGAAATCGTTGAGTGAGAGCCCTTCGGGGACAATCCCGAAATGAGCTGCTACTGCGTTCATGTTTTCCAGAATCTTTGAACGGAATTGATTGAAATAGTCCTCCGCTCCAGTAAGAGAACCCTCTCTGCTTTGTATAAGCAATTCTCTAACTAATTCATATGATTTAGCATCGCATTGCTTGTCAAATACCTGAAAGTAATTCAGCTCTTTTTCAAATTGATTATCTATTTGAAACTCTGCACTATTAAATTTATCAACATCATTCTTTATTCTGTCAAGCAATGGTAGTAGGTCATTACTTTTAAAGAATATGGCATCATTATCTTTGAAATAGCTCAACTCATCTTCGTCAACAAGGTCAGACAGATTAACACGTTGTGTGTAAAGATAGAAAGGTATGCTTTCATACCGTTCCCTCAACAACATAGCTTTTCTGAGACCAGAAACCTCCTTTTCGTCAGGTGTGAACTTCTTTGCTGTAAAGTTAGCATCAACAATAACTGCATCAATGCGATGATTGACGTTTTTCAACTTCTCTTCTAACATGGCAGCATTATTGCATTTTATGGCCTCAACATGCTGCTTCGAAAGCAATGCCTTGCTGTTTTCATCCAGCAAAGCATCGATTTCATCATCAGCCCATATAATCCGATATATCTTATCCATAGGAAATATAAATTATATTACAACACTAAAGGAACGGTTATCATGAATGTTGTCCACCATTCATCTTTTTCCTCAGATGAAACTGCTTCACTTATAAAGTCAAGAGTACCATCCATAGATGAAACGATTTTGTACACATGACTTCCACCAAGTCCTGAGCGGCCTGTATCAGTACCGAACTTTCCAGAGGTAATGTAATCGTCAATGCTAAAATCTTTCGGCATCGGCTTTCCATTGTTGCCTACAGCTATAATAACAACACGCTTATTGCCAAGCGTAGTTTGGTCAAGGCGTATCTTGACTTTGTTGTCTGGAGATTTTGTTTTATGGAATCCATGCCTATTTGCATTGTCAAGCAGGCAATCCATCATAATAGCGAGGGCTGTCTCGTTGGCAAGAATAGTATTCTCCACTTCAAAATCGCCATCACAATAGAATTCGATAGAGAAGGTCTTGGAACCATAATTTTCCCATCCACGTATGTATCGTTCCATAAATCCAACAATGCTTATCTTAGCCTTGGGATAATCATTGAAATTGGCACCATTCATCTCTATCAGGCGCTTGATATATCCGAAGTTGTCTCGGATATAGCTAATCCTCGACTTTCCTTCATCATCTACATCCTGCGAAAGAAGTTCCAGTGCATTATTGATGCGGATATAGGGAGTACCCATCATGTGAATTAGATCAGAAGAAGTCTTCTTGAGCATTTTCCGCTCCTTTGATGCCACAATGTCATCAAGGTATTTCTCTTCTGCCCTGAAATCTGCTATTCTCTCCCTCTGTCGTGACAAGGAAGGAATCTCGATTCCTAAAGAAGCTCCAGGAGTGTCGCTCATTTCAGTCAGGAAACAACCCTCCAATGTGATGGGAAAGTCAACCACTTCAAAGTAAAGGGAATAATCGCGACGATTGAGCAACTTCTCCCAAAAACCATTCCTGCACAATAAAAACACAGATTCGGGAAGAAAAATGTTGAAAGCAAGGTTAAATATCAAAAAGCCTTTAGACGCATACTTACCCTCAGCGGTTTTATCGAAACGTGCTGCAGGCACAAAGACAGGATTCTCCCGATTGGCCATCACGTAAGCCATACGGGGATTCTTCATGTCCAACACAAGTGCCTTTCGATCTACTTTATGAAAGGTTTGGTCATTTACGATTCCATCAGAGAGCTCGGACGGAATGACATAAATAGAATCCCAGTCCTTTGCAAAGTTGTCAGCGGTGAACACCTTACCTTTAGTCTCACCAAAGTTCTCGAAATTAATCGTGTCCAGGCTACTGCGAAGATTACTCATAACAATCAAAAATTAAAAAATAAACTTTATTTCGTTTGCAAATGTACCAGCCTTACCTGTAAATAGGCATGTATTAGTTTTTACACCAAGTTAAATGCCTTCTGCTGTTCAACGTTGTTCTTGTAAAAAATGAATATTTTCTTTCGTCATACAGTCGTAATCTGGTTTACGGCTGCAAAATTACGGCTCTGTTGTGCAGTCATTCTTCACACCAAAATATTTATGATACATTCTTGCGATTTTCTCTTTGATTTCCTCTCTAAGTGAGTCTGGAGAGAGCACTTCGACATCTTCGCCGAACCAAATGAGTTCTGAAATCAGTTCCTTGTTTGGGATGACATCTAAGGCTACGATACCCTCAGCTTCGTTTTCCACATACTGAGAATGATGGATAGGTTTCGAAATGACATACGGCAGACGACTTGGAGAGAACTTCAACCGAATATGTGCTACTTCTTTGTCCTTCTCAATCGACACACCGATGATGTCACGGAAATAGGCTTCAAAATCGAAATCAAGATTCCGCTTGAAAGGCACATCAGCAAAAGCAACATGCTCTATCCTGTCTAAGGCAACAATGGATAAGTCCTCAAAGTCTGGATTGAACCCAAGCAAGAACCACCTATTATTATATTGTTTCAGGTAATAGGGGTGAATAGTCCACTGAAACGGGTCTTTGCCAAATGGATGGTAGGTGATTATAACAGGTTGGCGCTTTATGACACAGTCAATAAGCGTAGAAAGATGGCGAAGCCCCTGCATATCGCGGTTCTGCTCAAAGCCGATGCAGTTTGCCTCAGAGCCTTTCACCCCAAATCGCACACGAAGATTTAAAAGCAAGTCATCAATCCAGTCATACATCGGTATTCCCTGTAACCTTGACAGCGAAGTAATCAGCGTTTCCAATTGTTCAATCTCCATTTCAGTAACGGGTACTTCCATAATAGAGAAATCGCGTGAGTACTTTAGGTACTTCCGCTTTCCATCCTGAATGGAAACGATAGGAGCCTCCCAACCGTCACGGCTTTTCATGAAGTCGATGTCGGCATATAGCTGCCGCTTGGAGATAGCCTTGATACCAGCATCTTCCAGGGTACCGTTCACTTTCTCCAATAGCTCCTCAATATAATATCGATGATACATGTCGCTGAAACACTTGTCCAACACCTTGTATCTTAGCAATGCTTTTCTATTGTCAGGCATAATGAAATATTATTTGTTTGCTGCAAGGAAATCGCAATTATAAATGGTTCCGTTCTCAGTGAGACCTGTTTTTACCCTCCTAATGAATATAAATCAGGTTCACGAACTCCGATTTAACTCCTAATCTTGCAAAGATATTCTTAGTAGGCATATTCATGACTTTTAGGATTCTGCAAAGATACATCTTTTTTTCTGACAGAAAAAATATTAGGGCAGGAATTTTCCTCCTGCCCTAATATTTCAAGTTTTATTGACGAATCACCTCCTGGCTGGTGCGCCAGGTGCGCCAGCACCGCCGCCGCCGGGGAATCCGAAGCCGAAGCCCTGCTGGGGTGCTTTCTCTGGCTCGCCGAAGAAGGAGGCCTCGGCATCCTTGTCGTTCAGCTTAAAGACCATGAACTTGGGGTTCTGCTCGGTGCAGGGTGCCCATGCGCCGCCGTTCTTGCCGTTGGGGTCGCTGTACTTGGCGAAGTTGGTCCAGGCAGTGAGCATTTTTTCACTCAGGTCCCAGTCGCCCTTGGTCCA
>JAEEGL012788424.1_pt1 | contig 10651 bp, 9 predicted proteins | sample 9134231 | NCBI WGS metagenome assembly JAEEGL01 (sample SAMN16246548, study PRJNA631951) | gut metagenome | biome: gut microbiome; feature: rumen; material: fiber-attached | host: Bos | place: Iran: Karaj | collected 2018-10 | reverse complement strand
CCAATTTTGTTTCATATTACTCTTGGTGCTCCATTAGGGTTAGCACTAAACCTATCCTGTGGCTTCCCATTTGCTCGCCCACGGCTATCGAGGTATCTCACCCATACAGGTGTCGGTATCTCACCCATACATGTGTTGGTATCTCACCCATACACCCAACGAGGTTTCACTCATAGATGTTCCTTTACTCCTCCTTTAGTGCTCCTTGGGTTCGTAGTGGTAAGATAGTAGTAAGGTAGTAGGTTCGTAGTGGTAAGGTGGTAGGTTGTTTGTAGTTGTCAACTGTCAACTCAAATAGTTTTAGCGCAAAGGTTAAATCCATTTACTGCACCTTTTTTCATTTTTCATTCTCTCATCTTTGGCTGCTTTCCACATCACTAACATATGCATGATGTATGAATTCTGTCTTTTTTTTTATCCTTTAATTTTGTTTTTTCCTCACTTAATCGTAACTTTGCAAAAACAAAACCGAAAATTCCCCAAGCCTGTACCGTGATTTGAAACAACATGGGTGTAACTTTGCAGTCGAAAACTTATCTATTCACTAAAATATAACAATTTCATGAGATTCAAACTAACCCTACAAATCCAACCCGAAGCGATGGGACGTGAACTGCCCATCAACTATCAGTACCCATTGCAAGGAGTCATCTACCACACATTGGAAAAGAGTGACCTCCAGTTTTCCACATGGCTGCACGAAAACGGTTACCAGATGAACGGTAAGCGTTTCAAATTGTTCACGTTCTCCAACCTAATCGTACCCCAATATGGAATTGACAAGCAGCGGGAACGTCTCATCGTCAAGTCAGACTTTGTGACGCTCTACATCACCTTCCTGCCCGAAAAGAGCACCCAGCAATTCATTCAAGGACTGTTTCAGCAACAGACCTTCCAAGTGTCAGATTACATCTCAGGCGTACAGTTTATGGTCAGAGAGATTCAGGTGATGCCTTCCCTTGACTACCAGCCAGATATGGTATTCAGAACCATCTCCCCCGTCTGCATCTCCCTCCGCAACGAACGGGGTCACATGGACTACCTTTCCCCCACCGACTCACGTTATGAACTGGGCATCCTCACAGGTCTGCTCGACCGCTACAACACCATCCACGGACATCCCTTCAGCGGCACTCCCCATTGCCACCTCCAACTGCTCAACGAACCCAAGTCGGCTCTCGTTCGCATCAAGGCAGGCACCCCCAACGAGACCCGTGTGCGAGGTTACCGATATCAGTTCAAACTCGATCTCCCCGAAGAACTCCTGCACATCGCCTACGAAAGCGGATTGGGTGAAAAGGGAAGCATGGGATTCGGAATGATTGGATAAACATAATATAATAAGATGATGTACATTGTTATATATAAAGGAAAATTTGGTTTTATAAAACCATGGACAGCCGTTAGAGATGGCGAGACATTCAGTCAACAATTTCTCACTCCTTCTATTATTGAAGGAATCGAAAAGAAATTGTTTCCTGAATTGTTGGAACAGAATGGCGTAATATGTAAGATTATACGACATAAGCTTATATATGCCGCTATTGATATGCAGCAGGAGGTAACTCAAGCAAGAGGATGGAAAGTCGGGAAAAAACAGATGATCCGTGAACGTTCTATTTTACGGCGAGGCACCATGCTCGACCCTATTCTGTACATAGCATTCGAGGAGAGAGCAGATGCTATAAAAGCGTCACAACAGCATATCTGTCTATGCAGAAATGAAGATGTAATGTTGCCCAATCCTGAAATCCTTGAACTTTCAGAAGAGGAATTTGACAAATTAGAAGGGTTTGAATTGCGTTTCGGAGAATCAGAACAATCTTTTTTGGTTGGATACAATCGTTTTGATGGTGGTAAACCAATGTACGGGTGGATTGAATATAATGGAAACAAATTATTGTAAGAAATGTCTGGAAGTTACAGTTACATATTAGCAAAACATGAAGACAATGGAGGCTTGCCACTTATCATACATCTTAAAGGTGTAGCCAATGCTGCTGTTACTATAGCTCGTCATGTAGGGTTAGATGAAGAACTTGCTCATAAAGGTGCCATATTGCATGATATTGGGAAGGTCAGTCCTCTTTTTCAACGCACTCTGAAACATGGTTATATCCACCAACCAGGCTTCGTGTTTAGGCACGAGATAGCTTCATTGCTTTTCCTTTCTCTTATTCCAGAAGCAGAACGTCCTGCGATAATCGACATGATTGTGGCTCACCACAAGTCCATCTTAAATGATATAAGTGAAAAAGGAATATTGGATATGGACGACAATATGGATTGCTTCACCCGACATGCTTACAAATTTGAAGAGTGGAGTCCTATAGCTTTGACAATTCTCAAAAAATGTGGAATAGAGACACATCCTATTAGTCGCGAAGAAGCTGAAAGTAATTACGAATTTGTTATTGATTACTGTGAGAATAGAACCCTTGGGGTTTCAAAATGGAAAGGGCTTTTGATGGCAGCCGATCATTATGCTTCAGCTTTGGATGAGAAGATTGAGGCATCACTCGACAAACTCTTTATTCAACCCGATTTGAGTTTCTATAACCGAGTACACCATTTATATCCACTATCATGTGTCAATACGAACGACGATAGGAAGCATACGTTGGTTACCGCACCGACTGGAGCTGGAAAAACCGACTTTTTGCTTCGGCGATGCAAAGGACGTGTCTTTTACACTTTGCCATTTCAGGCTTCCATTAATGCGATGTATGACCGAATCAAGAGTGACTTGTATGGTACTGATGCTCAGATTTCTCTTCTTCATGCTGCTTCAAGCCTAAAAATTCGTGGCAAGAACATTGAGGAAAGTATTCTTCAACATCACTTGGGAGCCTCCGTGAAAATTCTAACGCCACATCAGATGGCTTCAATAGTGTTTGGTATCAAAGGATTTGAATCCATGCTGCTTGACTTGGAAGGCTGTGATGTGATTTTGGACGAGATTCACACTTATGCGAGCGAAACTCAGGCAATCGTTCTGAAAATCATAGAGATTCTAAAATCTATTGGTTGTAGAATACATGTGGGAACTGCCACGATGCCCACCATATTATATAATAAGATTTTGGAGTTGTTAGGCGGCATATCTGAGGTATACGAAATTTCACTTTCAGACAATATCCTTCAAACATTCAACAGACATATAATTCATAAAGTGGCAGATTTCGACAACTGCAAAGAAATCGTCGATAATGCTGTTATGGATAATAAAAAGGTTCTGATTGTCTGCAATCAAGTGAAAAGGGCACAAAAGTTATACGACAGCATATGCGATGTGTATCCCGACACAGACAGAATGTTGATACATAGTCGGTTTAAGCGTAGCGATCGCAGCCGTCTTGAACAATCATTGAAAGACAATTTCAATGCATCAACTGAAGCCTGTGTAGTTGTATCAACACAGGTGGTGGAAGTAAGTCTTGACATCAGTTTTGACGTAATGATTACCGAATGCGCACCTATTGATGCAATGATCCAACGTTTCGGACGTATTAATCGAAAACGCACAGACGAGACTATTGGAATTTATAAAGACATATACGTCATTCAGCCACCAAAGGAGAAAAACGACGCTTTGCCCTACGATATCGACATATTACAGAAAAGTTTCGATGTTCTGCCTAATGATAAATTGCTCCAAGAAACGTCGCTGCAAACAATGATTGATACCGTTTACCCTGATACCAAATTTATGAATCTCGATTATTCAGGAGTGGTCTTTACCGGTGGTAAGTGGGTTATCAAGGAACTATGTCACTATGCGAAGTCTGCTTTACTTGAAGTACTCGATATCAATTCTGCAGTTTGTATTCAAGAAAGCGACAAAGAAGAATATCTTCACACCCCAGAGAACCGTATGATGTTGGAAATACCAGTAAGTTATAAAAGCATAGCCTACAGAAAGCTTCAGCAGATAGATATTAGCTCACGGCCTTTCATTATTCCAGACAAGGCGTACGATGACGAGAAAGGACTACTGTTAGAATATGCAACCCCAGATATGTTTACCCAATATGAATTCTTATAATACATTGACAATATGATTACAGCAACCATAGGAAAGGTATTTTTGGAAGCCTACAACAAAAAGTATCATACCAATTATGATGCCAAGACATTCTTTGTTGAGGTATATCATCCGCTGTTTTTTGGCAGCAGAAAATATCTGCAATGGGTACAGAATTCTCCGTTCGTTCAAGGCTTGGAAAGTGCCAGTTCTGGAGAATTTGGCGTTAAAGAGATTCTTAAAGATGAGAACGGGAAGACAAAAACTTTTAAAAACAAAGATGAAATAGATTCGTATCTCAAATCCCAACATGCCGATTATCTAGATGAAATAATTGAAATAAAGGACTCTAACCTAAAACAGGTTAAGGTGTTGTTGAAAATAACAGATAGGCAAATCACACGAATGTTAGATTCATTTATTGAAAAAGTAAATGAAAAAGATATACCTGATGCTAGTATAGCTCCGGGATTTCCAGCTTCTGAAGAAGACAGTTTTGCCACCACATCTGGCCAAGTAACTAATATGAATATAGAGACCACTAAAGACGACATATATCTTTCATGGATAGGTGCAAGTTTAGGTGTGGGAGTGAATGGTGGATATTTGTTGTTTTCACAAAAGGATATTTTATTAGATTTATTTGAAGGATGGGAACTATATAGAAAAATTGTAGATAGAAACGAAACTCTCAAAGGGAATCAAGTAAATTCTTGGAACGGTCAATGGCTTGTTCATCGTTACGATAAGCGCAACTTTGATCCAGAACAACCAATGGCAGGATTCAACTCTTTTGAAAAGGCTACCGATGGAATGAGCATAGCAACTCAATCATGGACAAAACTTTTTATCAGAATTGCCCAACATATTGATAAGGGAAAACTTATCGGGTATTTCTATGGACTTGATCCAAAGACCAAGCTTCCAATTACTATTGGCTTTATTCCTATCAATTTGGAAAGTATCCGACGACCTATAGACTTGTACCAAAAGTTCTTTGGAATGAGTAATAATGAAGGCAACAAAGCTGAAAATTTATGGGGAACTGAATATGGATTAAAAGAATCCTGCAAAACAGGCGTCATCGGAGTCAAATCCATGCAACCCAAAGGCTTAAAACAATACATGATGCCTGACAAGGGAAAAAATGTAAGAATCCCCAAATACGACGAGAAACAAATAATAAATTTTCACACATATCAAATTTGGTTATTAGCAATGTTGAACAATGAAGAATTATGGACAAAGTCCATTGAGTTTGCACAAGCGTTGCAAACTTATGTCTGTAGAGGCAAGGATAATAGCACGAAGAGAATGAATCTTGTGGACAACATTTTAACTTCTACTTCAAAAAAAGCCTTTCTTTCTGCAATTAGCGAAATTGCTCAGGATGTCGAATCATTTACGAGGATAGAAGAAAATGTGAAAATCATTCACATGATGCCTACTGACAATGTACCTTATTATCTGACACTCATCCGCTTTCACTATGCAGGATTGAACAATAAGAATAATCAACAAACGTTACAATTTGAGTTTAACTAAAATACATAACAAAATGAGTACAAGTAATTTCATTTATTTGCGTGGCTTAAAGCATGCCGAGAATACTGTTTTCTGTGTTGAAAAAGGTCAAAAAAGCTATTATGACCCACAATTTGGCTGTCCAGTTCCATATTCAAGCGGTCAGCAAGTAAAACGCTCTATCCTATCGACCCTCATTGAAGGGTTAGGAGTAGAACCTGCACCTACCACCTTTGTTTTCGATGTCACAGAAACTAAATCAAGTAATGGAGAAACGAAAACACAATTGGGTGAGGGTGAAGTCCTTTCTATTTGTAATCCATCATATCCTGATCAATTAATAGGCGGTTGGATGCGTTCTGTAAAAGGAGGTAAAGAAAGAACTATTAAACGTAGAAGCCCTTTATCCATATCTTCTATGCATCCTCTACATCCTCTTTTAGCAAAAAAATCTGAAGAAAGTATCACTTTTGATCGTTCAGACAAACCCGAAGCTCACAAATTTATAGTTCGTGATCCGAATGGCAATATAATGACCGAAGAGCAAATCGAAGCATTACTCACAAGTTCTGATAGAAGTCTTTACAGAAAGTGGATTTCTAACAATAATAATTATAGAGCGACAGGATTGTTTGTTTATGATGTTGCTATAGACCTTCGTACTCTTTTCTGTGTCTCAACCAATCAATACGAGCCAGAACTATCAAAGGAAATGATTAAGAGTCTAGAGGAAAAAGGATGGGTGAAAAGCAAGAATGTTTTCGGAGAATGTCTTGTTCTGCCCAAAGAAGAGCGCGACAAAGTGATTCCTGCTTTAGCTAAAGCCCTCATCAATTGGCGCATCACTTCTAATCAAGCTCGCACCTTCAGTTTGATGGAGACTCTTGCGGTTGCCATCAGCGATAATGCCAACACTCTGCCAGGTGCCATTCGTGCCAAGTTGATAGATGAAGGTAGCAAACCTATGGCCAAACCCATCATTGACGAGAATGCTGGAGCAGATGTGTATGTTACTTTGCCATGTGCCAGCTACATCGTAACTGAAAATGAAAGTGCCGATGCATTAATTGAAGCTGAAAAGAAGTTGATTCAATTAATGAGTACATTTGACTATGAAAATCAATAACTATGACCAACTAACCTTCAAATATCATCATCTACAACACCACCGACGGGAAGGGCATCGGTGGCGTTGTATGCCCGTGACGGCAAATTATACTACTAAAATATGGTTATACGAAAAGAAATAAGAAACAGTACAGCTGAGTTCCTCATCTTCCAAGCTGAGGCGAAAGAGCAGGGAATTGAAGTGATGTATGCCGAAGATACAATTTGGTGTACACAGAAAGCGATGGCTGCACTCTTCGATGTTGGAGTACCGGCCATCAGCAAGCATCTGGCAAATGTGTTTGAGACAGGTGAACTGAAAGAAGATGCAACTATTTCCAAAATGGAAACAGTTCAACAAGAGGGCAATCGCGAGGTGAAACGTATGGTCGTGATGTATAAACTTGACGCTATCATCGCTGTGGGCTATCGTGTGAACAGCATCCGTGCCACACAATTCCGGCAGTGGGCTACTGCCGTGCTCCGCCAGTTTGCCATCCGTGGTTATGTGCTTGATCGGAAGCGCATGGAGAATGGTGCTTTCTTAGGTGAGGACTATTTTGAGCACCTGCTGGCAGAGATTCGTGAGATTCGTCTTTCTGAGCGACGCTTCTACCAGAAGCTCACTGATATCTATGCCACCAGCATGGATTATAACAAAGATGCACCTACCACACGGCTGTTTTTCAAGCGCATTCAAAATAAGATGCACTATGCTGTGCACCAGCATACGGCAGCTGAGCTCATCATGGAGCGGGCTGATGCCGAGAAGGAACACATGGGGCTGACCACTTGGGAGAATGCACCTGACGGTAAAATTGTTAAGACGGATGTTTCTATCGCTAAGAACTATCTGAACGAGGTGGAACTCGAAGATATGGGGCATATTGTAACCGCTGTGCTTGATTTTGCTGAGAGCCGAGCCAAACGCCATATACCTATGACGATGGAGGATTGGGCGAAACGTATTGATGCTTATCTGAGCAGCGACGAGCGACCTTTGCTGGACGATGCCGGTAGCGTGAGCCACGAAGAGGCTGTGCTACATGCAGAGACGGAGTTTGAGAAATATCGTATTATTCAGGACCAATTGTTCCAAAGTGATTTTGACAGATATTTGGGAGCATTGCCGTTTGAAGAAGACATCAAATAAATTTTGAAGAGATGACACCAACAGGCACCCACTTCAATTATTACCAACTATGCCACAGGAAGCTTTGGCTGTTCGCGAACGGCATCAACATGGAGCATGCGAGCGATACTGTGTATGACGGAAAACTGATTCACGAGAGCTGTTATCCACAGCGGTCGGAACGGATGGAAGAGGTGGCGATTGAGGGCATCAAAGTGGATTACTTCGATGCGAAAAGGCGCGTCATCCATGAAATCAAGCGGTCGAACAAAGTGGAACGGGCACATGAATGGCAAGTGAAATACTATATTTATGTGTTTGAACGGAATGGCATTGAGGGATGCACAGGTCTGCTGGAGTACCCCACCATGCGGAAAACGATGCCTGTGGTGCTGACGGACGAAGACCGCAAGGAAATTGAACGTATGGAGGGTGAGATTGTGGACATTGTCGAATCGGACGTTTGTCCTCCGCTCGAAAAGAAGCGTATCTGCAAATCGTGCAGCTATTATGACTTTTGTTTCACAACAGAACCAGATGAAGAATGAAGAAGACTTTTTATCTGTTTAATCCAGGCATGATGGAGCGGAAGGACAATACTTTGAAGTTTACTCCTTTTGCCATTGACGAAGATGGGACGGAACACCCTGGGCAACCCCGTTATCTGCCAGTGGAAGACATCAGCGAATTTTATTGTTTCGGCTCGTTGAAAGCTAATAGTTCCCTGTTCAATTTCTTGGGGCAGAAGGACATCTGTGTGCATTTCTTCGATTACTATGAGAACTATACGGGTTCGTTCATGCCACGTGATTCATTGCTTTCGGGACGTATGCTCTTGGCTCAAACGGCTGCATATCAGAACAAGAAGAAACGGGTGGCGATTGCTCAGAAATTTATTGACGGGGCTGCCTACAATATGGTGCGCAATCTCATGTACTATAACCGCAGAGGGAAAGACATGGAAGACATCATTCAGATAATGAATGAGTTGGCAAAGAAAATTCCAGACACAACCGAGATTGATGAACTGATGGGGATTGAGGGACAAATCAGAAAATCATATTACGAAGCATTCAATTTGATTCTGAATGACTTTGAGATGGGGGAACGGACGAAACAGCCACCTCAAAATGAGGTGAATGCACTCATTTCGTTTGGCAACATGATGTGTTATAGCCAAAGCTTGCGAGCTATCCATCAAACACAATTGAACCCAACCATCAGTTATCTGCATACACCAGGCGAACGTCGTTATTCGCTGTGTCTAGACATCTCTGAAATTTTCAAGCCCATCATCATCGACAGGGTTATTTTCCGTGTGTTGAACCGTAGGGAGATTCAGAGCAAGCATTTTGACTGGAAACTGAATCGCTGCCTGCTGAACGAAACAGGAAAGAAGGTTTTTGTGCGAGCCATAGAGGACAAAATGGAAGAGACTTTCCAGCACAAATCGTTGGGCAGGAAAGTGAGTTTTAGACACCTGATCAAGTTGGAATGCTATAAACTGACAAAACATTTGTTGGAGATTGAAGAATACAAACCATTTAAGATGTATTGGTGAAATTATGTATGTGATTCTTGTATATGATGTTGGTGAAAAGCGTGTTGGCAAAATGCTGAAGCTTTGCCGCAAGTATCTGAACTGGATACAGAACTCCGTTTTCGAAGGTGAGATTTCGGACGTGAAACTGAAAGAATTGTTACAAAAGGCTCATGATTTTATGGACAAGACGGAGGATAGCATCATTCTGTTCAAGCATCCTTCTGCCGTGTATATGGACAAAGAAGTGATAGGAAAAGAACGTAGTTCTATTGACATTTTCCTATAGATTTTGATGTCGATGATAGCAAATCGGGAGTTTTTCTTCTATCGCATCATTTTTCAAAACCCCATAATTCACTCATCTTTATGTATTTAGCTAATGTGTCGATTGTCCGCTACTTTTTTATTATCATTCATTGACATCTAAATTCATAAAAAAGCACTACCTTTGCAATTGCTATCGCATTGATACACAATTTCCCCTCCCCTGCATTTTGCAGGATTGTAATCGTACTTATGTAGAATTGAAATGACGGACACCGAGACAAGGATAGCATCGGAAACTTCATTGTAATCGTACTTATGTAGAATTGAAATCCGATGAAGCCGACGCGGAAAGCATTCTTCATTAAATATTGTAATCGTACTTATGTAGAATTGAAATCACTCTGATGCTTCACTCGCTTGGTACGCTTTCCATAATTGTAATCGTACTTATGTAGAATTGAAATCACCCAACAAAGTATCCATTCCTCATTCCTAATTCATTGTAATCGTACTTATGTAGAATTGAAATCGTTTTGGAAGCCCTTGTACACGAACACCGAGTCACATTGTAATCGTACTTATGTAGAATTGAAATAAGCGCATCTGCATCGGAATGCCCGTAAGGGTGAAATTGTAATCGTACTTATGTAGAATTGAAATGTCATCTTTACGGATGTCAATGCTGTTTTATCGGCATTGTAATCGTACTTATGTAGAATTGAAATGTTCTTCGAGGTCGGGCGTTTCGTAGTCGTATTTCATTGTAATCGTACTTATGTAGAATTGAAATAAGAGATATACATCTGTTATGATATAGACAGAACGGATTGTAATCGTACTTATGTAGAATTGAAATTACGGATGCAATCAAGAATGGGGAGAGTTGGTTTGCATTGTAATCGTACTTATGTAGAATTGAAATCCTTGTTCCCTTCAATATAGTCTTCCTTGCACATCATTGTAATCGTACTTATGTAGAATTGAAATCCTTTCCGACAAAGCGGAGCACGTCATCATCGCCCTGATTGTAATCGTACTTATGTAGAATTGAAAT
>JAEEGL012766320.1_pt1 | contig 10651 bp, 10 predicted proteins | sample 9134231 | NCBI WGS metagenome assembly JAEEGL01 (sample SAMN16246548, study PRJNA631951) | gut metagenome | biome: gut microbiome; feature: rumen; material: fiber-attached | host: Bos | place: Iran: Karaj | collected 2018-10 | reverse complement strand
GTCTTCTTTAAATCCCCGAAAGTAAAAACGCACTCCATATCGGAATACTGCCAAGTGATAAAAGCGTTGAAAGTACAACACATTTAGTCGCGCATTTTTCATCAGCTTCATATTTGGATGCCAAAAGAGCTGTCGTACTTCCGGCAGGCATACCGGACAGCAGTGCACATACCCCTGTGATAAGAGGATCAATTGAAAAAAATCTGCATGCTCCATATACTATCAGAGGAATTACCACCAGCCTTATCAGACAAAAATACAGTGATTTCAAATCTACCATATCTTTTACTGATACATCTGCCAGAATAAATCCCATGTAAAGCATAGTCAGTGCTGTACAGCAGTTGCTAAGGGAAGTAACAGTTTTCATCAGGACTGTAGGAAGCGTTATATGGAAACACATAATTATCAATCCGATGTATGTAGCAACCATGCACGGATGAGTCATTATTTTTTTATACGCACTTCTTCTGTCGCTTTTCGTATCAAAGAAAGATACGCCGGCAGTCCACATGACAATTCTCTGAGGAATCAGAAACACAGATGCATATATAAGTCCAACACTGCCAAAAACTCCCTCTGCAAGCGGATTGCCTATGAATCCTGAATTAGAACAGACTGTTGCATATTGAAAAATAGGAGTTTCATTTTTTTCCATTTTCCTGTAACAGGTGTAGCTGATAATAAGACACAGTACCTGAATCAGAACTGCAACTATAAGAACAATAAGAAATTTAGATAAAAAGTTTTCTCCTAAATCTGTAGAAAAAGCTTTAATAATATTTCCCGGCAATACCGCATACAAAATCAGGTCTGTAATACACTTCTTACCACTGTCTGTGACAATTCCTCTTTTTCTAAGAATTGCTCCAAAACTGATCAGTAAGAACATCATTCCCATTAATTGAAACAAAGTAGAAAACATTTTTCTCACCTGCCATACTACTTATCAAATTTCTTTTTAAGAACATCTATGATAATGTCCACACATTCGTCACGGTCTATCTCTCCTGTGTTCAGGCATAAATCATAATTCAAAGGATTGTTCCAGTTTTTCCCTCCGGTGTAATATTTGTAATAGTCTGATCTGTATTTGTTGGTCTGGTGAATGAGCCTTGTGGCTTCTATGTCATCAACTGCCATTCTCTCTTCAATAGACTTCACACAGCTCTCTATGGGCGCATCTATAAATACTCTCAGACAATTAAAATTCACAAGCGCATGGTCCGCACATTTTCCGACAATTACACATGATTCTCTGGATGCCAGTTCAATCATGATTTCCTTCTGAATAGCATAAAGGTTATTGTCGTGAGTGAATTTCCTGTCCATGGGTTCAACCGCATAATCATATGGAACAGACTTAAGAATTCGATTCATAAGATAACTGCCGTTTAGTCTCTCATCCCTTGCGTGAAAAAGCTCCTCATTTATACCACTTTGTTCAGATGCCAAAGTAAGTATTTCCTTTTCATAACACGAAATCCCCAGTTTATCTGCTACTTTAACTGCAATCTCTTTTCCTCCGCTGCCAAAGCCTCTTGCAATAGTGATTACAAATTTATCCATATTCATCCTCCCGGGTTACCTGTCAGGCACCTAAATATGCTTCTTTTACCTGTGCATTGGACATAAGGATGTCAGCTTTATCCTCAAGCACAACCTCTCCCGTCTCAATTACATATCCTCTGTCAGCTATTCGAAGCGCCTGATTCGCATTTTGTTCAACTAAAAGAATTGTAGTTCCCGTTTCCTTAATCTTCACAATTGTGTCGAATACTTTATCCACAATTATGGGCGCCAATCCCATTGATGGTTCGTCCAAAAGAAGCATCTCCGGGTGACTCATAAGTGCTCTTGCCATAGCAAGCATCTGCTGTTCACCGCCTGAAAGAGTTCCTGCCATCTGCTTTTTTCTCTCCTGAAGCCTTGGAAACAGATCAAATATCTTCTCGATATCCTGTCGGATTTTTTTCCTGTTCTGGTCGGAATACGCTCCCAAAAGAAGATTATCCATTACAGAGCTTCTTGGAAAAACATGTCTTCCTTCCGGGACAAGAGTCATTCCGGAACGCACTATTTTTGCTGTTTTCTTTCCGGTTATATCCTCACCTTTAAAATATATCTTTCCGTTATTTACAGGATGCTGACTCAAAATAGACGACATAAGCGTCGTTTTTCCTGCTCCGTTTGCTCCGATCAAAGATACAATCTCACCCTTATTTACTACAAGAGACATCCCTTTTAGAGCCTGTATATTCCCATAATAGACATCCAATCCTTCAACCTTAAGCAGTTCCATCTGCAGATGCCCCCTTTCCAAGATATGCTTCGATAACAACAGGATTATTCCTTACTTCCTCCGGCTTGCCCTCCGCAATCTTATTGCCATGGTCAAATACCACAAGGCGCTGTGCTATGTTCATTACTACCCTCATAGCATGCTCGATAAGAATAATGGAATACCCGTCATTACTAAGCTTTCTGATTATCTCCAATAGCTCATCCTTTTCTTTTGGATTCATGCCTGCTGCCGGCTCATCAAGCAAAATCAGCTTTGGTTCAGTGGCAAGTGCTCGCGCAATCTCCAAAAGTCTTTGCATACCATATGGAAGATTCTTTGCTTTCCAGTCCTTCTTGTCATAGATGCCAACATATTCCAGACACTTTTTTACATAAAGCTCATTCTCTTCCTGTTCCTTTTTGGATTTTTTTGAACCAATAAGTGCATCAAATATACTTGAGCCTGTTCTGCAATGCCTTGCTATAACTATATTTTCAGCAACGGTCATATTTCCAAACAGTCTGATATTCTGAAAAGTTCTGCTTATTCCAAGCTTTGTTATCTTTTCCGCAGGCATTTTTGTTATATCTTTGCCCTCAAAAATTATTTTCCCGTATGTACTTGGTGTAATTCCTGTAAGCAGATTGTAGAAAGTTGTTTTACCTGAGCCGTTTGGACCGATAATGGCAACTATCTCGCCCTTATCAATCGTAAAATCAATATCGTTATTGGCAACAACTCCGCCAAAGGATTTTGTAAGCTTTTTAGTTTCCAACAGCATATGAAGCCTCCTCACATTTCTTTACGTCCAAGTAATCCCTCAGGTTTAAACCTCATCATCAGCACGAGCATTACACCATAGAGTATGTACCACGGATCAAATGGAAGACCGATAAGTCCCTGCACCAGTCTCAAGATTTCCGGAAGGATCATTACGATAAAAGCTCCCGCAATTGCTCCCATTATGCTTCGTCTTCCGCCTATTACAAGCATGGTGAAAAGGGAAATCGAAAGCGTTGCACTTAACAGATCCGGCGCTACAATATTGCTGAATGCAGCCTGGAAACTTCCGGCAAGAGAACACAGGATTGCAGAAATTATGATTGCTATCATCTTGTATATTTTTATGTTTATTCCCATGGCTGTTGCAGCAATACTGTCCTCTCTGATGGCAGCCAGCGCATAGCCTACTCTTGAGTGAACAACTCTGTAAGTAAAGAACGCCAAGAATGAAACAATGGCAAATAAAATAAGAATGTAGCCATCTTTATTGGAAGGCAAAAACTTAAGTTTAGTAATCTTTACCCCGAACAATCTTGGTGTCGGTATTCCTGATATTCCGGTGGTTGCTCCGAGTTCTCCTGAATTCACAACAATGTATCTAATCACCTCACTAAACGCGTAAGTAATTACTACCATGAATGAACCCTTTACACGTCTTCCTGCCAGTGATACCGGAACTGCCAATAATGCCGAAATCAGCATTGCCACAGGAATAGTCAGCCAGAAATCGACTCCGTACTTTACTGAAAGATAAGCCGTTGTGTAGGCTCCTGTTCCAAAGAAAGCCGCATGTCCCAATGAAGTTTCACCAAGATAACCGGAATGAACGTTGATTCCAAGACTGGCTATAGAATATATCAGACCACTCACCACAACGTACTTCACATAATTGGGGATAAGATTCCCATGAGGTGAGATCAGATCTATCAGACAAAAAACAAGAACAATTGCCAATGCTATCAAAAAGCTTGTGCGTCCACTAAGACCAAACAGCCATTCCCCGGAGGACTTTGTTTTCGCAATCTGTGCCTTTTCCATCCTTTTGCCCTCCTTATACCTTTTCTTCAAATTTGAATCCCATAAGGCCTGTAGGTCTTATAAGTAATACCAGAATCATAATGATGAAACTTACTGCATCCTTATATCCTGTAGATAAAAAACCACTGGTCAGATTCTCAGCTATACCTATCAAAAGACCTCCAACCAAAGAACCTGTGATACTTCCGATTCCACCAAGGATTGCACATGCCCAGCCCTTTAATCCTGCCAGTGCACCCATTGTTGGGAAAACAGTATACAACGAACCCATGAAAAATCCGGCTGCTGCACCAAGCGCACCACTTATGGCAAATGTCACCTTTATCAGTACCTCTGCTTCGGCTCCCATCAAAGACAGTGTCTCCATGTCCTGAGATGCCGCCAGCATTGCCTTTCCTGTTATTGTCTTTGTAAAGAACAACTGAAGTACTGTCATGATTATCACAGTACCTATCAGAATCATGAAATGTACCGAACTAATAGTAATAGTGGTATCTCCTAACCTGAACAGAGTAATAAGCTTATAATCAAGAAGGTCCGGATATACTTTTGGATCTGCCGTAAACGCTGCGTTTGATGAATATCTTAAGAAGGTTGAAATACCAAGAGCTGTTATGAATCCTGATTTCGGAAGAGCACCTTTTTTTCGTAATGGCACATATCCTATCTGATCTATCAACATTGCAACAACCGCTCCTGAAACCATTGATATCAAAAGAGCCGGAATATAATTTAAGCCTGCGAATCCCGTAAGAAAATATCCTACATATGCGCCTATCATATACACTTCGCCATGTGTCCAGTTCATAATTCCAACAATTCCAAAAACTGTTGTCCATCCTATAGCTATAAGGGCATATATTCCTCCCTGTGCCAATCCATTGATAATCTGTTGTATGAATACTGCCATGTGATCACCTCTTATATCCTGAAAGTCACAGAGAACAACACTTTTACTTAAGCGCTGTTCTCCGCTTCTTTCTGTGTTTTTTTTAATAAATATCAATCAGTCAGTACAAACTCGCCATCTTTGTATTCAAGCATGATATAGTCTCTAACCCAGTCATGTGTATCATTAAATGTGATGTCGCCGGTTACGCCGTCATAGTTAATGGTTTCAAGCTCATCTCTAAGTGTTGATCTTGTAACTTCACCGCCATTTTCTTCCATAGCTCTTTTGCAGGCATCAGCAAAAGAGTAAGCCATATCATAGCCCATTGCTGAATATGCATCAGGAGTCTCGCCATACTTGTCCTCATATTTCTTTACAAATTCCTGAACCTGAGAATCGGGATTTGTTGAAATATAAACGCTGACACAACCAACTCCTTCAAGTGCTTCTCCTGCAATATCAACAGCATTCGCGTTATAGATTGAATTGCCGCCCATCAGGAAGCTTTCTATTCCCTGCTGTCTAATCTGAGAAATCAAAAGAGATGAGTCTGTAACTGTACCACAAAGCGCAATTGCCTCAGGATTCAAGCCTTTAATTGTAGTAATGATGGCTGTAAAGTCCTGATCGGACTGTGTGTAATCAATGCTGTCAAGAATCTCTATTCCGTTTTCCTCAAGATATGCATTCAGATTCTCGGAAAGATTTATTCCATAGTCATTATTAGGATAAAGAACTACTGCATTTTTATATCCTCTGTCTACGATTCCTTTTCCGATCATTTTGCCTACCTGCACGTCCTGAGCTGCAAAACGATAGAAGTACTCACTGGTTCCGCTTAGTGATGGTGAACTTCCGGAGCAGACCATCTCAACAATCTCAGCATCATCAATAATAGGAATCATTGCCAGAATTGAAGAAGATGTTGATGAACCGACAATAGCAAGATACTCATCGGAATCTGCATACTTCTGAGCACCTTTTGCTGAATTCTGTGGGTCACCTAAGTCGTCGTAACAATCCATCACGATCTTGGCACCATATACACCTCCGGCCTCGTTTATTTCATCAAACGCAAGAGTCATTGCTCTTTGCTGATCAAGACCATAAAGTGCAAGATCTCCGCTCAGAGGATTTACCATCGCAATCTTAATCTCATCCATGCTGGATTCAACAGCTTCTGCCTTTTCGGGTTCTGCTGCTGTCTCGGCAGCTTCTTCTGCCGGCTTAGCAGTATCTTCCACCGCAGTATCTGCTGCTTCCTGAACGCTTCCGCAACCAATAACGCCGGATGACAATGCCAAAATTGATATACCTGCTAACAGTTTCGCATAACATTTCTTCATACAATTTCCTCCTCTTTATAAAAAATAAAATGCCTTCCTTTATATTCATTTAAGGAAGACACCCTTGTCTTATTGCTGATAATATACCATCTGCCCCAAAAGCATGTAATCTACAATTAGTACTGTAATAAATCTTGCTGCGGGACACTTTGTCCATCTAATTTTGTCAATTTTTCATAAAAGATCTTTCATTCTTTTGATACCTTCAACAATATCTTCGCTTGAAGCGGCAAAAGAAATTCTTATATAATCCCTACATGCATCGCCTTTCCCAAGACTGATAGCCGGGACAACGGCAACATTCTTTTCCTCTAAAAGCTTTTCAGCAAACTGCTCACCTGTGTAACCTGTTTGTGAGACATTGATAAAACAATAAAAAGCACCTTCAGGCTTCGTATAGGTAATCCCCGGAACATCCTCCAAAAGTTTGATGACCAGTTCTCTTCTTTTCCTGAAAATTTCAAGCATTTCATTTACTTCTTTTTGTGTCTCTTCTTCCTTGATTGCCCTTGCAAGTCCGACCTGTATAAAAGTCGGTGAACATGTTGAACTGTACTGATGAACCTTAAGAATATTGTCAATAATAGCTTTATGAGCCAGAACATATCCCAGTCTCCAGCCTGTCATTGCATAGGTCTTGGAGAATCCGTTTACTATGATTGCCCTCTCCTTCATTCCGGAAAAAGAAGCAATTGAATAAAACTCACCTTCATACAGGAGTCTGCTGTACATTTCATCAGACAGTATCAAAAGATTATGCTTTACCACCAGTTCCGACAGACCTTTTAGTTCATCGTATGAATACACAGCACCTGTAGGATTGTTGGGATTATTGATGATTATCATCTTGGTCTTTTCAGATATTGATGCTTCCACTTCCCTTACATCAACATGAAAATGATTTTCTTCTTTTAACGGAAGCTCAACACATATTCCACCTGCCATCTTTACCAGATTTTTGTAGCTCACAAAGGCAGGAGATAAAATGATAACCTCATCACCCGGATTTATTGTTCCGAGTATTACATTGTTCAGAGCCTCAGCTCCGCCTGTTGTCAGTATGATTTCTGTATCAGAATCATATTCTGCACTGTACTTTTCCTTATAGTCGGAAACGATAATTCTTCTCAATTCCGGAAATCCTCTGTTAGAGCCGTAATGAGTATAGTTTTCTTCAATAGCCTTTATTGTTTCCTTTTTAATTCTTTCAGGGGTATTGAAATTGGGTTCACCTGCACTAAGCGATATTACCTGTTGTCCACTTTCTCTGATTTTCTGAGCCTTGTCCATGATGGCTCTGATAGCAGACATTTCAACTTCCTTAAGCCTTAGGGGTTTTTCAGATATTTTCTTATTAAATAGCATTACGTTGTTCTCCTGTCTTCCTTCGTACTATAACCAAATTCATACCGAAAGTAGTCCATAACTATCGATATATTTTTGTCCGTTTCAAAGTTACTCTTTAGATGATTTACAGGAAAAGAAACCGGTTTATCTTCCAGTACTTCAGTAATACCAAGAGCAGCCTGATAAGACATCCTTTCCAGTGCTTCAATTGTAAAAGCAGCTGTATGCGGAGTAGCAATCACATTGTCCATCGTAAGAAGCGGATTATCTCTTTTTGGAAGATTACCTTCAAAAACATCCAGTGCCGCGCCTTTTATTTTTTTGTCGTGAAGAACCTTTATCAATGCTTTTTCATCGACAACTTCCCCTCGCCCGGTATTTATAAGATAGGCAGTAGGTTTCATAAGAAGAAGTTCTTTTTCTCCAATCATTTTGGCTGTCTGGGCTGTAGCTGGTAAGTGAAGGGAAAGATAATTGGATTCGCTTATAAGCTTTTTCATATCAGGAGTGAGCGTGCAGTATCCTGTCTCCTCATCCTCTACAATATGCCTGTTATAACCAATAACCTTCATCCCAAGGCCATTGTGGGCTATCTTCGCTACTCTTGTTCCGATGTTACCCATTCCGATTATTCCCAGAGTCTTTCCGCATACATCTTCTCCCAGGCGTTTTCTGACTTCCATATTTCCGACTTTAAATTCGTTGTTATAATCAATGGATTTTTTTGCAAGCATCAGTATAAGACCTATCGTATATTCAGCCACCGCTTCCTGGTTTGAACCTGCAGCGTTGGTCACCTGAATTCCTTTCTTTGTAGCGGCATCGACATCAATACAGTCAACGCCTACACCATGCATTGCGATGACCTTAAGCTCAGGAAGTGCATCCATTACCTCTTTGGTAAATTTTCCGTTTCTTGTAAGCACACCCTGACAGCCTTTAGCTTCTTTAATAAGAGTTTCTTCGTCCGCACCGGTTCCGAATGCAATTTCGTACCCATGCTCTTTTAACAGTTCGATTCCCTTTTCATTTACGGGTTCGGTAACCAAGATTTTCATATGATTCCTCCTTATAAGGCATCTCCATAATAAAAATCTACTTTGCTTCAAATCCCCTCGCAATATACATAACGTTCTGATAAGACCATCCTGCACTGGACACTTTGTCCATTTCATATCAAAATGCATGCAAACAAATTGACATTTAGGCCACTTCTATTATCATGATAAGAAATGATTTTTCTTCTTTAATCTAAAAATCAAATTTCTCGCAGGAAGGGAAGTTTTATGGCTATTGCACTGTCAGATATTCTTAACAAAAACTTAATCGATGGCTTGACCCCTCGAGCAGGACAAAAAAGTCTCACCAATACGTTTAACTGGGTGAACATCATGGAAATCCTTGATACACCGGATAATGTCCAACCCGATGAATTGCTGATAACGACTGGGTACGAACTAAACAACCATGAAAAATATAAAAACCTTATTCCTAGACTAAAATCGCGAGGTGTTGCAGGGCTTATCATTCAAACGGGTTACTACATCGATAGTATCCCACAATACATACTCGAATACGGAAACAACTATTCCTTCCCGGTATTGGAACTTCCTGCAAGATATACCTTTTCAGAAATACTTCATCTCCTGATCGATGAACTTAACAAAAATCAGAATCAGCTAAGCAAATCGTATCTGGACTTAGATTATTTCTACTCTACAATTCAAAATAGACTGTACAATGACGTATCTCTTTTCCAATCTGTGCAAACAGACTGTTTTATCTTTGCCTTTTCTCCGGCTAATCCCATTACAGATAAAATAAAACTTTATAAAAACTACACTGAACACCTTATATCTTTTCTGGTATCAGTTTCAGATGACTATGTCTATGAAAAAAAGGATAATGGTCAGGCCGTGATCTACTTAACCCTAAAGCAGGACAAAATCATATCCGCAGTATCATATGACCTTCAGGTTCAGCTAACCTTTATTTCAGAGCAATATGGCGTGGACATTTTTGTGGGAATATCTGAAATAGCAACTCCCGATGATCTTAGAATGACGCTAAAAAATACAATTCAATGTATTGCACTGCTTGACTCAATTGGAGCCAAAAGAGGCATATGTCCTTATGACAATCTCACATTCATCAAAATGTTCGGGTACCTTTACAGGGACAATCAGGCATTTGTATTGGAAAACCAGGCGTTACAGACACTTCTTTTAAAAGATAGAAACAATCAGCTTAATTATGTACAGACCCTGCGAGTTTATCTTTCAGAAAACTGCAACACCACCAGAACTGCAGAGAGACTGTTCATTCACAGGCACACGCTGATAAACAGAATAAAAATGATACAGGATATTACCGGAATTGATCTGGACAATTATTTTACGAGAATTTATTTATCTATGGCTCTGCTAATTCACGACTTTTATGCCGTTTAACTTATTTATCCAAACAAACAAGGAGGACTATTATGAAAGGCGGATACACACACTACGGACAAAATATAGGAATTCTTATGCTAGATACTGTTTTCCCAAGAGAGATTGGTGATATCGGAAATGCGAGAACCTTTGATTTTCCCATTTGCTATAAAGTTGTAAGAAATGTTTTCAGCGGAAAAAAACTCCCAAGAGATGCGGACGAGCTGTTGCTCAATGCATTTATTGATGCTGCACGGGAACTTGAAAAGGAAGGATGCCGCGCCATTACAACTTCCTGCGGTTTCCTTGCGGGCTTCCAAAAAGAGCTTGCTGATGCAGTAAACATACCTGTGTTCACAACTACGCTCTCTCTTGTTCCAATGATCTCATCCATGCTTGGTAAGAATACGCAGATTGGAATTTTCACAGAAAGAAAAGAATTCATGACCGAGTACCTGTTCAACAAATCAGGCTGGTCTTCAAATGATTATAATATCTGTGTAAGTGATCTTCCTGAAGATTCTGCCTT
>JAEEGL012057921.1_pt1 | contig 10651 bp, 7 predicted proteins | sample 9134231 | NCBI WGS metagenome assembly JAEEGL01 (sample SAMN16246548, study PRJNA631951) | gut metagenome | biome: gut microbiome; feature: rumen; material: fiber-attached | host: Bos | place: Iran: Karaj | collected 2018-10 | reverse complement strand
TTTTAAACATTTATAAGGGTATCTGCCCAACCAATCTGTATACCCCCATATCATAACTTCTGTATCTGTTAGAAAAAGCCATAAGTGATCGGCATTGCAATCCCTTATCTCGATGGCCATTATTATTTTGGCTGTGTCAACTTTTCTATCCAAAACCTCATAAAAATCGTCCATTACATCCTGCGATATGTTACAAGCCTCTACATATTTACCTTTTCCCAAACGTCTTTCTGCGGCCTTGAGAATAAAATCAACTATACCGGATACTTCGGGCATCGTTTCTTCGCGATAGTCGCTTTTCATCTTTTCAATGCATTCTCTAAGAGTCCTGATCTTAGTGTCGACTCTCTTTATATAGTCTTCCTTTTCCTTCTCAATTTCTTCAACAAGTTTGTCAAGTGTGGCAAATTCCATATAAACTCTCCCATAAGTTAATTATTTGGTGCAGACATGAATTATTATAAAACTATTCAGTCAATAAGTCGAGTGCTGACAACATATTTTAATTACTTTTTTGTTCACCAAAAATCTGTCTTAAAGGCACAAAAACACCCGGAGATGAAAGGTCAATTCCTTCTCTCCGGGTACATAGTTTTTGTTTATTATGCTCTACCAACGCAGAGCATTCATCTTCATCACAGACAGATCAGATCTTCATTGCTTCCTCAAACTCCTGCATTGTGGATGCTTTTGCAGCCGCAAACAAGAGTTTATCAAGCGTGTCCTCATTTGAAACATTATCAAGGTAATTACGGACCTTTAAATCAACCGGTCCCAGATGACACAAAAGCTTGATGATAGCGTCTTTCTGTCCTTCTTCTCTTCCTTCTTCTCTTCCTTCTTCTCTTTCTCTGTCGTAGTGTTCTCCCAGCGTCATGATGTCCTCCTTTACCTGCGGATCGGATTTTACGAAGTTTACATATTCATGGAGCCTCTCCGTTGCCGCATCGCTTACATCACTGTTCTGTATGTAGTGTAACATGTTTTTAACCGCTTGGCTACCCCCTATCGATCCTTTTGTGTTAAAGATCATTATTGTGAGTCCATCCTGATATGGTACGGAAGGGTCTTCCTCACATTGGTTTCTGAACGTATAAACTACCCTGTCTTTTCCGAAGGGGTCATAATCCAGGATCATGATAATATAAAGATCCGGCAATTTTGCAAAGCTCTTTGTTCCCTTAGGCAGCCTCTTGGAATCGATCTTTGCCTGATAATAACGGTTTCTGTGAGGGATATCGGTGTAGTCTTTTCTGTGGGGTTCAATGTCATAGATATTCGCTACGATATCCACTCCATCTTCATCTACACGTTCCTCTACTTCCACATCCAAGCGGATTCCTCGATCATTCAGATCCGTTCCCGGAATGATACGTTGTGATGTCACTCTGATCTCCGAGAATTCACGTTGCAACAGTACTGAGAGCATGATCCTTATACTTTCTTCTCCGACATTTGGATCGCTCGCCACCAGGTTCATGAGAAGATCGTCTATTAAACTGATCTCCTCAATAGTCTTTCTTGTTCTTTTTTCTTCCGACATTAAAGTCCTCCTTCAATTTTTTTCAAAACACTCGGGAGCACTCCGGTGGAGTATGCAGAACAAGAGAAAATGTAAGATAAATAACGTAAATTAAAACACCTATAATTCAATAACTACAACTAACACCAAATCAATAACTCTCTTGTGGGAAAATGGCGATTCGCCAACGACAGCCGAAGCCGCTCTCGAAATATCTTGATGGCGGGAGTATATCACGGAACCTGTAAAAAGTAAAGAAAAAAATGCTCCAACTACATCGGAGCATTCCTCTATTTTTTATTGTTCCTGTCTTCCAACTGTTTAATAGATCGTTCAAGTACCCTTTGATTTTCAGCACTATGGAAAGGGTCTTTGGGATCTTCATCTTTTCTTTCTTTTTCTTTTTTCTTCCCTCTTCTCGGTATCTTTAACTCAAGATCCTGATATGTACGCCCCATGACGTCATCACGGGCGAGGAGGAGTATGTCGTCCTGTAATCCCAAGACACTTAGGATAGCAAGATATATCCCCATTGATACGGACGGAGAGCCTTTTTCGACCTGCATCACAGATGTTCGTCCTACCCTTGCCCTCTCCGCGACATCTTGTTCAGTGAGATGCCGGCGGAGCCTTGCAAGCTTTATCTGTTCTCCAACGATCTTCAATTTTTTCTGTGCCTGAGGATAAACAAGCGGCGTTCTTCTGCCCATATCTTATCTCCATAATGTTTGTATTTAAGAACATTATATTATGTTATGCCTGTAATTACAAGCATGATTTTCCGTTTTTCCCCTTCCAAAACGAAACGGGCGTCCGTTAATTCACGGACGCCCTATCTATTTCAATGTTTCTTTTTCTTTCTGTATTGCTTTGTTACTAAATAACTCCTTTATCTATGTTAATTGTCTTTCCTTTATAACCCTTATTCAGTTTTTAAACACTTACGTCAAAATTGCCGCCGACTGAGGGATTCACTGAACGTTCCATCATTTTTATCATCTGAGCTCCGTTTTCCTCTGCCATATCAAGAGTCTTGGACAGCATCTTTATTCCGACGTTTGAAAGCGTGTCCACATTAGCCAGCGCCATTGACATTGCCGGTATGTCCATTGGAATCACCTCCGTTTCCTTAGCTTAGGGGTATTTCTTTCCCTTTGAATCTCTCATCCCTTATTTCTTTTAACTGCGCTGATTATAACCCAGCTATTTTGAAAAATCAATAAACAAAATATAAACTGGAAAAGTCTAAATTGTCAGACAAATGGTTTTTGTTGGACTTTGTTTTCAATTTGTTCACTTTTTTAACATACGGCGTTCATAACCGTATGTTATCATACAGTTACAAAAACAAAAGAGCAAATAAGAATTCTTTTCATAAATAAAGCCCATCAGTTCCCCTCCCCTCTGATGGGCTTCTCCTCTTTTTTACAAGGTAAGCTTGCCTGAACGGCAAGCTTTTTTATGTCCTCAAAGCCGGACGGGCTCCCCACGCACTTCGTGCATGGGGCTGCTATTCAACTGTCACACTCTTCGCGAGATTCCTCGGCTGATCCACATCAAGTCCTCTGTAAGACGATGTATAATATGCAAGGAGCTGCAGGTATACCGCTGCCAGGAACGGAGCAAATTCATCCTTTGTCTCCGGCACGCTTAAGTGCTCATCGCATATGTTCTTTTCGATGTTTATCTCAGCATCATTTGCACGGTTTGTGATGAGGATCACCATTGCGCCCCGGGCACGAACTTCCTTAACGTTTGAGATCATCTTAGGAAGCACATCCTTCTGGGTTGCAAGAGCGATGACAGGTGTACCGCCCGTAATGAGAGACAATGTACCGTGTTTAAGTTCTCCTGCGGCATAAGCCTCGGAATGGATGTATGTGATCTCCTTAAGCTTTATGGAGCCTTCGCATGAAAGGGCATAGTCAAGGCCACGTCCGATGAAGAAAAGGTCCTGGGCGGGAGTAAGGCGTTTACTCAGTTCCTTGATAACATCTCTGTGTTCAAGGATCTCTCCCATCTTTTTCGGGATTGCGGTAAGCTCATCCATAAACTCGGAGGCTTCCTTTTCGCTGATCTTTCCGGCAGCAAGAGCAAATCTCACTGCGATAAGATAAAATGCCGCAAGCTGTGCGGTATAAGCCTTTGTACTTGCCACAGCGATCTCCGGGCCTGCATGTGTATAGAATACATAATCGGACTCTCTTGCAATGGAGCTTCCCTTAACATTTACGATGGAAAGAGTCTTTGAGCCCTTCTCCTTGGAAAGTCTGAGTGCAGCAAGTGTATCTGCGGTCTCGCCTGACTGTGAAACAAGGATCACAAGTGTCTTGTCGTCAACGATAGGGTCTTCATATCTGAATTCCGAAGCGATCTCAACGGTAACGGGCATGCGGATAAGACGCTCGATAAGCACCTTTCCCATAAGGCCGGCATGCATTGCGGTACCGCAGGCGCATATCACGATCCTGTTGCAGTCAAGGAAGAGAGAATCAGGAATGCCGTCTTCTGTGAGATCCGGGAGCATATATTCACCGTGCTTGATCCTGGGAACGATGGTCCTCTCGAGAGATTCGGGCTGCTCGTGGATCTCCTTTAACATGTAATGCTTAAAGCCGTTCTTCTGAGCGGCAGACATATCCCAGTTTACGGAAAGGATCGTAGGGCTTACTACTGTTCCGTAAAGATCGGTAACGGTAATGGAATTCTTTGTGAGTTTTGCGATGTGCATCTCCGGAAGCACGAAATATTCCTTGGAATACTTAAGGAGTGCTACCATATCGGATGCGATGACGCTGCCTTCTTCAGCCATGCAGGCTACAAGGGGGCTGCCTTTTCTTATGCAGTAAATGACATCCTTCTGATCCGCAAACATTATGCAGAATGCATAAGCTCCCTCAAGGCGCTTTGAAGCCTCGGCGATAGCCTTGTAAGCATCACCCGTATAAAGTGAATCGATGAGCATTGCCGCAACTTCCGTATCCGTCTGGGACTTAGGAAGTCTTCCGGTCTTCTTGAGTTCTTCGGAAAGCTCGTGATAGTTTTCGATGATGCCGTTATGAATGAGAGTAACGCTTCCGCATGAGTGAGGATGGGCATTCTCTCTTGAAACACCGCCGTGTGTGGCCCATCTTGTATGTCCTATACCGCAGTTGGAAGTAAGAGACGCAGGCACAAGGTTTCTTAGCATCTGCACCTTTCCGACTTCCTTTACGACTTCGATGCCGTTATCGGTAAAGCAAGCGATGCCCGCAGAGTCGTAGCCTCTGTACTCGAGCTCCGAAAGGCCGTCGATCAGCACCTGCTTCGCATCAATATAACCTGAATAACCAATGATACCGCACATTTAAATTTCCTCCATAACCTGTCTTAAAAATCTGTCCGCAAGTACAGGCCATTCCTGTACATCAGCAACTATCTCGTTCCCGTCCGGATGGCTCGTTTCGGCGTTTCCAAGGGAAAGGCCGTGTCCTCCCTGCGGGAATATATGAACTTCGGCTGCTATACCGTTCTGCTTTAATGCCATGGAATAAAGCAATGTATTCTGAACAGGCACAGCTCCGTCCGTCCATGTATGCCATAAGAATGTGGGCGGCACATCCTTGTGAACTCTTGTTTCAAGGGAAAGCTTCTTTGTAAGCTCCGTGATCTCCCCGGTTCCGGTGAGATTCACAAAAGAACCTCTGTGGGCAAATTCTCCCGAAGTGATGACGGGGTAACACAGAACCGATGCATCGGGCCTTACCTGAGCAGCAGTGAGTCCAAGCTTTGAGAGCACTTCCCCGTCATTGAATTCCACAGACACATCCGCTGCCAGATGTCCGCCTGCGGAAAAGCCGAGGACTGCGATCTTGTTTGGATCCACGGAATACTTTTCGGCATTGTCCCTAATGTATTTCACTGCGAGAAGTCCCTGCATAAGTGCCGTGGGATACTTTGCTCCCTTAGGAGCGCATGAATAATCCAGTACAAATGTTTGATAACCCATTCCCGAAAACACCATGGCTACGGGCTCAGCTTCGCGCTCCGATGTATATTGATATGCTCCGCCCGGGAATATGAGAAGCGCTTTTCTCTTTCTTCCCTTGTCAAAGGTATCATAATGATCACGGATGTAGCAGGTAAGACATGCTGTAAAGCCGTTTGCGGTTATATTCTCTTTCACTATGTTCACCGGTCGTTTCCTCCCCTGTTATCTCAAATATCTTAACATCTTTTTTTATGCCTTCGTGATCGGAAAAAACTTCATTTACGACATTTATCCCTTTCCCCGAAAGACATGTGATGTTCTTTTCTATATCAAGAAAGCTCACAATGCGCGTTTTTACGTCGATCCGGTCTTTTGCCTCGACTTCATCGAGAATAAGAAGCGTTCTCCCATCCCTGTCATATTCGGCGGTCCTTTTAACACGCAGAATATTTTCATATGGATAAGCACGGCTTAAGTCCATTGTGACCTTTATCTTTTTATCTTTATATATTTTGAAATCTGTTGCTTTTGCATTTTCTCCCTCTTTTTCGCCTTTTCCGTCGATCACGGGGAGCGAATGCCCGAGGGATGAATTGCAGAGTATGTCGTACCGTTTGCTTCCGAAATAATCTTTTGTATATTCTCCGGCCCCGAGGTCGCAGGAGATCACTTCGTCATTAAGAACAAATATGAAATGTCCCACATCGTTATGATTATGAGGTTCATTATTGTTTCCGCCTTTTATGGCAAAAGATGAACCTTTTCCTTCCGCAATGACCCATTCGGCATCCGGAAACACAGTAAGTCTTAAAAAATTATCAACATCCGCGATCACCGTCTTGTCACACAAAGAATGTTTAACATCTTCATAAAGAGCCGCAAAGCGGTAACACTGATCATCATCAAAGCCCATGAATCTGTCCTTCGGAAAACCGAGAAGACACGGGACCTCTGAAGCCAATATCTTTATCATTCCGCTGTGGAGTTTTTCATCGGTTAATGCATCAGAGAAATTTACGGTCATGCCGTTCTCGAGGAATAACTTTCCGGGAAAGTCAGCGATCATTTTAAGTCTGTCTTTGGAATACCACTTTTTACCGCGTTTCTTTTCAGCCATGTCGGCATAGGCAGTGAAATAAGACAGACCGTAATTATAATAGCCAAGCCCTTCAAGACAGGAACCGTCAGGCATAAAGGCATTATCGATATAGGCACTAAGGGATCGCTCCACTCTGCCAAAAGCCCTGTTTAATGCCTCGCTGTCAAGCCAACGTCTTCCCATGTTAATGAGAATAATGCCTACAGACCCCATGCATACTGCGTTCCAGTTATGGGGAGCCATTTCCCAGCCGAAAGAAAGCTTCGGATCAAACACCCGGTCTATGATACGACGTTTTATCTCTTTATTTATCCGTCCCTTGATCCTTTTTGAAACAACGGTACCTGAATATTTGTAAATAAGTGAGAGCGCGCTTCCCGTCTCACAGGCAAAAAGGTCCACAGTATATTTCCAGTCGGCCTCTGAAGTGTTGCAATGTGCCGGGAGGGCCCATGTTTCTTCGCTTAAGATATCTTCCAGTACTGTGTTAAGCTTATCTGATATCTCATTACGGGCAGAACTAAAAGCATCATTCTCAGCACCTGCATAGAAGCATGCATAGAGCCCGTAAACCGCAAGAAACTTTCTCCTTAAGAAATATGCCTTTTCATACTCCGTCCTGTTCCCCGTCTTTTCAAACAATAAGAACAGTTCTTTTGTGAGGCGCGGCATATCCTCATTAAGCAGTTCCAAAGCCTGATCACTTATTCTCTTTTGGTACTCCGTACTGTTCATAATACTTGTCTATTGCGGCTTTGATGGTATCATCTATGAGTACGCGGCCGTTAAGTTCTTTGTTATAGAGCATCTCAACGACTTCATCCATGTTAACGATGGCGTTTGCGGGGAATCCGTATGTTTCCTCGATCTCGGAAAGTGCGGATTTCTTGCCGGAAAGACCGACTTCACCGCGGTTTAAGCTTACCATAAGACCTTTGATGGTAACATCTCCGGCCTGCTTTACGATGGGGACCGTCTCTTCCATTGATTTTCCGGAAGTTGTGACGTCTTCGATCATAACGACCCTGTCACCCGGAACGATCCTGCTTCCGAGGAATATGCCTGTATCGCCGTGATCCTTTGCTTCCTTACGGTTTGAGGAATATCTCACTTCTTTTCCGTATAGCTTGTAAAAAGCAACTGCAGTGACACATGCAAGGGGAATGCCTTTATAAGCCGGTCCGAACAGTACATCAAAATCCTCTCCGTAATGCTCGTGTATGGCCTTTGCATAATATTCACCGAGACGCATGAGCTGTGAACCGGTGACATAAGCTCCCGCATTCATGAAAAAAGGAGATTTTCTTCCGCTCTTAAGTGTGAAATCACCGAACTTAAGAACATCACATTCCACCATGAAACCGATAAATTCCTGTTTGTAAGCTTCCATATACACCTCTTTCAAAAATAATCCACGAAATGTAAAAAACCGCATCCCGTGGATTATAAAACATCTTGTGTTTTAGTTCAAGCGTTTTTCCGAATCCAATCAACATATTCGTGAACGGGCATCGGACGGGCAAATACAAATCCCTGGATAAAGTCGCAATCGGCTTCTTTAAGCGCAGCGATCTGATCCTGCGTTTCAATGCCTTCGGCAACAGTCATCATCTTAAGATCTTTTGCGAGACCGATGGTTCCCTTCACAACGGCATCGTGCCTGTCTTTTTCTGAAACATTCTCGAAGAACTTTTTATCAAGCTTGAGAACATCCAGCGACAGATTCTGAAGAACATTAAGGCTTGAATATTCCGATCCGAAATCATCCATGGCAACATATACGTTCATGGCGTTAAGCTTTTTTATGACTTCATCAAACTTCTCATAATCCCTGATGGCCGTTCCTTCGGTTATCTCTATCTCGATCTCTCCGGGCTCGATCTCATATCTGTTGAGCAGTTCTTTGAAGTTTTCCATAAAGTCGGGTTGCAAAAGCGTTGCCCTTGAAACGTTGCAGGCAATGCAGCATCCCAGCCCTTCTTTCTCTTTCAGCTGTTTTACGGTCCTGCACACCCTTTCCATCATATACATGTCGAGTTTTATGATCCTGCCGTCGCGTTCAAAAAGAGGGATAAATTCCCCGGGGGACGAATAAAAGCTGTCATCTTTTATCCACCTGCATAAAGCCTCGGCTCTGAATATCTTTTCGTCCTTTCTCATGACGCCGATGTTAACCTGGGGCTGGAGATATACTTTAAATTCCTCGTTCTCCAAAGCATGATCCATGTTAGTCTCAAGCTCTATCTCACGCCTTGCGTCATCAAGGAGTTCCTTGTCGTATACTCTTATGGAAAGCCCTTCATCGACTTTTGCTTTCTTCTTTGCGATGACCGCAAGGTTCATCATAGTTTCGACAGACTCATGACTCTTCTCTTCCATCGGATATATACCCATGGTCAGATCGACTATCATACGGCCTTCGTAGTTATATTTAAAGAAAAGGGATACGGAAGCCGCAATGGCTTTAAGGCGTTTTTTAAGCTCTTCGATATCGCTGTATTCAAGCATGACGCAAAATTCATCGGCTGTTATCCTGCAGATGAATTCCTCTTCGTGAAGGCTTCTCACCACCATATCCGCCACTTGGTTTAATACGGTGTCCCCCGTGTCATATCCGAACACCTCGTTAATGTATTTGAACCGGGTTATATCAAAAGCGCATATTGCGAAGTGCTTATCCGACTTCATGTTGATGAGCATCTCCGACTGTTTCTTAAAGCCTTCGTAGCTTAAGCATCCGGTGGTATCGTCGAAATAGAGCCTGCTTCTGTCATTTTCTCTTTCATACATGACTCCCAGCATCTCTTTTATCATGGCGCCTATGGAGCACATAATATGTATCTCGTCGATGTTCTTCGTAAGATTCCTGAAGGCAAGATATCCGTAAAAAACCTTTCCGTCCCAGATCGGAACGATCATAGAATTCCTTATACCGCGATCGGAGTAAAACTTCAGCAGGCGGCTGTCCATGCCATCGTAAGCAGAATTCGGTATGTGTATGACCTGATTGTCTCTCAGTTTCTCTTTCCAATGAAGCCTTGCGTAATCGGAAAGGTCGATGTCAAGATAGAGCTTTTCATTTTCCGGGATATTTATCGTAAACGTCGGATGTTCTTCTTCCAGAAGCATCATAAAACCGGCCTCAGCGCCAAAGAAAGAGCACACATCGTTTATAAGTCTTGTAAAATAGAGTTTAGGATCTTCGTAAGGACTGAGTTCCGAGCTGGCGCACGCCGCAACAAATGTCTGGCAGGCCATTGCGGTCTTGTACTCCCTGGACATATCCTGAGGCGTCAATATCGGCCTTAAGATATGGCAATATATATCACCGGAATCATGGTAACCCATTCCCGTCCTGACTATATAACGCGTCTCAAGCTCTTTTATATAGGCTTCGGAGATCGCGGAAGAATTGTGGCTGCAAGCGTCAATGAACGAAAGATCCGCTTCCCCGTCTTCATTTTTCACTGCATCGTCATAAATCTTCCCCACAAAGATTTCTTCTAATTTTTTTTGGTATTCCTTGTCCCTGCACTGAACAGAAAGTATTGTCCTGGTCTCCACATCCGAGATCAGGATAAAATCTTCGTCGTTTCTTACCAGCAGCTCTTCAGGTGTTTTTGTCTCATACGTCTCAAGCGCAAAAGCGAAGGCATCTCCGGCTTCAAAGTGATCTTTTGCCCTAAGCGCTTCCATATCAGCATCGGTAAACCGTGCGCGCTTTATCTTGCGTTTTCTTCCCGCGTATTCCTTCTCGTAAACATTCTTGAAGAAAACAAATCTGTTCTTTCTGTTTCGTTTTGCGATAAAAAGCGCAGTCTCCGCTCTTTTTAACAGCTCCGCAAATGTGTTTGCTTCTTCGCACACCATTGCAATGCCCACATAGCATTTGACCTTTATTCCTTCGAAATCCCTTGCCGAAAGCAATGTAAAGAAATCGGTGACGATCCTTGAAACATGATCTTTGTCTTCGAAATCGTACAGGAAAATGATAAACTGATTGCCGCCTGTCCTTGCAAGATATGCATTTTCACTGAAAAATTCACGAAGGAGCTTTGCA
>JAEEGL012031014.1_pt1 | contig 10651 bp, 8 predicted proteins | sample 9134231 | NCBI WGS metagenome assembly JAEEGL01 (sample SAMN16246548, study PRJNA631951) | gut metagenome | biome: gut microbiome; feature: rumen; material: fiber-attached | host: Bos | place: Iran: Karaj | collected 2018-10 | reverse complement strand
TCAGCTCATCAGTAACAAATCTCTCTGCGTTTGTAAGGGTCTGCTTTCTTATGAAGTAGTCAGGAACCTGAGCTTTATAAGAATTAGTTACTTCAAAGAAATATCCATATATCTTATTAAATTTGATCCTGAGGTTCTTAATTCCAGTTTTTTCACGTTCTCTTTCTTCTATCTCAGCTAATATATTCTTGGAATTCTTCTTATTATCCTTGAATTCATCTATTACATGATTATAGCCATGCTTAATAATGCCGCCTTCCTTAACAGTAAGAGGGGCATCTTCATCAATTGAAGCTTCAAGTAGTTGATACAGATCCTGTAAAGTATCGAACTCCTGGTACATTTTACGACATATATCAGAGTCGAAGTCCTTAAGAAGATTCTGAATATATGGAAGATATTCCAGAGATGTTTTAAATGCCAGCATGTCCCTAGGATTGGCAGACTTCATGGATATTTTGGTAATAAGTCTTTCAAGGTCGTAGACAGAGCTCATATATTCACGCATTTCATCACGTGACATGATGCTGTTATTCATGGACTCAATACCATCAAGTCTTAGATTAATAGACTGGATATTGATAAGAGGCATCTCAATAAAACTACGGAGCATACGTGCTCCCATAGAGGTTTTAGTCTTATCAAGAACCCAGAGCAAAGTACCCTTCTTCTCTTTGTCGCGCATGGATTCAGTAAGCTCCAGATTACGCTTTGTGGAGGAATCAATGATCATAAAGTCAGATATATAATACAGCTTGATATTATTTATCTGCATCAGATTGTCCATCTGAGTTTCCAGCATGTATGTGATAAGTGCGCCTGAAGCTGTTACGCATTCAGGGAGATCCTTAAGACCTATTCCTTCAACACCGATACAATTTAACTGAGTTTCTATTCTTTTTACTGAGGATTCAAAATTAAAGTAAGAATCCGGAACATTACTCTTTGTAATGGATAATTTGTCCTCTAAATCAAGATAAGTTAACATAAAATCATTATTGTTAACTAAACGAGGGTTATTCTGGATTATGATCTCTTTTGGCTGAAATTTACTTATCTCATCATGAATTTTTGAAAAGGAATTTACAGAGGTTGTTAGGAATTCTCCGGTTGAAAGATCTGATACTGCTATACCAAATGCTTCTGACTTCTGATTCTTACCTGAACCTGATGGTGGCATATATGAGATGGTCATTATATAAGTATTACCGGCAGTATCACTATCTCCTATATTAGTACCGGGTGTTATGATCTTTATAACCTTACGTTCTACAAGGCCTTTGGCAAGCTTTGGATCCTGAACCTGCTCGCATATGGCTACTTTGTAGCCCTTATCTATAAGCTTCTTGATGTAAACATCAGATGCATGATATGGGATACCGCACATAGGTGCACGCTCTTCCATTCCACAGTCTTTTCCGGTAAGAGTGAGCTCAAGTTCTCTAGATACATTTATGGCATCGTCGAAGAACATTTCATAGAAATCGCCCAGTCTGTAGAAAAGGACGCAGTCGCTGTATTCGTCTTTAGTTTTTAAGTAATGCTGCATCATAGGGGACAGCTTGGTTCTATCCATTTTAATCTCCTGAAAAATATATTATCTACGAATAATCCATAATATAACTCCTCATCACTCGGCTCTCGCCTCATGCCGCTCGAGTAGCGGTTCTAAGGCTGTAAAATACACAGCCAAAGAACCGACACTCGCTAAATGGTTCTTCGTAGTTATATGATGGCTTATTCGTATTTACTTTACTAATTCTCCTATATAATAGAATCCTTTTGCTTCTTTGAGTTTAACTTTACAGAAGCTTCCTATCAAAGAGGGATCGCCTGGGAAGTGGACTACCAGGTTCTGGGACATTCGTCCTGTGAGGTAGCCTTCGTTATGGTCGTTTATATCTTCCACCAGTACTGTTACTGTCTGACCTTCGAAGCGGCTGGAAATCCTTGTGGAGTTTTCTCTTACTGCTTCCAGTACTCTACTGAAGCGTTCGCTGGTAACTTCGGCTGGAATCTGTTCCATCTTGGCAGCTGGTGTGCCTGTTCGTGGTGAATATATAAATGTAAATGCCTGATCATAGCCGGCTTTATTTACTACATCTATTGTATCCTGAATATCTTCTTCGGTTTCTCCAGGGAAGCCTACCATAATATCTGTGGTAAGTGATATATCAGGTATCTCTCTTCTGATCTTATCCACGAGCTCCAGATACTGCTCTTTGGTATATCGGCGGTTCATGGCTTTAAGAATCCTTGTGGATCCTGACTGAACCGGAAGATGCAGATGTCTGCATACTTTAGGGTTGGTCTTTATAGCTTCTATGAGTCTGTCAGACAGGTCTTTAGGATGGCTTGTCATGAAGCGGACTCTCTCTATTCCATCAATTGCGCATACATCGGATAACAGCTCAGGGAAATCATATTCAGGATTAGCCTTCAGGATATCGCTTTCTCCCAGGAAGTTAACTCCGTATGAATTTACATTTTGCCCCAGCAGCATTATCTCCACGTATCCATTAGCGGCTAGAGTGCGGCATTCTTCCAATATGTCTTCCGGAGTACGGCTTCTCTCCCGGCCTCTGACATAAGGTACTATGCAGTATGTACAGAAATTGTTGCATCCATACATGATATTAACGCCTGATTTAAAGCTGTATTTCTTACGTTCAGGCAGGTTTTCTACGTTTATCTCTGGTTCTGAAAGAACTTCAACAACCTGTGATTCTTCACCTGCAAGGCGCGTATACAGAAGCTCAGCCATTTTATAGAAGTTAAATGTACCGAACATCAGATCCACAAATGGGAATTTGTCTTTTATATAGGCAACTGTTTCCGGCTCCTGCATCATGCATCCACAGATACCGATCAGCTGTAATGTACCAGCCTGTTTTCTCTTCTTAAGCTGTCCCAGATGTCCATACAGACGCTGATTTGCATTCTCACGGACTGTACAGGTGTTATAGATGATAAAATCTGCCTCATCTTCTTCAACTTCTGTGTATCCTATCTTATCAAGGATACCTGTAAGCTTTTCAGAATCACGTGCATTCATCTGACAGCCAAAGGTGGTGACATGATAAGTAGGGGTCTTGCCCTTCTTCTCAATATATTCTTCAATTAATTCATGACATTTGTTTATGAAAAACTCCTGTCTGTCCGGCTCTTTGGTAGGAGCCACAAAATCATAATACATATCTATTCTCCAGTTCTGCCACTTCATCTAACCATATTCTGGATGATGCATCAGAAGGCATTCTTAAGTCTCCTCTAGGTGACAGTGATACACTACCGACCTTTATACCATCAGGCATACAGCTTCTCTTGAACTGCTGATTAAAGAATCTGGTATAGAAAAGCTTCATCCATTTTAGGATTTCCTTGTCTGTATATTTCTCTCTAAATGCTTTTCTGGCAAGTACAAATACCTTTGATGGTGTATATCCATAACGGAAAGAATAATACAGGAAGAAATCATGAAGTTCATAAGGACCAACACTATCCTCTGTCTTCTGAACGATATTTCCGTTTTCATCAGGTGGAAGTAGTTCAGGACTTATTGGTGTATCAAGTATGTCCTTTAATATCTCTGTACTTTCAGGGAAGAGGTCGTTCTCTACAACACTATCAATCATCCATCTTACCAGTGTTTTAGGAATGCTTCCGTTAACGTTGTACATACTCATCTGATCAGCATTATAAGTACACCATCCCAGTGCAAGCTCTGACAGATCGCCAGTACCTATTACGATACCGCCATGTGAATTTGCATAGTCCATGAGAACCTGTGTTCTCTCTCTAGCCTGTACATTTTCGTATGTTACATCCTTAACTTCTATATCATGTCCGATATCCTTATAATGCTGGAGGCATGCATCCTTAATATCTATAACAAGTGGATCTGCACCCAGGCTCTTTATAAGATCGATGGAATTTCTGTAGGTTCTGTCTGTGGTACCAAAAGCCGGCATAGTTATTGCTATAAGCTCGCCTGGTTCCTTCTTCATCTTACGAAGAGCTTTGGCACATACAAGCAGTGTAAGTGTTGAATCCATTCCGCCGGATACACCTACAACAGGTTTTGAGCCGGTAACGGTAAGCCTTTTTATAAGACCGGCTACCTGCATATCAAATATATCGTTACATCTTCTTACTCTCTTATCTTTAGAAGCTGGAATAAATGGATGTTCCGGGGCGATTATGTATTTGCCATCGGAATCAACAACATCGTAGCCAGTACATTTTACGGTAACTATGTCAGATAAAATGTCTTTATTATAAGCAGCTGAATCGGCAAATGTAGTTGATTTCAGTCTGTCGGCTCTGATCTTACCCAGATCCATGTCGGCTATCATGATATAGTCGTCTGCAACCACATCTCTGTTCTCATTAAGGATCGTTCCGTTCTCAGCCAGAAGTGAGTGTCCGGAGAACACGAGATCCTGAGTGGATTCAGAGGCCCCAGCGCTTACATAGAGGTATTCACAGTAACCGGAAGCTGAAGCCTGCTTAACAAGGCTTCTACGATAATCACGCTTTGTTATCAGCTCGTTGCTGGCAGACAGGTTTATGATCATCTCAGCACCACCCAGTGTTAGCCATGTTGAAGGAGGAACAGTTGCCCACAGGTCTTCACATATCTCTACACCGAATTTGAGGCCGTTTTCCAGATCATATACTATGTTATTTCCGATTGGAATCTCATAATCCTCTTCCAGTTCAAAACCGATTTCTGAGGCATATACGAAGTCTACATCCAGGTCTACAGCAGATGTAAACCATCTCTTCTCATAGAATTCATTATGATTAGGGATAAATGTCTTGACGGAGATACCGATTACCTTGCCGCCTATTATTACAAATGCAGAATTATACAGCTTGGAATTAACCTTTACAGGTGAGCCTATTATTACTATCTCAGAGCGATTTTCAGTAGTTGCAACAATCTCTGACATTGCTCTCATGGCATTGTCGTAAAGTGTGCTCTGCAGGAACAGATCCTGACATGTATAACCGGTTATAGAAAGCTCAGGAAAAGCAATGATTCCTGCGTCATATTCATAAGCCTCTGTAAGCTTTGTGAGTATAGCTTCTTTATTGAATTCTGTATCAGCAACACGTACCTTTGGAACAAGTGCTGCTGCCCTGTAAAAATCATACATAACGTATTCCTCCTGTATCATATATGTATAACTAAGTTGATGATCTTTTGTAACTAGTCTCGAGAGCTTATATCCCGCTCCAGACCTTCTAAATAATGTACCAGAGCCGCTCCGTGTGAATGGATAAAGAAGTCATCATCCAGCTCCATGTATTTGAAGTTCTTGGCATGACCTTCATTTACTCTTTTAACGTATTCATCCAGCTCACTGAATCGCATATAATACATATCATTTCTATCTGTGAAAAGGATGAGCAGGAATGATACGCCGCCCTGCTGTTCGAATTCCTTCATAAAATTATATTGATGTTCATGAATATTCTGCAGGGAAAATGTATCAGTATGGCATTCTTTAGCATCAAAACAGATAGGAATCTCCTGAACAACACCGATATAGTCAACTGTGGAATCCTTCTCAAAATAAGCTTCGGTTATAAGCTTCTTCTCCGAGTCGAATTTAAGAGGAACTATAGGCGTAGGTATCTTCTGTACCAGAGCCAGCCCGGCTTTACGGTAATATTCATTTGTAGAATTTATGAGGTTTTCGAAGGTGGAGCCTCGAAGACCTCGGGAATTCCATGTTGCCATATTTGTTTTCTCCAGGAGTACTATACACATATCTGCTCGTCACACGGCTCGCGCCTCGATTCCGAACGTAGCGGTTCTAAGGCTGTAAAATACACAGCCAAAGAACCGACGTTCTCCAACGGTTCCTCGCAAACATGTGTATAGTACTCCTTATTTACAATATCATAATAAACTACTAATAATATCAGGTACATCAGCATGGAATTCCCGACCATCCGAGAACTCCACCAAGTATGCATGAAGTAACTGAGTGTTGATGCCAAACTCTTTTTTGTATTGGTCGTTGATCCGGCGGGAGCCATATTTGTAGTCTCCAAGTATTGGATGACCCAGATGGGATAAAACTGCCCTTATCTGATGACTCTTACCCGTGATCAGCTTAACCTTAACCAGGCTGAGATCACGTTCAGGATTGTACTTAACGACTTCCAGTTCTGTCTTGATAAGCTCTGCCTTTTCCTCCGGCTTCTTATCATATATTTGAACCAGGTTCTTGTCATTATCCTTTGCAAGGTAGCATTCTATATATTTCTTGTCATATTCGAAGCCACCTGCAGCTACAGCCAGATAATACTTTGACATTTTACGGCTTCTTATCTGTTCAGACAGGTATTTACTGCCTGCCGGTGTTTTTCCGGCAAGGATTATACCACTGGTATTCCTGTCCAGCCTGTTACAGATTGAAGGGTGAAATGTATTGAGGCTTTCTGATGTTATCGCTCTGCTACTTAGAAGATAATCTATAATAGCCTCATTTATGCTGTAATCATCAGGCTTGGCTTTCTGAGACAATACTCCCGATGGCTTATTTACAATGATAATATCGTCATCTTCATAAATGATATCAAGCTTTACCGATTTTCTTGAAGGTGTATCATTAGACTCTTTCCTGAACTTCTGAATCGTTTCGTCTGATAAGTACATTTTTACTGAGTCACCACAACTAAGAGTCTCATTACCATCGGCTTTCTTATCATTCAGTACGATATTCTTCTTTCTAAGCATCTTATATATAAATGAAGCAGGTGCTGTGTTCAGATAATTCATGCACAGCTTCTTCAGCTTATAACCTTCTTCATTTTTAGTGATTACGATTTCCTTCATTATCAGAATCCTAATGTTATTACGCTAAATGCGATTCTTTCGTCTTCTTTAAGCTGCTCTTCTTTAGGTGCGCTTAATTTATCAAATTCCTTCTTCATCTTGTCGTATGTTCTTACCACGCAGATTCTTGGATTAAGACCATCCTTCTTAGCAAGCTCCAGGAATTTAACAGCCTTATTCTCAGGTATCTTAACTTTCCTTCTGTCAGTTATATTGTCAGGTAGATAAGCGATTATGTTGTTATTATAGACAGCAACACATGGTAAGTAGATCATTCCATCAGTATCTGTGACAGTTATATCATACAGAAATGTTGAGTTCGGAACAGCTTCATGCAGCTCTTCGAATTTTGAATGATCACTTTCGCTAAGTGGTTTTGCTCTTAGCGCCATTGCAAAATCAATCAGGTTTCTGGCAAATGGGATTGCAGCAACACAGGCTAATATAACAAGCCATGACTTCCTTGTATGGAATATGATGATACTTAGAACTACAAGAGTCACTATGATAAGCAGACATATAAGTGTCATCAGAAGTCTTCTTTTCATATATGATTTTGAATGGCCATATTCGCCTTTTGGTACATTTTTAAACATTTATAAACTAATCTCCATATTTTAAGTCATTCGCCATCCTGGCAGATATTTATTCTTGATAACACCGTTCTTATGTTTTCCGAAGCCAAGAGGATAACCATTAACTGCAATTAAGACATAGCCATCTCTCAGCTTTTGGTCTGTGTCTATCATATCCATATCCAGTGTTTCACCACGTAGATATTTATATACATTGGAATCGGTATGATCCAGATCAAGGACATTATCAAATTCACCAGCATTAAGGATCATGGCGAATGAAGCGCTAGGTTCAAAACGGTTCTTCTTTATCTCACCAAGATATACTCCTCGTCTGAGCACTCTAAGTCCTGACGAATCGGGACATCCTTCTGGAATATAGAAAAGTCTCTCACCAAGCTGTTCTATCCTATCTGCAGGAATATTCCTGGAAATGTGACTAAGGAACTCTTCTACATCATCATTTTTACGATATTTTTTAAGTATCTGGTCAGATGTGTGCGGAATTCCTTCTGAATTCTCTGACATATCTACCATAGATACAAAATGACCTTCTCCCTTTACTCTATGTGGGAATATATGAGCTGTCTGTCTTATATCTACGTTTTCAGGTTCCTTGCTCCATTCAGGATGACCGGGCTCGAAACCATCATACATTTCAACTGGTCTTATAGATAAGTTTTTATCCAGAGAAAGCAGGTAGTTTACTGAGTCCTCGTCTTCTAAAGGTGAAAATGTACAGGTTGAATAAAGGATAGTTCCGCCTGGTTTTATCATTTTCACAGCTTCTTTTAGTATAGAACGCTGTATGGCAGCGTATTTTTCGTTTATGTCATCGGTCCACGCATTGATCATTGAATTGGATTTGCGGAACATACCTTCTCCGGAACAAGGCGCATCTATAAGAATCTTATCAAAGTAAGCTTCGTATTTGACTGCAAGTCTGTCTGGTGATTCACAGGTTATAAGCATATTTTCAATGCCGAAAACTTCCATATTTTTAATCAAAGCCTTTAGTCTGGAAGCGCTTATATCATTTGATACCAGAAATCCTGTTCCGTCTAGTCTGGCAGCAAGTTCAGTTGATTTACCACCTGGCGCCGCGCATATATCAAGAACTCTATCGCCTTTTTCTATAGGTATCATGGATGCTGGAACCATAGCAGAAGGTTCCTGTAGATAATAGAGTCCGGCAAAGTAAAAAGGATGCTTCGATGGTACGTCCTTCGAAGCATCATAATAAAATCCATTTTTACACCATGGTACAGGAGATACATCGAAAGGGCATATCTTCAGAAAATCTTCAGTGGATATTTTATGAGTATTAACTCTGAGGGCATGATACATATCCCTTGATAAACAGGATATATAATCAGTGTATTCATCCCCTAACATATATTTCATATTTTCAGTATATCTGTCAGGTAGTTTCATTATTATTCTTCCTCAGCGTCACCCTCAGTATGTACAGGTGTACTATCATAGTTAACTCTTGTATATAGGAAATCATATTCCTTCTGGAATTTCTCATTTTCAGGATAATCATTAAGTAAGACTTCCATCTTCTCAAAAGCACCCTGATAATCGAGATTCTTCTCACATAATACAACTTCATTAAATCTGACTAAATCCACATATGACTTGTCATCACAAGTAAGACCGCGACTTATATAGCTTTCTGCATCCGCCAGATTGTTCTTGGATAAATAATAAGTTGACATTTGATATGCTATGTATGTATTCATACCATAGCTGTCCAAATACTTATCATAGGCATCAGCCATGGCATCCTTATCACCCTTGTTAAGATAATAGGCACCAAGATAAATGTACAGAGACTTGTTACCCTTATCTATCTCGTTCTGGATATATGTCAGATCTACTTCAGTACTTCCATCCATGATTCTCGAAAGAGGATCAGTCAGAGATATAAGGCTGCTAAGTTCTTCTCCGGAGTAATTATCTATATGCTTTGCATAGAGATCTTTATATATAGCAGAGGCTTCATCAAACTGGGAAGTTCTGATGAAACAAGCGGCCTTGTACATTTTAATATCATTATCAAGATCATTAGTGAACCATTGTTTCTCTGCTAATGCCTTATCAAAATTAGCCTGGGCACCTTCATAATCGCCACTGTTGAAGGCTTCTATACCCTTCTGGCGATATTCATCTTTATCAGAAGTCGTGTGCATAATGAAGAATAACACGCCATAAATAACAGCAATTGTGAATATTGCAGTCATGATACCAAGGAAGACAAGCCTTCCGCGACGTTCCTTCTTCTGCTTCTGTTTCATGTCTCTGATGGACTGTTTAACCTGTTCCTGCTTGATCCTTATCTTCTCTTCATCATCATCAGGAATACTGTCGGCCTTCTGCTTCAGGATATCAGCACGTGATACATGTCTTTTTGCAGGAGCATTACTTTGCTTCTTAGGTATGTTTACTTCCTGTGTGGCTACTACATCTATATCCTCATTTGAAACTGCAACAGAAGCTTCAGCATTATCAACTGATTCAACTTCAGGAGATGTTTCTTCCTCAGAAACAGACTCATCGGTGTATTTGATATCATCGAAATCATCAACTTCATCAAAGTCGTCAATGTCATCTACTTCATCGATATCGTCTACATCCAGATTAGGATCTTCAGTTTTAATATTCTTTAATCTATCATTAATACCAGACATGTTACTACTGTTCCTTACTTAACGTTGTTTTTGCAAAATTCCATGAATCCTTGCACATTCTCTCGAGATCAAACTTGGCTTCCCAACCAAGCTCGGCTTTTGCTTTTGCTGGATTTGCATAGCACATAGCTATATCACCAGGCCTTCGAGGCTTTATACTATATGGAATCTCAATATCATTAGCTTTTTCGAATGCCTTAACTATATCAAGAACACTATAGCCCGTACCGGTTCCGAGGTTGTATATATCCACATGCTCAGTTTTCTCAAGACGATCAACTGCTGCAACATGACCAAGTGCAAGATCTGTTACATGGATGTAATCTCTAACGCCTGTTCCATCCGGTGTATCATAATCATCACCAAAGACTCCAAGCTCAGGAAGTTTTCCAAGAGCAACCTGCATTATATAAGGCATCAGATTGTTAGGAATACCATTTGGAGACTCTCCTATAAGACCACTTTCATCAGCTCCTATTGGATTAAAGTATCTGAGAAGGATCACCTTCCAATCTGGATCAGGAACTGTC
>JAEEGL011906497.1_pt1 | contig 10651 bp, 9 predicted proteins | sample 9134231 | NCBI WGS metagenome assembly JAEEGL01 (sample SAMN16246548, study PRJNA631951) | gut metagenome | biome: gut microbiome; feature: rumen; material: fiber-attached | host: Bos | place: Iran: Karaj | collected 2018-10 | reverse complement strand
GTCCGGTTTATTCAGGTAATATTCTGAGATTAATCTTGGAATATTGGTTAAGTCTTCTAATCTTGCAGGTTTGCCTGCAAATGGATGCAATGCCATATAAGTTTTCCTGAGTTAAAATCTTTAAGCTTTATCATATTTTCCTGGTAGGACCGGTGATCGGAAATACAGAAAATATGCATAATTGTGATTAAACGCGCATATTTTAACATAAATTTTTGAATCGTCCTATTGTAAGATTTCCGGAATTTTGTATTCAATTCATAGAGTTAACTGCGGAACCGCCCCGTATCTGCCGTACAGACAGGCAGGCTCAATATGCTGGTCAGAGCTTTACCTGAATGAATTACTGAATGAATTAAATGTAACTGTTTAAGTTGCTCCTCTTTTATTTTTGGTTGCAAAATATATTTCATCCTCGCTCATTATGTTCAAATTGAGTAGTAGGATAGTGTTTCTAGTTTATCTTGTAGTGCAATCTATGTATTAAGATTATTGATGTGTAGTAATGGTGTTCCCAAAAAATTTTCGGATATTAGTAACAGATAAAGGGGTAATCTGAAATAAGTTAGTTATTGATATTACAATATTTTATTTGAATAGTTGTTCCATTATGTATTCTAAATACAGTTTATATAGAATTATTATGTCTGTTTAAATGAATTTATTACATATTATAGATTATTTTATTTTTAAAATGAAATGAATACAGTGTTATATTATTATGTATGACAAAAAATAAAAAGAAATAATTTGTGACGGATGTAATAATTTAAAATAATAAAACAAATGTTGATATTCAAACTTGTTTTTTTGTTTTGATATGATTTTATGTAGCGTTTTTCATCTGGTTTCTCTTGTATTCATCAAATTTAACCGTGTTATAGATGTAATATGAATTTTAAAAGAGAGTGGTTGATATTAATTACTGGGCAAATTAATTGACAATGGAATTAAATGATTTTTGGGCAAAAACAAATCCAAGAATGTCGGTAGTGACTCATGGTCTGATTAGTGGTCACGTTGCCCAGGTTATATTTGATTGTTACCTATCAGATGGTGTAAAAAACTTACTTAGACAACAGTTAAAACTTGATACTGAAAATTTGAGAAATTTTTTAGGGTATTATGTTTCTTTGCATGATATAGGTAAGATTGAAATTAATTTTCAATCAAACGATTCTTATACATTACAGCTGCTGAAACTTGAACCTGATTATCCACAACAGTTGGTTTCTTCCATCAGAGTCAGGCATGAGAAAACAGGCGAAATGATTGTCAGGGATATTTTAAAAAATGAAGACATTAAAAACAGCCTTTTTAAAATTATTCCAATGATAATTGGTGCTCATCATCCCGGAAAAACAGGACCAGGTGGTAGCTCGGATCCTGTATGGTTCGAACATCAAAAAAATTTTGAAAAATTGATGCGTCGACACTTCATTAAAGAAGAAACTTTTTCAAACTATCTAAATTCAAACGGATGGGAAAAAGGCGTCATAGGTTCTCTTTTGCTTGCCATAATGATTATATCTGATTGGATTTCTTCTAGTGTTTCATTTGAAAATGCTGAAAATTGGATTGAAAGATCTGATTTTGAGGAGAATATTAATAATATCGCTAAAAAATTTATAGTTCAAAGCGGACTTCTTCCTCACACAATTCCTTTTCCTGAATCTTTCTGTAAACTCTGGCCAAACATTTTATCAGAGGATGTTAGACCATTGCAGAAGGAGGTGGAATCACTTTTTAATGATGATGTGTTTCAACGTTATCGAATGGTCCTTATTGAAGCACCGATGGGAGAAGGGAAAACTGAAGCAGGTGTATTTGCAGCTCTCAGAATGTTAAAACAATGGGGAAAAAACGGCTTTTATATTGGTATGCCGACAGGCGCGACAGCTAATCAGATGGTTGTCAGAATGACAGATATGCTCAGACATTTTAATACACATAAGAGAATTTTACTTGTCCACTCTATGTCATGGATTGAACACACCGATGAGTTTCGTAATGGGTTTTGCGATAAAAATGAAGTGTCTGATGAAGAAATTATTAATTGGCTTATGCCTACACGCCGAGGCCTTTTAGGTCAGTTTGCCGTTGGTACTGTTGATCAGGCAATGTTGGCGGCAACAACTGTGCGGTTTGGTGCCTTAAGAATTTTAGGACTTGCCAACAAGGTTTTAGTAATCGATGAAATTCATTCCTATGATGCCTATATGAGTGAAATTATCAAACGGCTGCTAGAATGGTGCAAGGCTCTCGATATTCCTGTGGTAATGCTTTCGGCAACACTCACGCAGAAAAAAAAGGAAGAACTGTTTGCATCTTATACCACTGCTAAACTGTCAGATAGCTATCCGCAGATTACCGCAATACTGGAGAACGGTTCTGTTTGTGAGAGAAGTGTAGAACAGACGGTTCAACGAATGAAGGTAATTCCGGTTTTTTATCCTTTTCTTGCTAATTATACAAAAATAGCTGAAACGGCAATTGATATTGTAAAAGACGGAGGTTGTTTATGTATATTAATGAACACAGTAAGTGATTCTCAAAAGGTTTATTCAGAGCTCAGACAACGATGGAGTGGTGAAGTTCTCCTTTTTCATTCGCAGTTCCCTGCTGTACGCAGAAGAGAAATTGAAAATGAATGCGTCATAAGGTATGGAAAGAATAGGATAAAACGACCTACTCGTTCCATTTTAGTTGCTACTCAAGTTGTAGAACAATCACTAGATGTTGATTTTGATGCAATGATTACAGCTGTGGCTCCAATTGATTTGCTGATCCAGCGTCTCGGTCGTGTTCATCGACATAAAAATTTCCAACGGCCAACTAATCTTCAGAGCCCTTTGTTCGGAATTTTGATACCGGAGGAAGGGAAAGGGTTTGGATCATGTGCGTACGTATATCCGGAATGTTTAATGAGAAACGCTGTTCGTGTTCTGAGAGCTAATAGTGAAATTAAAATACCGGACAATATTGCCAAATTAGTAAATGACGGATATGAATCTTCCATGGTTCCTGAACGGGAACTTGCTCAATGGTTGGAAAATGCTGAAAAAAATGAATTTATGTCGGGTACAAGCCGAGAGTTTATGATTAACTCTCCGTCAAAAAAATACAATGCTCTTATAAGTGACTATGGGGTTGATGAAAGCAATTTATCTGCAGTAACTAGAATTGGTGAACCAGTCTTGCGTGTAGCTCTGATAAATGCAGAGATTTTAAAAAAACTTGAACCGTTCATTAATAAGAAAAGAGGTTCTATTGATGTATATAGCAAAAAATTGGCAGAACTTGTAATGATGAATTCGCTGACTATAGGACAAAGGTTTTTCCAGAATGATTTTTTTTGTCAGGATGGGGTTTTTCGTGGTGATAAACTTCTCTCGGGAGTATGGATTGTCGTGATTGAAAATAATTGTAGAGAAATATCTGCTGAACGAATTCTATGTAACGATCCGGATTTAGGAATAGTAATAAAGGAAATTTGACATGTGTGTATCATTCAACGTACTTGATTGCAGGTGGATTCCAGTCATCGGAATTGACGGCAGTAGACAGCTTCTTGGTATAAGGGAAACGTTGGCGAAGGCGGATAAACTTCTTGAAATATCAGATCCGGCTCCTCATGAGGAACTTTCCGTGTACCGTTTTCTTGGTTTGTTTTTGATGGATGCAATTCGACCTGCTGATGATGATGAAATAATCGAACTGTATGATTCAGGAACATTCAATATGGATGTTATAGAAAGCTACATTGATGAATGTCAATCTGAAGGTGTAAGCTTTGATCTGTTTGATAAAACAAAACCTTTTTTACAGAGTGTTTATGATGAAAAAATAGATAAAAGCCAAAAATCTATTACGGAGATTGACTGTACATCTCCGAGTGGAAATAACCATACTCATTTTTGTCATGTAGCACCGTTGAAATATGCTCCCGACCGAGCGGTTAAGCTTATGTTGGCAACTTATTGGTTTTGTACTGCTGAAGTACAAGAATATCCGTCAGGAGTTTACGGAGCACCTCCATATTTCGGAATTATAAAGGGAAAAAATCTTTTTAAAACTTTGGTTTCATTATTGCTTCCAGTTGATGAAATTCCGAATTTTGATTGCGAGCCGGTTTTGTGGCGTAGGGTGATGCCAGTACAACCTAAGAAGATCGTTTCTAAGGTTTCTTGGTTACATGGAATGTTGTTTCCATCTCGGAGAATTAGTCTTGTTCCTGATGAAGATGGTAATGTTGTTTCCGTTTATATATGTCAGGGTGAGAATTTTAAAGAGAAATATTGGAAAGATCCATACGTGACATATAGAACAGTCAAGGGGAAATTAACAACGTTGCTCCCTAAATCGGATACCCCAATATGGCGTAATTTCTGTGATATTATCGATATTCCTGGTAGCCATGCTTCACAATTGCTCAGTCTATACCGCAGGATCCACAATGTAAAAACTGTCAATCTTACTTTGTACGGAATAGAGACAAATCAAGCTAAGTATTGTTCAGTCTGCAGACACAATTTGCAATTACCATTTGAGCTTGCAGAGAAATCATCTGTTGAATTGTTGTTCAACTGTATACAGGCTTCACAAAAATTATATGATGCTATGAGACAAAGAATAAGTAAAAAAAATTCAAAATCAAAAATTAAAGTTATTCCAGAATCTGTAGTTAATTCTACATTGGAAAGATATGACCAACAGTGTGAGCGGTTGTTTTGGGATTTGTGTAAAAGAAAGTTAAATAACGAAAATAACCGAATCTTATATGAAAGTTATTGTATATCAATCGCTGATGCAGCTCTATTTGTTTATGATGAGCTATTTGTAACTTTGAATTTGAGAGCACATGATCTTGCACAATCAGAACTTTATCGAAATGAATTGAAAAAAATCGGACGTGAACTTATCAGTCAGAAGGATGGTATTAATGATAACAGATAGTGATATACAGGAATTTTTTTATAAAATAGACCAGTTGGACACTGGTGAACGAGCTGCCCTTAGAAGAGAAGCTGGGAATGTTTTGTGGAAGGCAAAAGGAAAAGCTATATCAGCGTTCTATAGGTGTAAACCTACGACTGTTTCAGTATATCAGGAATCTAAATGGTTTGCTTGTGCCTGTCTTAGATGTTTATGGGATGGTGGAATTGAAGGAAATATTCCTTTGGAAAAAGTTATTTCCCAATTGGTACATAGTGGTGATATTTCTAACAGTGTGTTACACCGGGTCGAACTGCTTATGGATATGCAATGGGACGAAGATGGATATATGCTAGTCAAATTGATGAGGCTTGTAAAACTCATTCGTCAGAAATCTGATAGAACTCTGATTGATTTTTATTCGTTACTTAAAGATGTCTGCTATTGGAATTCAGATAGTCAGACTGTACAACGAAAATGGGCAAGAACAATCTTTTCAACTTATACAAATAATGAAAAAGAGGAATAATTATGCTTTACGAAATTCATATGATAAAAAATTTCCCTCCAACAAATTTAAATAGGGATGATATGGGAGCTCCTAAAACGTGCATTTTCGGAGGGGTAACACGAGGTCGCTATTCCAGTCAATGTTTAAAGCGAACTTGGCGCAAGTCTGATGTGTTTTGCAACTGGTTTAATGAAGCTGAACTAGGAATACGAACTAGGCTTCTTCCTGAATTGATAGCAGAGCGTCTTATAGAAATGGGTGTAACGCAGGAATATGTTGAATATATAAAACATGAATTAACAAAATTTGGGAAGAAGGAACCAAAAAAAAATAAAAAATCTGTTGAAAAAACGCCAAATGCTGATACTGCCCAAAATGATTCAGATGAAAGTGAACAAAAAAAATGTTGTACAAAACAGATTGTATTCTACTCTCCTCAAGATATCGTTAAAGTGGTAAATACTATTAAGAAAATGTTAGATGAATGTACTTCCCTTAATGGTGTAAAAAAAATAAAGTGTAAAACTATTCAAGAAGCTTTGGATGATGCTAATACGCGCGCAGTTACACTGGATATAGCTTTATTCGGCCGTATGGTGACGTCAAATGCTTTTCGTAACGTTGAAGCAGCAATGCAGGTTGCACACGCAGTTTCAACAAATAAGGTTGTTGTTGAAAGTGATTATTTTACGGCTATGGACGATTTGCTTTCAGGTGGTAATTTGAATGAAATGGGAGCAGGAATGGTTGGAGATGTGGATTATAATTCTTCCTGTTATTATATCTATGCTACAGTGGATACTGACATTCTCCGCAAGTCTATGAATGATCCAGAAAATGATAACATCATTAAAAAGGTAATCCCTGCACTCATAAGTACAATGGCTTTTTCCAATCCTAGTGGTAAACAGAACAGTTTTGCCGGACATGTACTGCCTAGTTGTATGCTGGTTGTATGTAAGGAAAAGAAAATTCCTGTAAGCCTGGTTAATGCCTTTGTAAAACCGGTTAAAGCAGAAAGTAATTCTGATCTGATTGCCGAAAGTATAAAAAAACTGGCTGAGGAGACTGATATGATGGATAGATCATTTGAACTACCGGTTAAAGCTAGACTTTGGTTCAATGTAGATAAGTATAAAATTGCGCCGGCATGCGCTACGGCTACATTTACAAAATTCCAGGAACTGGTGGATGCTGTAACAAAGCTTGTTTAAGGTCGTTCTTATGGATGAAAGAAAAATAATAATTCTCCGTTTTGAAGGACTTTTTCAATCGTGGGGGTGTACTTCAAAATGGGATGATCGCACAACTGAGAAATTTCCAACCAAATCCGGGGTCGTAGGTTTACTTGGTTCTGCTCTAGGAATTGAAAGAGGTGACCCGGAACTGTCATTATTAAATGACGCAGTTCATATAGCCGTTCGTGCTGATCGACCGGGTAGCATTATTATTGATTATCAGACTGTAATGGGGGAACCGCTGAGGAATGCTGATGGAAAGATAAGACGTGATCCAATTGTTTCAAAACGTTCCTATCTGCAAGATGCATGTTTCACAGTTTTTTTAGAAGTTAGGATTGAGTGGCATACTCGTATTGTTAATGCATTAAAAAATCCAAAATGGAGTTTGTTTCTGGGAAGAAAATCATGCGTACCTTCCAGACCAATTTTGGAATGTGCTGATTCTGATTATTCAGATCTCAATGAAGCATTAAGAAATTATCCTCTCCAAAGAAGAGATGAAAAGGATATATTTCCGATTATGTATGTAACTGATCAACGCGATGACAATCTATCCTCCATAGCAATAGCTGATGACATGAAGGATGGAAATCGAAGCTTTGTGCTACGCAGAATTTGGATTGGTTCTATTGAAAAGGAGTCCGTACCATGTATCTGACAAAAATATTATTGGAATTAACTAATCCTGTTTTTCGCTTAGCTTTGTCAGACAGCCAAAAACTTCACATATTTGTTACAAAAATTTTTAATTCCTCTAGAAAAGATTCTGAAATACTTTTTTGCAAACGCACTTGCGGCAATATGCTTGAGTTATACATGTATTCTAAAAAGCAGGTTATGCAAGACAGATTATTGCCTGGAATGACATTAGTTGCTCAGAGGGATCTAACTCAATGGATGGATAAAATGGAGGTGGGTCAATTGTTCAGATTCCGTATAATGACTATGCCATTTAAAAAAATTGGGTGTGCTAACTGTAAAAACGGACGTAGACATGCTTTGCGTACCATTGAAGAACGACTATCATGGCTTGATAGAAAAGCTAGAGCGGCAGGATTTATAATTACAAATGTTATAGAAACTCCTGGAGATAGGATTTGTGCGTCACATTCTCAAGAATCAGGAGGAAGACTGATTATGGATTCTTGGTGTTACACTGGACTTTTGCAGATTGTGGATGCCGAAGCTTTTCGTAAAACATTATGTCAGGGAATCGGGCCTGGAAAGGCCTATGGATTGGGAATGCTTGTTCTTTCTGGAGAGTAAACTGTGCCGAGAGATTTACATGAACTACCAAAAATAAGGGATAGTGTTAGTTTTTTGTATTTCGAACATGCTGTAGTTGAACAGGATAACAGCTCAATAGTAGTGTTGCAGAAAGATGGGAAGATCCCTGTTCCTGTTTCTTCCCTTACATGTTTGCTTCTTGGACCTGGAATCTCTGTTACAAGTGCCGCAATAAAAACTATTACTGAAAACGGATGTTTGATAATTTGGTGTGGTGAACATTCTAGAAAATTTTATGCATCTGGTATGGGAGAAACGAGAAGTGCATCAAATCTCCTTTTGCAAGCAAAATTATGTATGGATGAATCAAGTCATTTAGCTGTTGTTCGTAGAATGTACGAGATTCGTTTTCCTAATGCTTCGACAGATAAGTTAACGTTGCAACAACTTAGGGGTTTGGAAGGAGTTAGAGTTCGTCAGATATATCAATCAGAATCAAAACGTTGCAATGTTAAATGGACAGCAAGAAATTATAAGTATACAAATTGGAATGATTCAGATGATATTAATCGGGCGTTATCAGCTGCAAATTCAATTCTATATGCTGTTTGTCAAGCTGCCATTGTTTCTCTTGGCTTTTCTACTGGACTAGGTTTTATTCATACTGGTAAATTGCTTTCTTTTGTTTATGATGTGGCAGATTTGTATAAAAGTGAAACATCGATCCCTGCGGCTTTTGAAGCTGTGCAAGCCCATCAAAAGAATTTGGAGTTGAATTTGGAGCAAACTGTTCGTTTTATGTTGAGAAAGAAAATTTTGCAAGCAAATGTTCTTAAGCGTATAGCTGATGATCTATCTTGGATTTTTAGCGTTACTGTGGATGATGAAAATGATTGTAAAAATTCAGTGGGGGATTTATGGGGTGAAAGTGGAGAAATACCAGGAGGTGTCAATCATTCAGTAAGCGAGTAGATTATGATTGTTCTAGTATTGGATAAACCTTACGAACGACTTCGTGGAGTGTTGACCAGGTGGTTGTTAGAACCTAAACCTGGGGTATTCGTTGGAAAAGTTTCTGCAAAGGTGCGCGAATTATTATGGGATAAAGTATGTGAAGATATTAAAATGAACGGTGCTCTGCTTATATATAGTTTTCCTAATGAACAGGGATATTTTATTGAAATGCATGGTGATCTTAAACGTTCTGTTGTAGACATAGAAGGTATACAATTAATTAAAGTTGAGTAAATACAATGTTTTGTTAAGTGTATGCCCCACGCACGTGGGGATGAACCGCATAATAGTGCAGCAGTCCTTCAATATTTTTTGCGTATGCCCCACGCACGTGGGGATGAACCGAAAATCCGAAAATGTACCGCTATTGCATGGAAGTATGCCCCACGCACGTGGGGATGAACCGACGATACAGCAAACTTATGACGAGTTCTAACAGTATGCCCCACGCACGTGGGGATGAACCGAGTTGAAGTCTGTCTTGCGCAAGTGGTTAGGCGTATGCCCCACGCACGTGGGGATGAACCGACCAGTATTTCATGCTGGGACAATCTCCTCGGTCGTATGCCCCACGCACGTGGGGATGAACCGAAATATGGGCCGTATTCAGCAGCGCAAACAGCCGTATGCCCCACGCACGTGGGGATGAACCGAAAGGTTGGGAGCATTTCAACGAATTGCAGGAAGTATGCCCCACGCACGTGGGGATGAACCGAAGGAGGTACAGCTACGCGGCAGAGCCGATCCGTATGCCCCACGCACGTGGGGATGAACCGCAATAGCAAATTCTCGTACTTATGCAACTGGCCGTATGCCCCACGCACGTGGGGATGAACCGATATGTTTCATGCCTTGAGAAAATGATTCTATGGTATGCCCCACGCACATGGGGATGAACCGCTCTGGAACTTACAGAGGAAGAACAAGCAGAGGGTATGCCCCACGCACGTGGGGATGAACCGCTAAAGTCCATGATGCATTACCTTGAGTATCTAGTATGCCCCACGCACGTGGGGATGAACCGAAGTAAACGAAAACATCAGACTGCGTAAGGAAAGTATGCCCCACGCACGTGGGGATGAACCGAAAAAAGTAGTGTCTGTTCGCTTATCAGCTGAAGTATGCCCCACGCATGAGGGGATGAATCGAAAAATACAGTACGGCTTCTTCGGTGTATGCCAACGCTTGTGTGAATAAATGGCAATATCTCTGACAATTCGTATTAGAAATACTAGTCATCAGCCGGCTTTGTCCCGCGGCACTGCGGAAATCCGCTGCATCCCCAGAACCGGTTGCCTTTAGTCTTGTTTGTTCGCAGAATCATCGGCCTGCCGCAGTTCGGACATGCAGGTGCGCCGGAGTCCGGTGCCACAGCTGCAGGCTGGGTTTTTCTTACACTAGATGATGATTTTACAGATGATTTTACAGCAGTGGATTTTCGAGTTCCTGCAGATGATTTTTTATTCGATCTTCCTGCTGAAGTTCGGGTTCCTCCGGCTGCTGATTTACCTTCAGGCGCCACACCGCTGATCACGAAATCCGAGCGTGAAAGATAGTTGGTGATCATGCTGCGGACCCATTTTTCAATGTTTTGCATAAAGTCACCGGTGGTTTCTTCATTGTGTGCAATCTTATCAAGCTCCTGTTCCCAGGCAGCGGTGAGACCTGCCGATTTCATTCCGGCAGGAAGTTTCGGAATTACCGCAAAAGCCTTGTCGGTGGC
>JAEEGL011306310.1_pt1 | contig 10651 bp, 8 predicted proteins | sample 9134231 | NCBI WGS metagenome assembly JAEEGL01 (sample SAMN16246548, study PRJNA631951) | gut metagenome | biome: gut microbiome; feature: rumen; material: fiber-attached | host: Bos | place: Iran: Karaj | collected 2018-10 | reverse complement strand
GCCTGCTGCTCGTAGGCGACCAGATTTGGCCAAACCTTACAGCCGACGAGATGCCGCATCTAGAGGGCATCATCAAGCTTCAGGACTACGAGCTGCTCGTATCGCGCTCGCAGATGCTGACGGAAGCGCGCGAAAACCTTAACCGCTTCTTCGGCGAAAAGTACCCAAAGTATTTCCGAAAGGAGCACGTACACTATCGTCCTGCAACAGATCCCGAGGAGCTTGCCGTGCTGAACTACACGAGCGGCACGACCTCGAAGTCGAAGGGCGTGCTTATTCCTTATCGCGCACTGTGGTCGAACATGTTCTTCGCCGATAAAGTACTGGGCGACTTCCTGTCCCCAGGCAAGAAGGTCATCAGCATCCTGCCTATGGCGCACATGTACGGAATGGCCTTCGAGCTCCTGTACGAGTTCATGTGCGGCATGCACATCTATTATCTTACGCGCATACCGAGCCCCAACATCATCTTCAAAGCTTTCGGCGAGGTGAAGCCCGACCTCATCATCTCCGTACCGCTCATCATCGAGAAGATTATCAAGAAGGCCGTGCTCCCCAAGCTCCAGACGCCTTCGATGCGTGTGCTGCTCCGCCTCCCCGTCATCAGCGACAGGGTGTGCGAGCGCATTCGCGAACAGCTTGTTGAGGCCTTTGGCGGAAACTTCTACGAAATCATCATCGGCGGCGCAGCCTTCAACCGCGACATCGACGCCCTGCTGCACAAGATAGGCTTCAACTACACCGTCGGCTACGGAGCCACCGAGTGCGCCCCGATTATCGCATACAACGACTGGAAAGACCAGCCCGCAGGCTCGTGCGGAAAAATTGTGCCGAATATGGAGCTGCGCATCGACTCCCCCGACCCCGAGAACGTCGTCGGCGAGATTCTCGTGCGCGGAGCCAACGTCATGCTCGGCTACTACAAGAACCCGGAGGCTACGGCAGAGACAATCGACGCTGAAGGATGGTACCATACTGGCGACCTCGGAGTGGTCGATGCAGAAGGAAACCTCTACATACGCGGACGCTCGAAGAACATGCTTCTCGGAGCAAGCGGCCAGAACATCTATCCCGAGGAAATTGAGGACAAGCTCAACACGCTGCCTTGCGTAGCAGAGAGCGTCGTGATACAGAAGGGCGACCGCCTCTACGCACTTGTATATCCCGACTTCGACGAAGCTGCGAAGGATGGCATCGACGAGACAGCGCTCCTCGCCTTGATGGAGCAGAACCGCAAGGAGCTCAACACTATGGTCAACAACTACGAGCAGCTGAGCGGCATACGCATCGTCAACGAGGAGTTCGAGAAGACGCCAAAGCGCAGCATCAAGAGATACCTCTACGCTGACGCAGACATCTAAAGAATTAAAAAGTAAAAATTAAAAATTTAGATAGTCAAGCGTCGAGAGGGACCCGATAAGCAAGGCGAGATAAGTTGTCAAATAGTAAATCGTCAAATAGTCAGATTCATTGAGCCTTGTAGTGCACGTCAGCCCGAAAGGGCGCAGCTCTTTCGGAGGCTGGGGCACGAAAAACAAGGCGAGATAAATCGTCAAATCGTCAGATTCAACGGATTGTCAGATAGTAAATTGTCCAATCGTCAGATTACAAGGCTCGTCGCTAAAACATAATGGACGCAATACAAAAAGACCTTGAGCGCCTCGCGGCGGAGGACAAAATGGTTCTTCGCACCGAGGGCCTGGTGAAGAAATATGGCAAACGAACCGTCGTCAGCGGCGTAAGCTTCGACGTTCATCAAGGAGAAATCGTAGGCTTGCTGGGACCTAATGGTGCCGGCAAGACTACTTCTTTTTACATGACCACAGGGCTTGTCGTGCCAAATGGGGGAAAGATATTCCTCAACGAGCACGAGATTACCGACTACCCCGTATATAAGCGCGCACGCTACGGCATAGGGTATCTGGCTCAGGAGGCAAGCGTGTTCCGCTCAATGTCCGTCGAGGACAACATAATGAGCGTGCTCGAGATGACGGGAAAGCCCTACAGCTACCGCAAGGACAAGATGGAAAGCCTTATAGCCGAATTCCGACTCCAGAAGGTGCGCAAGAACAAGGGAAACCAGCTCTCCGGCGGCGAGCGACGCCGTACGGAGATAGCACGCTGCCTCGCCATAGACCCCAAGTTCATAATGCTCGACGAACCCTTCGCAGGCGTCGACCCCATTGCCGTCGAGGACATACAGTACATCGTCTGGAAACTGAAAGACCGCCACATAGGCATCCTTATCACCGACCACAACGTCGAGGAAACGCTCTGCATCACCGACCGAGCATACCTGCTGTTCGAAGGGAAGATACTCTTCCAGGGAACGCCCGAGGAACTCTCCGAGAACCAAGTTGTGCGCGACAAATACCTCACAAACTCCTTCATACTTCGCAAAAAGGACTTCCAGCTTATGGGACAGCAGCGCGAGATTATGGAGTAAGCATGCACATTTACGCAAAACACGCAAACGATACATGACAAAATACTTCCGCATATCCCTACTTATGCTCCTCTGCCTCGCAGTGGCTCACCCCGCCTTTGCCGACGAGGGCGACAACCGACGCAAGCGAAAAGGACACGGGCAGACGGCAGGAAACTCCGTAATCGTCGAACCCGACCGCACACCCTTGCAGGCACGACAGGGCAACGAAATGCTACCCATCGCCGACTTGGGAGGAGCGGGAAGCATGAGCACCGTACGCGGACACGGGCACTTGAACTCAAACTATAGGCAGGGCATCGATGTGTCTCACTATCAGTACACTATCGACTGGGAGCGCCTTGCTGCGAACGAGAACATATCCTACGCCTACATAAAGGCTACCGAAGGTTCCAACCTCACCGACGAATACTATCGCCAAAACCTCGAAGGGGCGCATCGCGTGGGCATTAGCGTAGGAAGCTACCACTTCTACCGGCCCAATGTAAACTGGCGCGACCAGCTCGAACTCATGAAGCGCATCGTGAAGCCCGAGGAGCAAGACCTCGTCCCGCTAATCGACATCGAGAAGGCTGGCGGAGCAAACTTCGTGCGCGACCTCAGGGAGTTCGTCATCGCCGTAGAGAAAGTGTATGGCAAGAAACCCTTGCTCTACACCTACCAAAACTTCTACAACAAGCACCTTCGCGGCGCTTTCCCCGACCACCCCTGGATGATAGCATGCTACAGCACCAGCAAGCCCGTCCTCAGCGACGGACAGCCCTACATGATGTGGCAATACTCCTGCAAGGGACGCCTCGCAGGCATACGCGGCGACGTCGACCGCAGCTGCCTGATGGACGGACACGCCCTCAAGACGCTGAAGATGTAAATTCGTAACTCAATAATGAGTTGAAAGTTGAAAGTTGAAAACTGAAAATTTCATTGAGCCATGCAGCCGTCGTCAGTCCGCTGCGCGCAGTGCAGCGCAGGCTGGGAGGCTAAAAAGCATGGTGAGATAAAGTTGAAACTCTTAACCACTCGTCCTTCATTACATTCTTAATTATTACTTTTTACTTATTAATTATTAATTTTTTTCCATGTTTCAGTGCACTGTAAAATATGAGAAGACGATGGAAGATGGTCGTCTTCAGAAAGTATCAGAATCCTACCTCGTCGAAGCCCTGAACTTCACAGAGGCCGAACGCCGCATCCTCGAAGAGATGGCACCCTTTATGTCGGGAATATACGAAGTCAGCGACATCAAGAAAGCCCGCTTCGCAGAGATTTTCGAGACGAAGGACGCCTCCGCCGACCGCTTCTTCAGGGTAAAGCTCAACATGATTGTCCTCGACGAGAAGTCGGGTGCCGAGAAGCGCAAGTCCCTGCAGTACCTCGTAAAGGCCGCCGACCTGCGCGATGCCATCCAGCGCCTCGACGAAGCCATGAAGGGCTACATGATGGACTACGAATTAGCCTCCGTTGCCGACACACCCATCATGGACATATACCACGCAAAGCTCAGCTAAGAAAAGACGTTTCCGCCGCCCGTCGGAGAAGAGGACACGATTAATCTGACGAATTGACTATCTCAATTTTTAGTTCGCCTTTCTAATAGTGCCCCAGCCACCTCAGAACTACGTCCTTCGGGGCTGACGCGCACTGCATGGCTCACTGAAATTCCTTTTTACTTTTTACCTTTTAATTTTTAATTTTTACTTTTTACTTTTTAATTCTTTCTTCATGCCCATTTCTGAGAACCTGCAACGCGTACAGAGCCAGCTGCCCGAGGGAGTGCAGCTCGTGGCCGTATCGAAGTACCATACCGAGGACGCCGTGCGCGAGTGCTACGCTGCTGGTCAGCGCGCATTTGGCGAGAGCCGCGAGCAGGAGCTGCGCGAGAAGCTCCAGCACCTGCCAGAGGATATCGCGTGGCACTTCATAGGGCACCTGCAGACCAACAAGGTGAAGTACATCGCCCCCTACGTCGCGCTCATCCACGCTATCGACACGCCGCGCCTGCTGCGCGAGGTACACCGTCAGGGCGAGCGCCTCGGCCGCCGCATACCCTGCCTGCTGCAGATACACGTCGCACAGGAGGAGACGAAGTTCGGCTTCGCGCCGCAGGAGTGTCTCGACTACCTCAGTACGGGGGAATGGAGGCAACTGCCCTTCGCCGAGATTCGCGGGCTCATGTGTATGGCGTCGAACACCGACGACGAAGCCCGCATACGCCGCGACTTCCGCACAGTGCGCGACCTCTTCGAGCGCATCAAGGCAGAGTATTTCCCCAGCGACGAGCGCTTCTCGCTCCGCAGCTACGGCATGAGCCACGACTATCGCATCGCTATCGAGGAGGGCGCCAACATCGTCCGCGTGGGCTCCGCCATATTCGACTGACGAAACTTGCGTCGCAGCAGTAGTAATTTATATATAAGCCACGATTTTGTTGTTCGTTCAATTTGTTAACGAACCGCTAGGCTCGGCTGAGCAGCAAGACGTCGGAAAGTATAGCATAAATGGAGGCCTAAGTGCGCTTAGGTCTCCATCTTGTCTATTAGGGCAGGGTTATTCCTGCAGGCTCGGTATCAGTCTTCGGCTTCGACGTCGGTACTGATTGTCTCGACGCCGTCCTCCGAGTTCTCTGAGCTCTCCAAGTCCTCTGAGCTCTCCAAGTCCTCTGAGCTCTCTTCTATCTCCTTGTGCTCTTTCTGCCAGCGATGCAGGTCGAGGGCAGACCAGAGCTCCATCGCGGAGTGGAGGATGTAGGCGGCTCCGAGGATGATGAACGGGATGCTGCTGGCTTCGCTCGGATACAGGAACACGTAGATGCCTGCGGCTATGGTCAGCACGGGGACGAGGTAGGTCGCCCAGTTGATAGTGATGCCCATGCGCTGCATGCGTATGCGCGTGTAGGCCTGAAGGAGCCCCACGAGGATGAGCAATCCTGCAAGGAGGTATAGGAGCAGGGTGTTGAAGAGTGTTGGGCGGAGTACCATAAAGAGCCCGAGCGCGAGCGTAACGACACCCAGCACGGGGTAGAGGACTTTTTCGCGGCTGCCGATGTCCTTGCGCGCGAGGCTCAGTAGCGACACGAGGCCGGAGACGGATAGCAGTATGCCGATGAAAATCGTAATCCAGCGCGGCGCCTGCTCGGAAACGCACACCAGTAGGATGCCTGTCAGAAGCAGGCAAAGTGCGCGAATGACTTTGTTGCGAAGTGTGTTCATATTGTTATTTGACTATTTGACGATTTACTATTGGACGATTTTTAGGGACCGATGACGAGTTCTCCGAAAAGCTTGTCACTCGTAACTTATAAATTGTCAGATTGTAAATCGTCCAATTGTCAGATTAAAAAGTTTGTCACTTGTAACTTACCTGTCCTAAGTTTTTCATTTGTTTTAGTATCCAGCGCTGTCGGCTTCGCAGGTAGCTCGACGGTACGGCGGCGTTGTATTTCAGCGGATTAGGGAGGCATGCGGCGAGCAGTGCACATTCGCCGCGTCGCAGTTTGTTGGCTTGTGTGCCAAAGTGCTCTTCGGCGGCTGCTGCGACGCCATAGATGCCTGGCCCCATCTCGATGCTGTTAAGGTACACCTCTATTATGCGCTCCTTCGACCAGAACAGCTCTATCAGTACGGTGAAGTAGGCTTCAAGCCCCTTGCGCAGCCAGTCGGAGTTTGGCCAAAGGAACACGTTCTTCGCCGTCTGTTGGCTGATGGTGCTGGCTCCGCGCCGTCGTCCTGTGCGATCGTATTCGTCGAGGGCTTGCTCGATGGCTTCGACGTCGAAGCCGTGATGGCTGCAGAAGCGTTGGTCCTCGCTCGCTATCACTGCGAGCTGCATGTCGGGCGCGATGCTGTCGAGCGGCACCCATCGATGCTTAATTGACGCATGCCCATCTGCATGCGACTGTTGCGCATAGCGGATGAGCATGAGTGGGGTGTACTCCACGGGCATCCACTTGTAGTACAACACGCCGAGTATCGATGATACGAAAAAGGCGAGGATGCTCCATTTTAGGAGTCGGAAGAAGCGTTTCATGCTTGCGTGAGCATGTGTGTGGCGTTGCGTTCCTTAGAAGGGCAGGTCGTCTTCTGGAGCCTGCTCAGGCGAGGGTGCTGGTGCTGTAGGGGCGGGAACCTCTGCTGCCGGCATCACGGGGGCTGCTGCTGCGGGAGCTTCTACGGGCGCTGCGGGCTGCTGACCAGCTACAGGAGCGGCTTGCGGCGGCATAACACGCCAAGCGCGGATGTCGTTGAACCAGCGTCCGTTGTATTCGTGTGCGTCAACGTCAACAGAGACTGTGTATTCCTGTCCTATTTGAAGGTTGAACTGGTTGAGGCGGTCTTCGCCGAATACGGTGAAGCAGCAGTGGCGGGGATAGTTCCCTTCGTACCATTCAATTACGAAATCTTGGCTCTTCCAAGTGTTGCCTGTGCGGGTGGACTGTCCTGAGCGGGGCTCGGAGCAGAAGATAATCTTACCTGTAATGTCCATGCGTGTGTTTTGTATGTGTATTGTTGTTTGTGTATAAATGATGTCGTTAGAGGTTGTCGCCGTTGAACTGCAAGGGTAGCAGAGCTCCTACGGACTCCATTACGATGATGCCCGTGCGGCTGTATAGGAGGAGCCTCATGGGGCGTCCTGCGCGGTGCTCAATCTCGGCGAGGACTTGTCGGCATGCTCCGCAGGGGCTTGTAGGCTCTGCGGTGTACTCGCCGTCGGTGCCGCGTGCTGCAATAGCGATGTCCGTTACGGCGGCGCCTGGATTCTTTGCCGTAGCATAGAAGATGGCGGTGCGCTCTGCGCAGAGTCCCGTCGTGAAGGAGGCGTTCTCCTGATTGCTGCCGAGATAAACTTCTCCGTTTTCCATACGCAGGGCTGCGCCGACGCGGAAATGGGAGTAGGGCGAGAAGCTCGTGCCTGTGGCTTCCTTCGCCTTTTCCACCAGTTGGCGGTCGGCGTCGGAGAGTTCCTCGAGTTGCACGAGGCGGTAGTCTATCTCAAAATGTTCATGTTTCATGGTCGTCGAATGGTTTGTTATAGCAGGCAAACGTACCACAAAAGTAGAAAACGTGAAAATCTTAGGGCAAAAAAACGTCCTCAAACCCTCGAAAAACGTGTGTTTCGACGACTTGAGGCGCGTTTTTGGCTTAAAATGGAGCGTTTTCGGCGTTTGTAGTGACAAGCGACAAGCTCTTTTATCTGACTATTGGACAATTTACTATCTGACAACCCATTTAATCTGACGATTGGACAATTTACTATCTGACAATTTTGGAGGACTCTGAACCGTCAAATAGTCAAATAGTCAAATCCTAATATTCGTCCCAGCTCTTGATGTCCACTTCCTCGAGCGGCAGCGTGCAGAACGCGCTTATGAAGGCGGATGCCAGGCGTGCGTTCGTCAGGAGTGGAATGTTGAGGTCGATAGCTGCGCGGCGTATGCGGTAGCCATTTGTGATTTCGCGGTTCGAGAGGTCGCGCGGCATATTGACGACCATATCTATCTGCTTCTCGTGGAGCAGCTTGAGCACCTGCGGCTCGCCCTTCTGGTCGGGCCAATATACGCGTGTGTTCTCGATTCCGTTCTCAGTGAGGTAGCGGCTTGTGTGTTCCGTTGCGTAAAGCTTGTAGCCGCGTTCTGCCAGCATCTTCGAGGCTTCCAGCATCTCCGCCTTCTGCTTTGCGTCGCCGGAGGAGAGCAGGATGCTCTTCTCGGGAACGCGCAGTCCCACAGAGAGTAGGCTCTTGATGAGTGCGCTGCGTGGGTCTTCGCCCAGGCATCCCACTTCGCCCGTTGAGGCCATATCGACGCCCAGTACGGGGTCGGCGTTCTGCAGGCGGTTGAAGGAGAATTGCGATGCTTTTACGCCCACGTAGTCAAGGTCGAAGAGGTTCTTGTGCGGCTTCTCGACGGGTAGGCCGAGCATTATGCGTGTTGCGAGCTCGATGAGGTTTATTTTCAGCACCTTCGACACGAATGGGAAGCTGCGGCTTGCGCGCAGGTTGCACTCGATGACCTTGATGTCGTTCTCTCGCGCGAGGAATTGTATGTTGAAGGGGCCGCTGATGTGCAGCTCGCGGGCTATGGCTCGCGTGATGCGCTTTATTCGGCGCGCCGTCTCGATGTATAGCTTTTGCGGTGGGAACTGTATCGTGGCGTCGCCGGAGTGTACGCCTGCGTATTCAATGTGTTCGCTGATAGCGTAGGCGATAATCTCGCCGTCCTTTGCTACGGCGTCCATCTCTACCTCCTTCGCGTGCTGCAGGAATTTGCTCACGACGACGGGGTGCTTCTTCGACACGTTTGCAGCAAGAGTGAGGAAGCGTTCCAGTTCCTCCTCGTTGGAGCAGACGTTCATCGCAGCTCCCGAGAGGACGTAGCTTGGGCGCACGAGTACGGGGAATCCCACCTTCGCGATGAATTCCTTGATGTCCTCCATCGTCGTCAGCGCGCTCCATTCGGGCTGGTCAACGCCGATGCGTCCGAGCATCGCTGAGAACTTTTCGCGGTCCTCAGCGTTGTCGATGTATTTCGCCGCTGTGCCGAGTATGGGCACGTTCTGCGCGTCGAGGCGCATTGCGAGGTTGTTGGGGATTTGCCCGCCTGTGGAGACGATGACGCCGTGAGGCGCTTCGACGTCCAGTATGTCCATTACGCGCTCGAAGGTCAGTTCGTCGAAGTACAAGCGGTCGCACATGTCGTAGTCTGTGCTCACCGTCTCGGGGTTGTAGTTTATCATGACGCTCTGGTAGCCTTCCTTGCGTATCGTGTTGAGCGCCTGCACTCCGCACCAGTCGAACTCTACGCTGGAGCCGATGCGGTAGGCACCGGAGCCAAGTACGACGACGGAGCGCGAATGTAGCTCTACGTCGTGGGCTACGCCTCCGTAGGTCATATATAGATAGTTCGTGCGCGCGGGATATTCGGCGGCAAGGGTGTCAATCTGCTTCACGTAGGGGAGGATGCCGCTGTCCTTGCGCCTCTGGCGTACAAGCATCTGCGCATCTTCCATCTCCATCTCCCTTTCCATTCCGAGGGCGCGTGCTATCTGGAAGTCGGTGAAGCCGTAAACCTTTGCTTCGCGTAGCAGGTCGTCGGACATTGCCTTTATGTCGGCCGTCTGCTTCAGATGTTTGTTGATGTTGTAGATGTTCTCGAGCTTGTGGAGGAACCACTTGTCTATTTTCGTGAGCTCGTGAATGCGCTCGACGCTCATGCCGTCGAAGAAAGCCTTCTCGATGACGAGGATGCGCTTGTCCGTAGGCGCAGCGAGCGAGGCTTCGATGTCGGCAATCTTCAGCTCTTTGTTACCGACGAAGCCGTGAAGTCCCTGCCCGACCATACGTATGCCCTTTTGTATGGCTTCCTCGAAGGTGCGGCCTATGGCCATCACTTCGCCGACGGACTTCATCGACGATCCCAGTTCGCGGTTTACGCCGCGGAACTTGCCGAGATCCCAGCGCGGAATCTTGCAGACAACGTAGTCGAGGGCGGGTTCGAAGAAGGCGCTCGTCTCCTTCGTCACGGAGTTCTTCAATTCGAAGAGGCCGTAGCCCAGGCCAAGCTTCGCTGCGACGAATGCCAGCGGATAGCCCGTAGCTTTGCTCGCTAGGGCTGAAGAACGCGACAGGCGCGCGTTGACCTCGATGACGCGGTAGTCTTCGGAGTATGGGTCGAAGGCGTATTGCACGTTACACTCGCCGACGATACCGATGTGGCGCACAATCTTGATGGCAAGTGAGCGCAGTTTGTGGTATTCGGCGTTCGTCAGTGTCTGCGACGGGGCGATGACGATGCTCTCTCCCGTGTGGATGCCGAGCGGGTCGAAGTTCTCCATGTTGCAGACGGTGATGCAGTTGTCGTAGCGGTCGCGCACGACTTCGTACTCAATCTCCTTCCATCCCTTCAGGCTTTTTTCCACGAGTACCTGCGGCGAGAACGAGAAGGCCTTTTCGCAAGTGCGCACGAGCTCCTCCTCGTTGTCGCAGAAGCCGCTACCAAGTCCGCCGAGGGCGTATGCTGCGCGCACGATTACGGGGTAGCCCAGTTCTGCTGCGGCTTTTCGTGCAGCCTCGATGTCCTCGCAGGCTTCGCTCTTGATGGTCTTGACGTCGATTTCGTTCAGTTTCTCGACGAATAGTTCGCGGTCCTCAGTGTCCATAATGGCTTGCACGGGAGTTCCGAGCACTTTGACGCCGTACTTCTCCAGCACG
>JAEEGL010833944.1_pt1 | contig 10651 bp, 8 predicted proteins | sample 9134231 | NCBI WGS metagenome assembly JAEEGL01 (sample SAMN16246548, study PRJNA631951) | gut metagenome | biome: gut microbiome; feature: rumen; material: fiber-attached | host: Bos | place: Iran: Karaj | collected 2018-10 | reverse complement strand
TGGCGAGAGTGCTTTTCCCCGCTCCGCTGTGGCCGACGATTCCGAGGGATCTGCCCGCCCCCACGGAGAAGGACACGTCGTCGATGACTTTTTTGCCCTTTTCGTATGAGAAGCCCACGTTTTTGAACTCCACCTCGCCGCGCATCCCGTCGAACTTCACGGGGTCTTCCCTCTCGCGGACGTCGGGCTCGGCGTCGGAGATCTCGAAAAGACGCTGCATGGCGTTGGTGCATGCGGTGAACCAGGACGCCATGTCGACAAGCATGAACATGGGCTGATTCATCAGGGCGGAATACGCGATGAACGCCATAAGGCGGCCGTAGGTCATCCCTCCGGTGCCGGTGACGGCCATCCAGCCGCCTACGGACCAGACGATGAGGTTCGACAGATTCATTATGAACGACGCCGCCGGGAACGCCGTGTTGTTGAACACGGTGACGGAGCGTCTGTCCCGGGCGAGCCGCTCGGAACGGTCGTTGAAGCGCGCCGTCTCCTCCTTCTCACGGGAGAACGCCTTGACCACGCGGAATCCGGTCAGCGCGTCGGACAAAGTGGCGTTGAGGGCTCGGCTGCTGCGGTAGGATCTGGCGTGGAGGGTGTGCATCCGGCTGAAAAGGCGGTTCACGACGAAGGCGAACAGAGGCACCACCACCATGGCGCAGAGCGCCAGCGGCACGTTCATCATGAACATGATGACGAGAGCCGCCGCGATCTGGATCACGTTGCGTATCAGCACCGGAGCACCGTCGCAGAAGAACCAGTATATCTCGTTCGAGTCGTTGTTGATCTGATTCATGAGTCCGCCGGTCTGACGCGCCGAGAAGAACGACATGGAGAGGCGCTCGATGGCGGAGAAGATAGTTATTTTCAGCTTATAGGTCACGCTCGCCGAGACGCGGGCCGTGATGATCCCCGACAGGGCGCCGATACCCATGGAGCAGACGCGGAGCAGAAGGACCAGCAGCGCGGCCTCGATGAGCCGGCCGTACCAGGAATTGCCGGCGCGGAGCACCTTGTCGTAGAAGAACTCCGTCGAGACGTAGGGCGCGATGACGCCCAGCGCCGCGGTGAGGCAGAGGGCGAACAGGATGGCCGCCATGTAGCGGCGGTAACCCCGGGAGAAGGAGAAAAGGCGCTTATAGAGCTTCGATTTTTCCATGCAGTGCGGGCAGATCTTGCGCTCCGGGTCCGGATAGCGCCGTCCGCACTTGGGGCAGAATCTGTCGTCCTTGAAATCGTTCTCGTCGATCTCTTCCTCCCTGCCCTCAAGCTTTGCGGAGGCGTATTTGACGAAGATCCGCACGTCCCGGAGGGACGTTTTCGTCATGGCGGCGAGCTCCGTCGGCTCGCCGTCGAAGGTGGCGGTCAGCCGTCCGGTGGATATGTATTCCTCTATCTTCAGCTCCTTGAGCTTTTCCGATCCATAGGTCTCGCAGGAAGTCTCCGAGAATATTCTGGCGTGCTTTTTCCCGGGTCTGCCCTCGTCACGGACGTAACCGGTGATGACGAGCAGCTCTTTTTCGGTCAGAACGAGGCAAACGTCGGCGCGGGTGCCGTCGAGGGCCATATCGGTCATGGCGAAAACGGCGACGTCTTCGCATCTCAGACCGTGGCCCTGAAGCAGGGGCACTATCTCGGAGCCCATTTTCGATACTTCGATCACCGTTTTCACCTCCTTTGTTTTCTATCTTTTTATTATCGCAAATCATAGCCGATTTGTCAATGAACAATTCGTGAATTTCGACTGTTTTCGGTATACGGGAAACGCCGTTCCCGCGAAAGTTGAGCGGCGCGGTCAAAAGAGAAATTTACGGCGGTTTTATAGACAACCGCGCCGTTTTGAGTTATAATTTCCTTGTGACAAACCGAAAACCGCAGAAGAAAGGAATCGCCTGATGGACTATCTGACACGACCCGAATATCATTTTAAGCCGGCAAAGGGATGGATCAACGACCCCAACGGGCTCGTTTATTTCAAGGGATATTATCACGTTTTCTACCAGCATTCGCCGAACTTCGAGTACCCGTGGCAGGAGTTCATGTACTGGGGCCACGCGAGGACCCGGGATTTCCTCCACTGGGAGGGACTTCCGCCGGCACTCTGCCCCGATACCGATTACGACGACAGAGGATGCTGGTCAGGAACAGCGACGGTCAAGGACGGCGTGCTGTACCTGTACTACGCGTCCGTCACGGGAAAGACCGAGCAGACCATCAGCATGGCGTATTCGGAGGACGGGATCAACTTCACGAAATACGGAGACAATCCCGTCATCAGAGAATATCCGCCGGAGGGGAGCGGAGATTTCCGCGATCCCGCGCTCTGCCGGGCGGGAGACGATTACTACTGCGTGATCGCGTCCGGGAATCCCGAAGCGAGAGCGGCGAGGCTGTTGCTGTATAAGAGTCCCGATCTGAGACGATGGACATACCTCGGGGTAATGCGAGAGTGGGCGGAGGGAAGGTTCACGGAATGTCCCTCGTTTATGCCCGCCGGCGATATGTATCTGCTGACCGCATCCGTCTGCCCCATTGAGGGGAATCACTATTTTTCCGTGATGTACGGCGATTTCCGCGACGGGAAATTCGATCTGCGGTACTCGGCAGAGGTGGATCGCGGCCCGGACCAGTACGCGGGTCAGGTGTTCCGGGATCACCGAGGAAGAAATATTATGATAACGTGGATACCCGGCTGGAGCTACGCGAAATACGCCGAGCGCGACGTGGGATGTCTGTCGGTCCCCAGGGAACTGAAGCTTGAAAACGGAAGGATCACCGCGTGGCCGGTGGAAGAGGTGCGTCATCTTTTGAAAACGTCCGATCCGGCCGTAATACGGACGGACAGCGGATTCATCATCGAACGCACCGGCCGGGAGCCGGTGGTATTCGAGGGCGAAGTCCGGGATCTGGGGATCATCCGCGACGGGTATATCATCGAAGTCTTCGTGAACGGCGGCGAGCAGGTGTACTCCGCGCTGCTGTAAAACGGGATCAATAGAAAAAAAGCGCCGGAAGGCGCTTTTTTCAGCTATACGTTTTAATTATCTCCTCGGCGACGCGGCGCTTCGGGATGCATCGGTCCATTGCCTGCTTTTCGATATACCGGTGGGCGTCGGACTCGGTCATCTTCAGCTCGCTGATGAGCAGCCATTTTGCGCGGTTCACAAGGCGGATCTCGTTCATTTTCTCCTCGAATGAGAGCGTCTTTTTTTCGGCTTTTCTGAACCGTTCCCGGGCGGAGACCAGCCAGTCGGACGCCGCCTCCATGACGCTTCTCGACAGGGGCTTGCGGAGCGTGAATACTCCGTATGAAGCGAGAGTTTCCCACGCCTCCTCGTATTGATCTTCGCGGACCAGGAAAAGGACCACGGAGCTGTCCGAGCGATCCGCCACGTCCACGGAAAACCGAATGCCGCCGTCGTCCGGCAAGGGGGAGTTGACGATAATAAAGTCAAAATCCCGTTCAGATACGGCGCGCTCCGCGGCGCTGACGTTGCAAACGACGCTGAAGGGGGAAAACGACTGGAGCGGCAAAACGTCGCGGATCGCGCGGCTTATCTTCTCGGATGACGAAACCACGAGCACGCTGTAGACCTGTTCTTTGAGATCCACGCTCCTCTGCCCCCTTTCGATTGTTTTTAAACCGGTCAGACTCTGCAATAAATGTCGAGTATTTCCGCCGGAACGCTTGATTTTATGAACTCGTCGGCTAGCGCGACACGCTTCGCCTCTCCCATACTCCCCGGGAGTTTCTCAATACCGGACAGCACCCCTCCGTCCGCCTTGAAAAGATTTAAGTTGACAGGTTCAGGCAGTTCGAGTTTGTTTTTGATGCCGTACAGGCCAGCACGGATCATGAGAGCGAAGGCGATATACGGGTTCGCCATCGGATCCGGAGAACGGAGTTCCGCCCTGCGGTATTCATCCGCCGCGGCGGGGATACGGACCAGCTGAGAGCGGTTTTCCGCGGACCATGAGACGTAACCCGGGGCTTTCATCTGCCCGAGCCGCTTGTACGAACTCTCCGTCGGGTTGAGGAATGCCGTCATTGGCACTGCTTTTTCAAGCACGCCGGCGATCATACGGCACAGGTTCTCCGTTGATTCGTCAGGCGCAACGGAACAGTTGATGTGAAATCCGTTTCCTGGGCAGTCGCCGAGGGGTTTGGGCGAGAAATCGGCGTAAAGGCCGTTCCGTCGCGCTACGGTCCTGACAACGGTCTGGAAAGTCATAACGTTGTCGGCCGCCTCAAGGGCGCCGGCGTACCGGAAGTCGATCTCATTCTGCCCCGGGCCCTCCTCATGGTGGGAGCTCTCCGGGCGGATTCCCATCTGTTCCAGCGTGAGGCAGATCTCACGGCGGACGTTCTCTCCTCTGTCCTCCGGCGCAATATCCATATACCCAGCGTTGTCATAGGGGGTCCGCGTTGGCTGATTCTTCTCGTCGAGCTCGAAGAGGTAAAACTCCTGCTCCGCGCCGAATCGGAAGGTAAACCCCTCCTCCGCCGCGTCGCGGACGGCGTTCTTCAGGAGAGTGCGCGTGTCGCATTCGAAGGGCCTGCCGTCGGGATAAGTGATCGAGCAGAACATGCGGACCACCTTGCCGTGTTCGGGACGCCATGGTAGCCACATGAGCGTGTCCGGGTCGGGATGGAGAAAAAGATCGGACCGGGTCTCGTCGCCGAATCCGGCGACGGCGGACGCGTCGAAAGCGATCCCGTGCTCGAAGGCGCGGGGGAGTTCGTCCGGCATGATCGAGATATTCTTCTGTTTCCCGAACACGTCGCAGAACGCCAGCCGGATGAACTTCACGTCCTCCTCTGCGGCATACTGCATGACCTCTTCTTTTGAGTAATTCATTTTATCCTCCCGTTTCAGTTAGCAACGTACAGTCTTTTATAAGGATTCCCGCTGTCAGGCGTGACTACGGTGAAGGGTGAGTCCATGATCTTCTCTTCATCCGCGCCGAACAGACGGCAGAACTCCGAAACGTATTTTCTTATTTCTTCGAGATCTTCCGGCGCGGCCTCACTCGCCGTGACCTGTTCCGGGAACGCCACGTCCCGGCAAGCGGAACGAAGTATCATCTTTCCTCCGTGCATCCCCGTGCACGGGAAATTTCCAACGATTCGGCGTGACCCGTCCCCGAGTCCGAGGACGACGATGACTCCGCCCGCCTGGTACTCTCCGAGGAAGCTGCCCGCACAGCCGCCGATGACCATGAGGGGCACCTTGTCGCGGTACGCCTTCATGTGGATGCCGGCGCGGTATCCGGCGTCCCCGGCGACCCAGATGGAGCCGCCGCGCATGGCGTATCCGGCGGCGTCGCCGACGCTGCCGTGTATGACGATTTTCCCGTCGTTCATGGTGTCGCCCACGGCGTCCTGGGCGTTTCCGCCGACATAGATCATGGCGCCGTTGAGGTACGCGCCCAGCGCGTTCCCGGGGATCCCCTCGACGGTCAGGGAGCAGTTCGCCATCCCCGCGCCGATGAAGCGCTGTCCGAGGCAGCCGGTCAGGGTACATTCCGTCCCCGCCGCGCGGATCGCCTCGTTGATCCCGCGATGGTCCAGTTTTTCAGCACACACTACCATTATACAACGCCTCCGAATCTTTTTCTACGGGTTTCCTGAGAAAATATTAAATTTGATGCATATTTTTTCGCAAATTCGAAATCCACGGTGGAAAGCGGCGTCTTTTCGCGGATGAGGGAGGTATAGATGCCCGCCCTCTCCGTCTCACCGATCAGGATGTATCCTTTAAGCAGGCCGTCCTTCGTGAAAAAACGTTTTACGACTCCGTCGCGCCGTTCTTCGGTCATCTCGCCGTCGTAGGATCCGGCGGTCATGATATGTAGTCCGAAGAATCCGATGGAGTTCATGGGTATAGCGTTGTCGAACGCCACCTCGCCGCCCGCCATGTTGATCCCCGCCGTTCTTCCCTGCATATACGCGTTGGGCAGGATCGCGAGTACGCGGTTCGCACCGACGGAAGAATCGCAACCCTCCGCGCAATCGCCCGCCGCCCAGACGGAATCGATGGAGGTCTGTTCCCTGTCGTTCACCACGATCCCGCGGTTCACATCGCCACCGGCATTTTTCACGAGCTCGGTATTGGCTCTGACTCCCACAGCCAAAACAAGGACATCGAATTCGACGCGCTCGCCGCTTTTCATCACCGCGGCGTTCCCCTCAAACCGGTCCGCGCTGTCCCCGAGCAGGAAACGGACGTCTTTCTTTTCAAGATGCGTCTGCACCGCGGCGGCGCAGTCGGCATCAAGGATGCTCGAGAGGACGCGGTCCGCAAGATCGCACACCGTAACGGACCCGACTCTGTCGAAGATCCCCTCGGCGCACTTGAGCCCGATAAGTCCCGCGCCGACGATAAGCACGCGGCAGTCCGGGGCGAGGGCGCTCTCCAGCGCCAGCGCGTCGTCGAGGGTCATGAAGGAAAACTTCTTTTCGACCGTGTCGAGTCCCGCGAAGGGCGGCACGAACGGTCGGGATCCCGCGGCGACGCAAAGCTCGTCGTACCCGACCTTACAGCCGTCGTCGAGGACGACGGTCTTCTCTTCCGGGTCAAGCGATACGGCGCGTTTCCCGTATATAACTTCGCAACAGTTATCCTCATAGAATGAGTCGCTGCGGTACTTCATCCGTTCGAGATCGGTCTTTCCCTCAAGGTAATACGAGATCAGCGGACGGCTGTAAACGTGGTGATCTTCGCCGGATATCACGGTGACTAGACCTGCTTTATCAACAGAACGTATTCCCTCTATACACCCGACAGCAGCGGTCCCGTTGCCGATTATAACGTATCTTTTCATTCTGCTCCGCCCCTTTCCTCATACACTATCGCCCGGTTGGGACATCCTGTGACGCAGGCGGGTGCGCCGCAGGCGTTCTCGAGGCAAAGCTCGCATTTCTGCATAGTGCCGTTCTCTCCCGGGGCGAGCGCGCCGTAGGGGCATACCAATACGCAGGTGAGACAGCCGACGCATTTATTCCTGTTGATCTTAACAACGCCTTCGACCTTTGAAATCGCGCCGGCGATACAGCTTTTCACACATAGCGGATCCTCGCAGTGACGGCAGGATACGGCGAACGTTATCCTATCGCCTTCGTCCACCCGGATCCGCGGAAATATCTTTTTGTCCTTCAGCGCGCTGACCATATCGCTCAGTCCGGAATTGGCATAGGCGCAGTTGTATTCGCACAGGTGACACCCGAGGCACCATTCTTCATTAACGTAAACTCTTTTCATTTATCATTCCCCCGCGTGAGATATCCCGAGTATCTGAAGTTCCTTTTCGTTAAGGCCCACGCCGCGGAGCATAAGTCTGTTTCCGCGCAGCGCTTCTACGGAATTTATGCCCATTCCGCCCATGATCTCCATAAGCTCGTGACGCCACGCCGTTATGAGATTTACCAGGCGTTCCGAGCCCATCTCGGGATTGAGCCGTTTGACAAGGTCGGGCCGCTGGGTTGCGATGCCCCAGTTGCATCTGCCGGTCTGACAGGTGCGGCAGAGATGGCATCCCATGGCGAGCAGAGCCGCCGTTGCGATATAGCAGGCGTCGGCGCCAAGGGCGATCGCCTTGACCATATCGGCAGCGGAACGGATCGATCCGCCTACCACCAGGGAGACGTTGTTTCTGATGCCCTCGTCCCGGAGCCGCTGATCCACCGCCGCCAGAGCGAGCTCCACGGGGATCCCCACGTTGTCGCGGATCCGGGTGGGCGCCGCGCCGGTTCCGCCTCGGAAACCGTCGATGGCGATGATATCCGCGCCGCTCCGGGCGATGCCGCTTGCGATAGCCGCGATGTTATGGACGGCGGCGACCTTTACGATGACCGGCTTTTTGTAGCGTGTCGCCTCCTTGAGCGAGAACACAAGCTGGCGCAGGTCCTCTATGGAGTATATATCGTGATGGGGCGCCGGAGAGATGGCGTCCGAGCCCTCCGGGATCATGCGGGTCCGCGACACGTCGCCTACGATCTTCGCGCCCGGCAGGTGGCCGCCGATGCCGGGCTTCGCGCCCTGCCCCATTTTTATCTCTATGGCGGCGCCGGCGTTCAGATAGTCTTCGTGGACTCCGAACCTTCCCGATGCCACCTGGACGATCGTATTGCAACCGTATTTATAGAAATCTTCGTGAAGTCCGCCCTCTCCGGTGTTGTAAAGGATGCCCAGTTCGGTGGCGGCGCGGGCGAGAGAGGCGTGGGCGTTGTAGCTGATTGAGCCGTAACTCATGGCGGAAAACATCACGGGCACGGCAAGTTCTATCTGCGGCGGAAGGTCGCATCTGATATTTCCCAGCTCATCCCTCTCGATACGGTCCGGTTTCTTCCCGAGGAAAACTCTCGTTTCCATGGGCTCGCGGAGCGGATCGATGGGGGGATTTGTGACCTGGGACGCGTTGATAAGTATCTTGTCCCAGTAGACCGGGAGCGGTTTCGGGTTCCCCATGGACGACAGCAGGACTCCGCCGCTGTTCGCCTGCTTATATATCTCCTTGATAGTATCGCCCTGCCAGTTGGCGTTTTCCCTGAGTGCGCAGTCGCTCTTCACGATCTTCAGCGCCCTGGTCGGACAAAGCGACACGCACCGCTGACAGTCGACGCATTTCGTCTCGTCGCTCTGCATGACGCCGCGTTCGGGATCGAAAGAATGGACTTCGTTCGAGCACTGCCGCTCGCAGACGCGGCACGCGATACAGCGGTCCTTGTTGCGGATCACTTCAAATTCGGGATATATGAATTCGACTCCCATCAGAATTTCCCCTCCTTTACGCGGACTATGACCGGCTCGCCGCCGGACGGGGCCCAGATCTTCTCCGCGTCGGGCTCCATTACGCGGATCGCCGCTTCCTCGCTGGCGATAAGCACGCGGTCGTCCTTTTCCCCGACCACCATGGATCTCAGTTTCAGCCGGTCGTTCAGCGCCATAAGGCCGCCGCTGAAACCGAGGATGATGGAGAACGGTCCCGTGACAAGCAGACTCGGGAAGACCGTGCGAAGATATTTCAGCTTTTCCCTCTCGCCTTCGTCCTTTTTGCCCTCGATGGTGCTCCAGAACGGGGCTGCGATGACGCCGGCGGCCTCGTCGAGGGTGAGCCCCTTGACGCGGATCAGGTAGTCCAGAATGTACGTGATGACCTCGGTGTCGGTCTGCAGCGTGCATTTGTAGCCGAACATTTCAATAAACCGGCGGTTCGCGTCGTAGGACGAAATCTCGCCGTTGTGCACCACCGAAAAATCCAGGAGTGTGAACGGGTGAGCGCCGCCCCACCATCCCGGCGTATTCGTGGGATAGCGGCCGTGGGCCGTCCAGCAGTAGCCCTCGTATTCGTCGAGTTTATAAAATCTTCCCACGTCCTCGGGGAATCCCACCGCCTTGAAGGTGCCCATGTTCTTCCCGCTGGAGAACACGTACGCGCCGTCCATTCCGGTGTTTATCTTCATGACCGTGCGGGCGACGAACTCCCTCTCGTCGAGCTGAAGGTCGTCAAGGACGGAACGGAGCGGAGTGACGAAGTAGCGCCAGATTATCGGCTCGTCCGTGATCTCCGGCATCTTGCGGGTGGGGATAAGCTCGCCCTTTACCACCTCGAAACGCTCCTTCAGGAACGCCTCGCACTTTTTTCTCGTGTCGCGGCAGTCAAAAAACAGATGGAACGCATAGAGATCGCGGTACGCGGGATAGATCCCGTACCCGGCGAATCCGCCTCCCAGTCCGTTCGATCTGTCGTGCATGGGCTTCATCGCCTCGATCACGCTCTCACCCGTCATTTTGTTGCCTTCCTTTGAAATGACCGCCGCAACGGCGCATCCCGACGGGATCCTGACTTTACCTTCCTTCAGCATATCGGTCCACCTCTTTCAAATAAAAAGAAGAACGTCCGCTCCCGGGGAGATTTCTCCCTCCGGAAGTGAACGTCCTTGCTCACAACGTGCATTTTAACACACATGGACCGTCTTGTCAAGAAAAAACGAAAAAAAATGACAAATCGCAAAAAAATTTTGAAAAAGGGGTTGACAAACAAAAAAAGCCGTTGTATAATGCACCACGTTGAAGGCAATGGCGTCTTCGGATCGGGGATCCGGAGGCGCGATTTCACTTTCAACGGAAGATGAAGGCAAAGGCGTCTTTCATGTCACGGCATGAGAGACGCCTCTTCTTTTTTGTAAAACGAAGGGAGAATCGATTATGAAAACGGTATCTGAGTATTTCGGAAGCATGGTGTTCGACGACAGGATCATGAAATCCGTCCTGTCGGCAAAGGTCTACTCCTCGCTGAAAAAGACCATCGACGAGGGGAAAGCCCTTGATCCCGGCGTCGCCGACGCCGTGGCGCAGGCCATGAAGGACTGGGCGGTGTCGAAGGGGGCGACCCACTTCACCCACTGGTTCCAGCCGTTGACGGGTATCACGGCGGAAAAGCACGACGGCTTTATCTCCCCGTCGCCGGACGGCGGCGTCATCATGGAATTCTCCGGCAAGGAGCTGATAAAGGGCGAGCCGGACGCGTCGTCCTTCCCGTCGGGCGGTCTCCGGGCCACCTTCGAGGCGCGGGGATACACCGCATGGGACCCCACGTCCTACGCGTTTATAAAAGGAAAGACGCTCTGCATCCCCACGGCGTTCTGCTC
>JAEEGL010067007.1_pt1 | contig 10651 bp, 1 predicted proteins | sample 9134231 | NCBI WGS metagenome assembly JAEEGL01 (sample SAMN16246548, study PRJNA631951) | gut metagenome | biome: gut microbiome; feature: rumen; material: fiber-attached | host: Bos | place: Iran: Karaj | collected 2018-10 | reverse complement strand
CACCTATTTCCGCGATGCAAGCAATTACGATGCCTACTCCCTGGGCAGGGGCAGAATCCACTTCAAGGTTCTTGTTTTTGCCGATGGAGTGGAACACAACTACAACGCCGGCAAGGGCGGTTCGGGTTCACGCATCTGGACGCATGTCGACGGCGCCGAAAGATGGCCCAACTTCATCTATTACGCCTCAGACAACCTCAAATGCAAGGCCGGCGCAGTGCCCGGCAGACCGCGTGACAAAGGATGGGCAGAGCTGAAAGTGGCCCGGGGCATAGTCATAGTGACCAACAGCTACGACGGCAGCAACCCCGTATTCACCGCCGACGACAATTGGCACTCGGTGGATCTGCGCCGCACCGACGGCAACGACCATTTGACCTACCTGGAGTTCGACTGGTATATACCTGACAGCATACAAAGCGGTGTGTTCCAATGTGGCATTGAATCGGTATATCACGAAAGCGGTGGCACCACCTGTGAGACCCGTCTTTTTCCTGTTGGCTATTTCGACGGTGGCGAACAACAGCCTCAGTTGATGAATCCTATTTTCTATACAGCCAACTACAACGGGGTGTCCAGCTATGGAGTGGCAGGCTACGGCATGTTGGCGGTACCCTACGTCGCCTTCCAGCAAACCTATCAATACCACACCGCCTGGAGTCCCGTCAACATACCCTGCACCGACCAGTCGGGTCTTATCTACGTGCCCAGCTGCGACTCGGTGCAGACGGGGTTTCACATTACCATGCAGACCCGCCACAGCATGTCGACAGGCGACACCGTGAGGAAACAGTGGCTGCGTTCCAACATGGTGAACATACCGGCATACCACAAGATTTACGACATGAATGTGGGATACTACACTTACTTCGACGAGCGGACTAACCTCTACCACCAGGACAGACGCTACTATGATATCAGTTGGAAGTTCCAACTGCCAAACGAAACCGACATTGTGCCCAACGACCTGTTCGAGATACAACGGGCCTACGACAGCAACTACACCGATGCGCAAACCATCGCCACCATCCCCATCGTTTGGGGCGTCCGCGACTCGCTGCAAGACACCACATACCACTACATCGACTCGTCGGAGGCGACACTGAACAACCCCTTGGAGACCGGCAACAACAAAAAGATATACTACCGCGTGCGGCGAGCGTCGGCCGCCGTGTGGGGATGGGACGATCACCCCTACGCCGCCAAAAGCTGGGTGTTCATTCGTGCTGAAATGCCCTACATGATGGAAATGTACTACAGAATCGACGACGACTTCTTCAACAATCATAAGACACATCTCTATTTTGAGATGCCTAACGGTTTTTGGGGCGATGGCACCCCCGAGAGGCCAAGAACCACATCGTTCTATTGGGACAAACACGCCACCCTGTGCATAGAAAGGATACTCAACGAAACGCACGACACGGTGCTAATCCGCGTACCGGCCGACTCAGTGATCGCTGTCCTGGATTATTACCACCTGCATCCAGTATACGACACCTTCCACGACGGGACCCCTATCTTACATGTGGTGGATGTATTGAACACACCCTGCGTACACTACAAATACCGGTACTATTACGACACCACTGGCATGGCGCTGCCAATGCTCCCCTATGGCATCGACAACACTATACCAAGAGTTATTTACCTGCGCGGTAACGTGGCGCCCTACTTCACCGATGCTGCCGGCCTCAACACCCTCGCAGCCTCCTACCAAGAATATCCCGACCATGTGTTGCTGACGTGGTCTGCCACCGAAGGAGGGGTGGACGACTACCTTGTGGAAACCCGGGCAGACAGTACTGAGAACTGGAGAGAACTGGGCACCACTACCTACAACTACTGGCGGGACCAAACGGCCGACCCGTCGGTGAGCGCGGAGTGGCAATACCGCGTAACGATGCGCTATACCTGCCAAGGTGTCACCACAAGCGACAGCCGTCAGACTGTCGGCGCACGCTCCCCCTGGGGACGAGTGAGCGGACGGGTGCATTACGAGGACGGCTCTGCCTGCCCCAACATCACAGTGGTGGCCACACGCAGCGACAGCACTGTAGTGCAGACCGTGGTGACGGACAACAGCGGATTCTACCAGTTCGACAGCCTGCCGTATAGCAGCAATCAGGAATATGTCATCACTCCCACCTCGCAGCATGCCACATTCCAATACAACAACACCGCATCGGGTTCGGCAACGGTAAACCTGTCGCTGAACAGATGCCTGGTTACGGACATCAACTTCGAAAACATCTCGGCAGTGCGACTCACGGGACGTGTGCTGTATGAGAACAGCTCCATCCCCGTCCGGGATGCCAACCTGATGCTCAATGGCAACATTGTGCGCCTGGCCAACTCGGCACTGAAGACCGACGCATCGGGATATTTCGAGCTGCAGGTGCCGCAAAGAAGTGGATTCACCCTGCAGGTGGTGAAAGAGGGGCATCATTTTGCCGAAGGCGGTTTTGTACGCATCGACGGCGACAGCGTGCTGACCCTGGAGACTCCGCTCGACGGGGTACGGCTGTGGGACCAGACTAAGGTGCGGCTGGCAGGACGTGTGGCCGGTGGCCTGCTGCAGAGACAGCTGCCCCTGGGATTCGGCGAATCGAACAACAATCTGGGCGACAACCTTAAGCTGGTGCTTGAACTGGAAGGCGACAACGTGAGCTACATAGTACGCATACCGAGCGACCTTACGAGGGACACTCTTGACTACACGGTACCCCATCTGGTGTACAACGGCACGAACGCCCCCGACACTACCGGATTCACCAACGTTCACTACCAGTTGCGGCGCATTGTCATTGAGCCAGACCCCGCAACGGGCGAGTACTGTGCCGACCTTTTCCCCGTGCGGTACAAAGTAATCCAAGCCACCGCACAGGGCTATTCCACCCTTTTCGCCCACGGCAGGTCAAGCGAGACCATCGACCTCAGCAACGCCGCCGGGAGCCAGGACACCGTGCGCCACCAAAGCAACAACCACTACACCCTTCACAATGCCGAATACCAGCTCACCTACCGCAGTCCCATCAACATCACGTGCAAGCAGCTGCGCTATGGCATGGAGTTGGACTACTTTGGAGAGCTGTTCCTTCAGCGGACCAATATCCAGAACACGCCAATCAACGTGCCCCTTGCCACGCAGGACAGCAACGGAACCTACCGCTACCTCTTCGGCGCGCCTGTGTTCCTTACCGGCAACTACGACTTCCGCGCCTATGCCCATGAGGACTACTATTACAACAACGACCCGGACGGCGAGCATGACCAGGTGCGCATTCAGGGCGGCACGCTGAAGGTGTATAATGGGATGCACGATGCAACCAACACCCAGATTATCACCAAAGAACTCGACAGCCTGGGTCAGGCCGTTTTTTCCATTCCCGTCGACTATGTGTCGTTTGTCCGCGACGATGAGAATGTGCGCCGTGTGCTCGACCTCTCGGTGGAGAGCGAAGGGGAATATGTCGAGCTGCAGGCCTTGAGGGGCTATGTGACAGGACACCGCGTTGCCGGGACAGGAACCGTCACCTCTTCCCACGGAGCCATCAAGCTGCTCGACGTGCTGCGCGACCCGCCGGGCAGCGGCTCGTCAGCCTTTGTCGAGGCAGGCTCGGAGTATTCGTATAGCTATACTTCTACATTCGACTTCAAGTTCGGCATCAATCTCGGCTTCACCTTCGGCAGCCAGGCCTCGGTGGTGATGGGTGCCTATATAGGTGTGGGCGGCGGCACTTTCGCCGGCCAGAATTTCAATATCAACTCCTCCACATCGTTTGCCGTCCCCGTCCATTCGGCCTACCACTACAAGCACGAGGGCAACTACACGTTCAAGACTACCGAACGCATCAGCACCAGCAACAGCCCCTACAACGTGGGGCAGGACGCCGATGTGTATATCGGGGCGGTGCAGAATGTGTATTACCGTCTGGCAGATGCTGTGCAGCCCATAGACTCGGTGACCTATGCCGCTCTTGCGGCACGCAGTGCCAACGGAAGCATGCACACGATAGCGCAGGGCGTCGACACCGCCGGCAAGCGCTATTATATGGTCATCGGCAACGAGATTGAGGCAGGCCCCTATCTGTCCTCCACCTTTGCCTACACCCACAGCCATATTGTAAACAATATCATCCCCCAGCTGCAGCAGCAGCGCGACGAACTGCTGCTGACATGCGACAGCGCCACGGCGAAAAGCATTGCGAATGCCCAGCAAAAGGTTGTGTACTGGAGCAGAGTGACCCCCGACGACACAAACTGGGCCCGTCTGGGTACTTACAAGATGGTGTATCCCGATTTCGACACGCTGATCCGGGTGAACGAGGTGCAGAACTTCAACAGGACAATAACCGACTGGATATCGCTGCTGTTGATGAACGAAGCCGAGAAGGTGTCGGCCATCCACAACCACAGCCACGACATAGTTGCAACCCACTCCATCAGCAGCGGCGCGACAGTGAGTGCGACGAACAATTACTCCTACAGCGATGCATTCCACGTGTATATGGAATATCCCGGATTCAGCATCGGGGCGTCAAACCTGAGTAATATTGGAAGCTGGTTTGGCAATGCGGTGAGAGACCTGATGCTGGAAAAGTACGCCAATGTAATGTTGCAGAGCCACGACGGCAATGACAATAGCTACGACCCCGTCCGTTTTATCAGCAATTGGGCGGGCAGCCATTTTGATTTCACCCTTAAACCCATTCTAGATTTCAACTGGAACCGCGACCCGACCCAAAAAACAACACATACCCGCACTATAGGTTACTCACTCGTTCCCGATGCTTACAGCAATATGGATGTGTCGGTTTACCGCATACGGAAGGAGAAGGGCGAGTTTTACTTATTCAACCAGGAGTCGGGAGAGACACGCAATCATGTAGCCAATGGGAATGACTATCATAACGAGTATTTGTATGGCTCGCTGGTTTACTATCTGCAGGGCGGTGCAACCAAGTGTCCCTGCGAGGTGGCCGACAGCACCCACTATTACGTACCCCCGATGCCCATCTCAGCAGGGTCGCTCAAACTGGAGAACCCCAAAGTGGACATCGACGTCCACGAGCGGAGCAATGTCCCCGCCGACAGACCCGCCATGTTCACAATCTATCTGTCGAACGAAGTGGAGGCGACGACGGGACCGGGAGCCACAGCGGCCATCCAGTTCAAGCTAAAGATGAACGACCTCAGCAACCCCCACGGAGCAAGGGTGTATATCGACGGCATGCCCCTCACGGACGGCCGCACCATCACCCTCACCAGGGGGCAGGTAGTGGTGAAGACGATGGAGGTATATGCCGGCGACGGCTACGACTTCGAGGACCTCGTGATCGAGTTGGGGTCAACCTGCATCTCATCGGCAAAAGGGAAAGCCCAGTTCTCGGTGCATTTCGTGCCAGTGTCGTGCAATGTGAATATTACCTCGCCGCACGATGGCTGGGTGATGAACACCTTGTCGCCCAAGGATTCAGTAGGCTATTACCTACCCGTCACCATCAACGACTATGATGTAAACTACAGGGGGTTCGACCACATAGAGCTACAGTACAAACTCTCCACTCAGAGCGACGACGGCTGGGTGAACCTCTGCTCCTACTATGCCGACAGCGCCCTCTACAAGGCCGCCAGCGGCACCAAGGCCATGATAATGGGTGGAAGCATTGAGAATATCCGCTTCTATGGCGAACGCGACCCCATAGAGCAACGCTACGACCTGCGCGCCGTCAGTTTCTGCCGTCACGGCAGCGGCTTCATCTCGCGGTCGTCGGAAGTGCTGAGCGGCATAAAGGACACCCGCTGTCCGCGCGTCTTTGGCGAGCCGCTGCCAGCCAACAGCATACTGGGCGTGGGCGACTACTGCCGCCTGCGCTTCAACGAACCCATTGCGGGCAACTATCTCGACGAGGACAACAACTTCCAGCTGCTGGGCGTCACCAACCGGTCTGGGATTGCCTCCTCGACATCGGTCTACTTTGACGGCACACCCAACTGCGATGCCACCAGCGCCGTCACCCGTGTGCTGTCAGCCAAATCGTTCTCCATCGACATGATGGTCAAGCCGGATGCCCCCGTCTCCAACCGCCCGCAGGAGCTCTTTGGACATACCACCAAGAACGGCGGCATTTCCTTTGGCCTGATGCCCGACGGCAACCGCTACCGGCTGTATGGCACCATCGACGACTACACCGTTCAATCACTCCCCCTCGAACCCATGACAGCCTTCACCCGCGTGGTGATGACCTACAACAACATTACCAACGAGGTACAATTCTATGCCGGCACCCAGAACGTGACCGATCCAAGCAGCGACATGCTGGAGGCTCCTTCCTACACAGGTTCCGCCCCCTTGACATTCGGCCATGGATACAAGGGCAATATGCTGGAGGCTCGCTTGTGGCTCAAGGCCATCTCGGCCGACGAAATTGTCGAGACTCACCTCAAACGCCTCACGGGCTATGAGCACAAGCTGGCCGCTTACTACCCCATGAACGAGGGACGTGGAGAAATACTCTACGACATAGCCAACGGCTCGGCACTGACAATGCATGGTGCCAACTGGACTACCCCCTCGGGATTCTCTATCCGCATGAACGGAACACAAACCGTCACCCTCGACCAGGACGTGCTCTCGCGCTCCGCCATTCAGGACTACACGCTGATGTTCTGGTTCCGCACCACCGAATACTACACCGGCCTCTTCTCCGCCGGTTGGACTGGACAGAAAGGCACCTTGGTGTCCATTGAGAACGGACGGGTGGTGTTCCACAACAACGGGATGACACAGCAAACCTCCGACAGGTATGCCGACGGCCTGTGGCACCACTATGTACTCACCGTGAACCGCACCTACAACAACGCCTCTATCTATATCGACGGCGAGATGGTGAACACTTTTGCCACCGACACCTTGAGCGGCTTGAGCGGCGTCATGGTCTTAGGCGGCGATGCCTACGGCCTCACCCGCACCTTTACCGGAAATATCGACGACTTGGCTCTCTTCGAGCAAGCGCTGCCCCGGAGCCTTATTGAGACCTTCGACAACATCTCGCCCTTCGGCGACGAGATGGGTCTGGTGGGACTGCTCACTTTCTCCGAACAGAGGGAGAACTCCAGCAGCATTATGGAAGAAGTCTTCTCTGTCAATAACCGTCGCATCTTCAGAACTACAAGCGGCACTGTCGTCAACAAGATTCAGCCGCTGGTCATCGCTCCCGATTCAGCCACCCTGGCTTCCATGGCCGACCGCAACATCCATGCGCCTGTACGCGAGCGCGACCTGCTGACGAAGATTAATTTCGACTGGTCGTTCAACAACGACGAGCTGCTGATTAACATCAACATGCCCGACCGCGAAATCAACAAGAACAACATCTATCTCACTGTTCGCAATGTCGAGGACATGAACGGCAACCGCACCGTCAGCCCCATCATGTGGCAGGTGTATGTCAACAAAAACACCCTCATCTGGGACTCCGAAGGCATCAACGAGGTGTTCTACGACCGTGCCGCCACCGACTATGTCATCCCGGTACAGATCAGGAACACCAGCGGCAGACGCCATCAGTACTATATCGACGGCGAACCCGACTGGCTGGGCGTGAGCCCCGGATTCGGCAGCATCGACCCGCAGGAGTCGCTCACCCTTCAGCTCGTTCTGGACAAGGACCTGCCCATCGGCACCTATGCCGAAATCATCTACCTGACGGATGAGAACGGACTGGCCGAGCCGCTGAAGGTTTACGTCCAGGTGAAAGCCAAATGCCCGTGGCCGACATTGAACATCAGGGACTTCGACCACCAGATGTCGTTCAGGGGACAAGTGGTGGTGGATGGCATCTACGACACCAATCCCGAGGATATTGTCGCGGCAATCATCGACGACCGGATTGTGGGACAGAGCAACATCTCCTTCGACGAAGAAACCAATGCCAGCTACGTCTATATGACCATCTACGGCAACGACGACTCGCAGTCGCAGCCGGTCTCCTTCCGGCTGTGGGAGTCCAGCACAGGCCGCATCTTCAGTCTCTCGTCGTCCGAGCCTGTCGTTTTCCAAAGCGACGCGATGGCGGGATTGCCTCCTTCAAGCCCCGTGATTCTCTCCACCACTGCCAACGAGGTGCAGAACCTCAACCTCACGTCCGGATGGAACTGGATTTCCTTCAACATCATCCCCGACCAAGAGGGGGCATTGGACAATCTGTTCTTCACCAACGAGCCTTTCTCGGCCGGCGACCAGATTAAGTCGGCTTCCGCCATGCAGTTCTCCGAATACGACGGTGCCCATTGGGTAGGCTCGCTCTCCAATGCGAACTACAAACAGACGTACATGATCCATACCGACAAGGACCACTACAACACCCAGGTGGTGGGAAGACGCATCGCCACCGACACGGAACGGACCGTCCAGCTCTCGCATGGCTGGAACAGCATGCCCTACCTCCTCACCTACGAAGACAATATCACCAACGCCCTGGCCGACTACATCGACCACGCCTCCGTGGGCGACATCGTCAAATCCCAGCACAGCTTCGCCGTCTTCTCCGAGAACCGTCGATGGGAAGGCTCGCTGAGTGCGCTGTATCCCGGCGAGGGCTACCTCCTCAAACGCGTCGGCACGGATCCCGTGTCGTTCACCTACCACCACAACAACTACAACTATAAGGGCGGTTCGAAGAGCGGTGGCAAGGGAGCGCCAGCGTCGGGCTTCTCCAGTTCCCACTCCACCAACATGACAATGATAGCCGCCGTCGAGCATCCTGCCCAGTGTACGCGAGTGCTGACCTACGTGGGCGCTTCGCTCTCAGCGGTCACCCCGTCTCAGGTGGTGGATGGCGACACACTCTTCTTCATCACCATCGGTTCCGACCAGAGCGGACAAGTGTCCTTTGTGCTTGAGCAGGAAGACGGCCACACAGGCATCGCATCCACACGGATTCCCTATCAGCCCAATGCCCACTTCGGCTCGCTCGGCAGTCCTGTGATGCTTGCCCTTGAACCCTCGGACGAAAGCAGCCACGCTGTGGCGGCACTCCCCTCCATCTTCTCCGACCGTGTCGTCTTCGCCGTCACCGACACCCACGCTCCGCTCGACGCACCGATGAGCATCCGCATCTTCTCCGTGCAGGGCGTTCAGGTGGCCGAACTCGAAGGCACAGCCCCGCAGCTGCTGTGGACCGATTGCGCCGCACTCCCCAACGGTGTTTACTTCGCATCAATCAATTACAACGGTTCTGTAACAACCCTTAAACTGATAAAGAAATGAAAAAGAGCATAATCATCATGATTGCCCTCATGGGGCTTATCGTCACGGGATGCCAAAAGGAGAACGTCACCGTCTCCGACACACCCAACAATCCCGGCATCCCGACCAACAACCTCACCGCACCCCGGTGGGTTGTCGACACCGACTACGACTATAGCAGCAGCATGACCGCCGTCGTCGAGGTGGATCTCTCGCTCACCTATCCCCGGATTGGCGACAGCTGGCATATCGACTCCGCCGACATGGTCGGGGCATTCTGTGGCAACCAGTGTGTCGGTGTGGCCAGGCCTTCCGGCATCCTCTTCTTTGTCTACATCACCTCCCCCACTCCCGGCAACAACGAACCCGTCACCCTGCGCTACTATTCCTCCGTGCTGAAGAACATCTTCTACGGCGATGTCGCCTTCCCCTTCTGCAACGGCGACCGGCAAGGGACCGTCAACAATCCCCTGCGGCCACAGTTCCGCACCGAGGAATGACTGCTTGAATGTGTTAATGTGTTAATATGTTAGTCCTTGACGCATCAAAGACTCACGAATTAACACATTAACACGTTAACACATTCCTAATATTCTTTCTCCAGCCACCGCATCAAGAACAGGTCGGCGACAGCGTAGTAGGTCTTCTCCTTGGTGGTCTCGACAAACACCAGGTCTTTGTCTATCAGTGTCTGCAATTGTCTACGTGCCACTGCAGTGGCACCCACGTCATATTTCTTTAGAAATGCCGTGGCGTAAGGCTGTTCCACTGTTCCCTCTTTGGCCAGCGCAATCATAAAGTTCCATTGCCCTGCCGTCAGCAGCTGTTTGTATTGCAGAAAATAAGGCTCGTTCAGCTGCAGCAAGGTGTTGCAACAGCCGTTCACTTCGTCGATGCCGATATGGTTCGCAGGGAGGTCGTACACCTCGTGGCACAGCCGTTGTGTGTAATAGGTATGCCGTCGCGACCACCGCATTATCTGCGCCACCGCTTCGGCATCAATCTCTTTCCCACCCGCGGTAAACATCTTTGTGATATAGTTGCCATACGACTCGGCTGCTATGGTCTCAAGTCCGAGGAACTGGGTGCTGGCAAAGAACGGTCGGCTTGGATTGCTGAAAATGTCGGTCATCAGGTGCTTGCGGCTTCCGCAAAAGATAAACCGCACATTGTGCAGCCGCTGAATATAGGTCCGCAACAAGGCCTCTACATTCTCATTGTCGTATTCCCTCACCTGCTGGAATTCGTCAATAGCCAACAATACCGGCTGATGTTGCTGCTCTAAGAAGGTTAGCAGCCCCTCCAGTGTATGCTCCTTTTCTGTCTGGTTTTGATAAGTGAACTGCACCTGTGGCGAACCCGACAGCGGGTCAACCCCAAACGACGGTCGCAATCCTT
>JAEEGL016909843.1_pt1 | contig 10652 bp, 10 predicted proteins | sample 9134231 | NCBI WGS metagenome assembly JAEEGL01 (sample SAMN16246548, study PRJNA631951) | gut metagenome | biome: gut microbiome; feature: rumen; material: fiber-attached | host: Bos | place: Iran: Karaj | collected 2018-10 | reverse complement strand
TCAGCGGCTCCTGTATCGGAAGTAACCTCTGAAACAAAATATTCAGAGGGAACAGATAGTACTTCCACTACAGATAACAGAAAGCAGATCGGGGAATGTGATTTCAGAAGGACTGATGAAGGCTTTGTTATCTATCATACAGAGGTTTTACCTGAGTATGAAGGAAAGGGTATTGCCAGAAGGCTGGTTTTCAGACTTTTAGAGGCAGCTGAGAAGGAAGGTATGAAGGTGATACCTGTATGCTCATATGCCGCCAAGGTGCTTTCAGGAAAATGACAGCTGATATAGAAGTAAAAACTGCCGAAACCGATATGATAAAGGAATACGGCAACTGTATGTTATGCCCGAGAAGATGTGGTGCGGACAGGAGCAAAAACCACGGATATTGCAGGCAAAGCTATAGGATAAGGATTGCAAGAGCATCTCTTCATATGTGGGAGGAACCATGTATTTCGGGAATACATGGTTCGGGAGCAGTGTTTTTTACCGGCTGTAATATGGGTTGTGTTTTCTGCCAGAATAAGGATATAAGCAGGGGAGGAATCGGGAAAGAGATAACCGGGGAGAGGCTTACAGAGATATTTTATGAGCTTAAGGACCGGGGAGCAAATAATATTAACCTTGTATCTGCCGATATTTATATCCCGTCAGTAAGGATGGCAGTGGAGGGTGCTAAGAGAAACGGTTTTGATCTGCCATTTATCTTCAATACATCAGGATATGTAAATGTGGAGAGTCTTAAGAGTCTTGAAGGACTTATCGATATATACCTGCCTGACATGAAATATATAAGGTCATTTGATGCTTTACGGTACAGCAATGCATCAGATTATCCGGAAATATGTAAGAAATCAATTGATGAGATGGTAAGGCAGCAGCCTGAATGCGTATTCATGGAAGCAAAGGATGGGAGGATGCTTAAAAGCGGAGTAATGGTAAGGCATCTACTTATGCCGGGAATGCTCATACAGGCTAAGCTGATCATTAAATATCTGCATGAAAGATACGGGAACAGGATACTCATAAGCCTTATGAACCAGTATGTTCCGAACGGAGAGCTTGAAGCCTGTCCTGAGATAGACCGTCCTGTCAGTGAGAATGAATACAGAAGTCTGGTAAGATATGCACAGAGTATAGGTATAACAGAAGGATACATTCAGGATAAGACTTCCGCGGATGAAGCCTTTATACCTGAATTCGATCTTAGCGGGGTAGACGATAAATAGTAAAAGGGCTTTAGATTATGATAATTGATGAAATAAGAGAAGAGTTGTTCGCGATGCAGGATGAAAAGTATCGCGATTTTCAGGCTAAACTCATACCTTCGGCTGAACCGGACACGGTTATAGGAGTGAGAACTCCTCAGCTTAGAAAATATGCGGGGCAGCTTCTAAAGAGAGAAGATGTATCCGCATTTCTTGATGATCTGCCGCATAGGTATTTTGATGAAAATCAGCTTCATGCCTTTATTATTTCAGGTATAAAGGATTACGAGAGGTGCATTAATGAAGTGATACGGTTCCTTCCGTATGTCGATAATTGGGCTACCTGCGATCAGATGTCCCCGAAGATATTTAAGAAACACAGAAAAGAGTTACTTGAAAACGTAGAGCTTTGGCTGAGTTCAAAAGAAACCTATACGGTGAGGTTCGGGATAGGAATGCTGATGGAGCATTTTTTGGATGAGGATTATGATACTAAGTATCCTGAGATGGTAGCTGCAGTCAGATCGGAGGAATACTATATCAATATGATGATCGCATGGTATTTCGCAACTGCGCTTGCCAAACAGTATGAAACGGTGATTCCGTTTATGGAAAATAAGCGTTTGTCGGACTGGACCCATAATAAAGCCATTCAGAAAGCTGTTGAGAGCTATAGGATTACACAGGAGCAGAAGGATTATCTGAGAGGCCTTAAAGTAAAGGGAAGATAAAACGGTTTTGATAGGGTGGAGAGTAAAGTAAGAGTATATGAAGGAAATAGACAGATTAAAGGAAATAGTTGAAACCTTAAGAAGTGAGAACGGGTGTCCATGGGACAGAGCCCAGACGCACTCAAGCCTTAAGCCCGCGTGTATTGAAGAGGCAGCAGAGGTAATAAGCGGTATCAATATATTGGAGAAGACGAAGGATCCTGATAATCTGAGGGAAGAGCTGGGAGATCTTCTGCTTCAGGTTATGTTTCATTCGGTAATAGCCGAAGAAGAAGGTTTATTTTCATTTGAGGATGTAGTAAATACGATATCAGAGAAAATGTTAAGGAGACACCCGCATGTATTTGCAGGGGTGGAGTTTGCCTCGGAAGAAGAGAGACATGCTGCATGGGATGAGATAAAGAAAGCTGAGAAAGCAGGCAGGGAATGGCAGGAGGAATATCTGAAGGAAGCATTTGATGAGACAGAGACTCTCATAGACAGGGCTAGGGAACGAAAGAAGGGAAAGGTATGAGTAAACAGCTGTGGAAACCGGGAAATATGCTCTATCCCGTTCCTGCAGTGATGGTAAGCTGTAAGAGAAAGGATGAGAGACCAAACATAATAACTGTAGCCTGGGCTGGTACCGTATGTTCTGATCCTGCAATGGTATCAATATCTGTCAGACCGGACAGATATTCACACAGCTTAATAGAAGAAAGCGGAGAATTCGTAGTAAATCTGGTTACCGATAAGCTTGCAAAGATCTGTGACTGGTGTGGAGTAAGATCGGGAAGAGATTATGATAAATTCAGGGAAATGAGACTTACGGAATACACTTCCGGGCTTATGGAGACACCTGCGATAGCTGAAAGTCCGGTAAATATATACTGTAGGGTTATAAAGTCAGAGAAGCTTGGTTCGCATGATATGTTTATCGGAGAGGTCATGGGAGTTACGGTAGATGATGCATATATGGACGATAAGGGGAGATTTGCACTTGAGTCCTGTGGTCTTATTACCTATTCACATGGCGAGTATTATGCACTTGGAAGGAAGCTGGGTAAATTCGGATATTCGGTAAAAAGACAGGATAATAAGAAGATTTTTATAAAGAGCGGGAAGAAGACGGGGAAGGAATCCCTTAAAGGAAATAAAGGAAGTAAGGGTAAAAAGACAGAGAGGATAAAAAAGAGTAGAAATGTACAGTAAAATAGATATAGTTATCACAATGGGAGGACTGGGTTCCAGATTCAGAAAGGCCGGTTATAAGGTACCCAAATATATGATCGAAGCAAAAGGTAAGACACTCTTTGAATGGTCAATGATCAGTCTTGAGGGTTACAGGGATATGGCTGATAAATATATATTTATTGCCATGAAGGATGAAAGCAATGATGTTGAGACATTTATAAGGGATAAATGTAAGGAACTTATGATAGATGAGCCGCAAATAATCCTGCTTGATTATCTTACGGACGGTCAGGCAACAACGGCAATGCTGGCAGGAAAGTACTGGGACAGGGAGCATTCTCTTCTTATATATAATATCGATACCTATGTAGAAGCAGGTGAGATGAACAGTAAGGAGCTTAGGGGTGACGGATTCATTCCATGCTTTAAGGCAGCAGGCGATCACTGGAGCTTCGTTAGGCTTGATAAAGAAGGCAGAGTAGCAGAGATAAAAGAGAAAAAGAGGATATCAGATCACTGCACACTGGGTGCGTACTATTTTAAAACCTGTGGTCTGTATGAGGATCTGTATAATGAGTACTACGGAGATAGAAACAGAGAATTGGTAAATGGAGAGAAATATGTAGCTCCGCTGTATGATTATCTGTTAAGTAAGGGTGGGGATATATATATTTCTGATATCAATCCTGACAAGGTTCATGTTCTAGGTACGCCTGAGGAACTAAAACAGTTTAGAGATTTATAAGTCAGGTGAGATAAAAAGGACAGGCTTAAAACTTTGCATAAATAAATGCTCCGTTTCCGAAATATGCAAACATTGCGATAGCGATAAGGAAACAGCAGAAGAGAACCTTTCCGTACATTCTGTTGAGCGGAAGGGGTTTAAAGGAATCATTACAGTTATTTCGATGCACTGCAACAAGCTGGACTATGAGCAGGACAGCGCCGAATATTAAGGTATAGATGTAGAAATATGAGATTCCGGGCTGCAGTGTTATTATCCGGGATATAATGATCAGGGTATCTGAAAGGCTTGCTGCGCGGAAGGGTATCCACAGGAAGTTAACCATAAGAAAGCTGAGAATGACAGAAATACATTTGATGACTGTACCTGTTTCATTTGCTGAAGAGGATGTCCTCATATTCTTTAATGCGCGATGGAGTACCTGCCACAGTCCGTGTAGAGCTCCCCATATCAGGAAGTTAAGAGTTGATCCGTGCCACAGTCCGCTTACAAGCATGGTAAGGAAGATATTGATATAGGTACGTATTTTTCCCTTTCTGCTTCCGCCAAGAGGAATATAAACATAATCCCTTAGCCAGGTGGACAGACTGATATGCCAGCGTCTCCAGAAATCCGATGGATCTGATGCAAGATAGGGCAGGTTGAAATTCTTACCAAGATCATATCCCAGCAGCCATGCTACACCGATCGCCATATTGGAATATCCCGCGAAATCAAACAGAAGCTGCAGCGAATATCCTATAGAAGCAAAAAACAGGCTGAGTCCACTGTAAGCAAGCGGAGCGGAATATACACTGTCAACCGAAACCGCAAGTCTGTCAGCCATGACAAGCTTCATGAAAGCCCCGAGCATGAACAGCTGAATACCATAGGATAAACGCTCCGTATCAAGCTTTTTTCGCATGTTAAGCTGTGGTATGAAATCCTTAGCCTTAACTATCGGTCCCGATACTATCTGAGGGAAGAATCCAATATATACAAGAGAATCAAGAAGAGATGGGAATTCACTTAAATTCCCACGGTAATTGTCCGCAAGAAAGCTTATTGCCTGAAGCATATAGAAGGACAGACCGACCGGCATGGGGAACAGGCCTGCAAACTTGAAAAACATGAGAATGCATGTCTGTACCGCAATACAGGACAGACAGATGACCCGGGTTGTCTGTGAGTTTCCGCTTTTTTGTACTTTGTTCATCATATATCCGCCGATCCATGTAAATACTGACAGGCAGATAAGGACAGCCAGCATGGTAAGGTCAAAGCAGGCATAGAATAAGTAGCTTGCAGCAAGCAGAATTACACGTTCTGCAGTCTTATTGCGTATAAAATGCAATAAGATCAGAAGTACAGCTATCAGAATTATGAATTTAACTGATAAAAATGACATAATATTCTTTCCCGAAAAATCCAAATGTAAATATATGTAAATATCCTGTCTAGTCATGTTTGACGGAGATTACTTTATATAGCTCTTCTGCCATCATTATGTGAGCTGCCCGATTGGTATGGCCTGCGCCCATGGTAGTGTTGAAGAAACCGTAAGGTACCGTATGGTTCTTTCTGTATGCCTCCATATAAGGCTCTGACATATCTACAAAATCAATATCATACTTGGCACATATTTCCCTGTAATAAGGCTCAGCCCCGTTGGACATAAGCTTCATGCTTCCGTCATCTTCTATGGAAACTGCAGGATGATACAGGATTATGATCTGTTTGTCAGTCTTACTTCTTATAAAAGCCATCAGTGAATCGAGAGCATCACTGTAGCCGCCGGCATATTCCTGAGCCCAGAAATCGGGATCGAGTATGTCGGACGGATTATCTTCCTGAGACATACTTTCATAAGTAAGGATTTGCTTGTGGAGCTCACGCATAAGCGGCAGATACTGTTTGATCTGCATGGAGAAACGCTGCCTGTCCGTAAGTCCTGCATATATAGATGAAGCTGTTTCGGAAGGATCATAGCCTGTCTGTGTCTGAGAATCATACAGAGCCTTGGTGTCATAGGTAAGGGTATCTGTCTCGATTATTATTCCGTCCGCATCGGGGAATTCGCCCAGAATGCCGTCAAGATGCTGAAGAACTATTGAGAAGAAGTTACCGCTCCTTCCTATGTTATACACCCGCAGTTCATTATCGGATCCCAGCATACTGTTTAGGATATCACTGTAACGAAGCCTTAAAGGGAGAAATAAACCCTCTGTGTGAGATGCTCCTGCAACAATGTAATAGGAACCGGCCAGAGGCAGATCGCGGTTAACATATCCATTTTCATCTATATTGGCAATACAGTACCCCTCCATACCGTAGACGCCATGTGATCCCGGCAGAAGAAAACCTGTAGTTGAGCCCTGCTGCCTGATGAGCTCCTGACATGGATCATAGAAGGTAAAGGATACAAGATTCATTATGAAAAGGGAGATCGCCAGAGCAATACCCCATGAAAATATCTGTTTAATTAATCGTCTGAATGTCTGCATGCTATTGATTGTACCTTTTTTTTCCTATTAGTTCAACAATCCGTTAATCATAATATGTGGTACAATAATTGATAAGCATCCGTTTTCTTTAGATGTTAAATCTGTAGACAGAAGGGAGTCAGGTTTTTTCATGAATAGGTTCATGTCAGCAGTCGGACGGACATTCAGGGGTGAAAGAAAGCTTAATGAACGAAGAAAATATCAGGGCTGCGGTATAATACTCGCATTTGTTCATATTATATTGACAGTATTATTCTATTCTCTTAAGGTAGAGAAGCTTTATATATATAATGCGGTTATTGTTCTTTTTTATATAGTTGTTGCTGTTATCACAGGTAAGGTATACAGATACACATATGTTTTTATAGCCACATTTATTGAGATTTTGTTCCATTCCATACTGGCTTCAGTTCTGCTTGGATGGGATCTTGGATTTATGACTTATACTCTTGGACTTGTGCCAATGTCCTTTTATATTGCATATACCATTCCGTATTTTAAGCAGAATTTCAGGATACCTTTTATATACTCAGCCATAGTGTTTGTGTGCTTTTGTATGGTACGCGAGTACTGTGTTTATAACGGATCGCTCCTAAACATCGTTATACCGGAGGTTATTGTAAACAGGGTCTATATCTTTAATATAGTATTGACATTTGGGTTTCTGTGGGTAGTATCACTGCTGTTTTCACTGGAAGTGTATTATATGCAGCATCATCTTGAATCGGAAAATATATCGCTTGAGAAGCTTGCCAATTATGACCCTCTGACTAAGCTTATGAACAGGCGAAGTATGGACATTTTTCTTAAGGATGCGATAGAAAAAGCAGAGCAGAAGAAAGAAGTATTCTGCATAATCATGGCAGATATTGATGATTTTAAGAAGGTTAATGATACCTATGGTCATGCTGCGGGAGACATGGTGTTAGAAGAAACAGCCAAGATCATCATTGATAACGTAAGAGATGAGGACTGTGTCTGCAGATGGGGAGGAGAGGAAATAGTTATACTCATCCGTTCTGAAGCCGAAACGGCTAAGAATGTGGCACAGCGTATCTGTAAGGACATTGCAGCCACCCGTCTGGATATAGGTCCTGTTAAGCTTGCCATAACCATTACTCTTGGAGTAACTCAGTATCAATCCGGTGATGATATTGAGTCAGTTGTTGAGAGAGCGGACAGATATATGTATACAGGAAAAAAACGGGGTAAGAATCAGATCGTGTATGATCAGAATCAGTAAGCCTTATGACTTAATACGGTAAGAAAAGCGAGGTCATCCGTGTACGGAGCCTCGCTTTACAATTTCATGAGATTTTAGCTCATTATATAGTGAAGGAATTTAATTCGTTTACTATAGATGGCTTATCAGAAGAATCTTGTTATATCATCAGGAGACTTTCTTTTTGGTTTTTGAGCATCACTCTCTCTTACTCCGACAGCTATAACCGAAACTATCTCCTGAGATTCGGGAATATCAAAGCCGCTTCTTATCTTATCCGCATCCCTGATGCCTATAATAAGTGTATCATAGCCTGTTTCTCTTGCCTTGAGAATGAGATTTTCATTCTGAAGTCCCAGATCATAAACTCCCCACTTATCGCCCAGCTCATTTGTCGGATTACCGTCTCTTTCAAAGCCTGAACGCTTGGTCTCATAAGCGGTGATTATGAGGGCTACGGCATTTTCACAGCTTGCGGCATTAAATGAAGGAAGGCACTGGGTTTTTAAGTAGTTAATCTTATCCTCACTCATAGCCACATAATAACGTCCGGTCTGGGAATTCTTCCAGGTGGGTGCCTGTATGGCAGCATCGATCATCACCTTTATCTGATCTTCGGTTATCTTCATGCCTGCTTTATACTTTCTGATGCTTCTTCTGCTTTCAAGTAACTGTGCGTATTCCATGGTATCATCCTTTCTTTTGTTTGTTGTGAAACTGCTTTTAACAGTTACAGTATTGTTTGCTGATTACTATATAAAACAGTATAAATCATTTTTTCAGTCAGTTCCATAGGAAGAAACGCATATAACGAAAAGAATTTTTCTGTGCAGTAACTGATTTTGTTATATTATCGGGCGTCGGTTTCTCATACGGTCTTTCATTTTTCTGTTAAGAGCGGAAACAGACTTCCTGTCATCAAACCAGCCATTATCCTTAGGGGCAATATCATCAAGTGTGCCTCGGTCAAAGAGCCTTATAAAAACATCAAGAATCTCGGGATCAAACTGTTTCCCTCTTTCTTTCAGCAGTTCCTTTTTTATAACATCCTTGGGAAGTGCTTTTCTGTATACACGGTTAGAGCTCATGGCATCATAAGTATCGACTATTGTTACTATTCTTGCATCCCTGGGTATCTGTTCACCTTTGAGCCCGGAGGGATAACCCTTTCCGTCATAGCGTTCATGATGATAGCGAATGACATTTTCAGCTCCGGGAAGTGTGGACGCATCATGCATTATATCCCCGCCAATGGTTACATGCTCTTTAAGAACCGAGAACTCAGTATCGGTAAGTCCCTCTGACTTATTAAGTATATTGTCGGATATACCTATCTTTCCTATGTCATGAAGCAGTCCTTCGTATCTTAGCAGATCCACCTCTTCCTTGCTCATACCCATGGCGGTAGCAACTCTGACACAGTATTCGGCAACCCTCGAAGAATGACCGTTTGTATACTTATCCTTGGCATCTATTGCATTGGCAAGTGTCTGTACCAGCTGTACCGACATTTCTTCTACCTTTTTTTGACGTTGCTCGGCATATCTTGTCTGTTTCTCTATTTCGGCTTCCATCTCTTCAAGATAACTGTTTTCCTTGGCCTCGCACTCATATTTTAAGGTGACATCTTCAAGACTTATGATAATGCCGGCAATCGTATTCCCGGCGGTTATCCTTCTGATGGAAGGCTCATATCGTCTGCCTTCATAATTTATATCGGTAAGGCTTCCGTTTATTATCTGTCTGAAATTCGGAGAAACAGAATACATGCTTTCATCCTGACTGACACCGTTAAGCTCGGGGAAGAGAAGCTTTGCGAGTCTATTGCATCCTTTATAACGGTAATCACTGTCAGTAAAGATATAAGCCTGTGGCATGGTTTCAAATATATAATCTCTGGCAATGTCTGAAACGTTGTAAATCCGTTCCACATAAATCAGTTCCATCATGATCACTACGACCAAAATAAAGCATCCGGGTAGAAAATCATAAGGAAAATTAATGACTTTTTGAATTAATGATCCGCCGAACGGGATCAGAAGGGTAAGGCATAACAGTATGGAAGTCTTCTGTGCATGCCGGTTGGAACGAGCCGTTTTTCTCGCAAGGAAGATAAGCATTACGGCAATATATATTGATATTTCTATATAAAACAGGGTATGCAGGGGACCGTAGGAACGCCTCAAAATGGGAACCCCGTTATAATCCTCCATCCAGACTGAGGTATAGAAAAGATTGTGATTTCCTATAAAAAGAGCGAAAAAGCTCATTATGAAGTTGTTAATGAACAGGAATATCTCCAAAGGACGCTTTATCGAAATATTACAGAAAGTCATTACAAACAGAAGCATAAAATAGAGTACATGAAGAATACCCATATAGACGATCTTCTGTCCCAAAAGCTGAGTGGCAAGTTCGGTTCCCGCTATTTTCACACAAAAACCGAAAGTTATGAACAGACACCATGAACACAGGCTGTTCATCAGCTTTTGTGACTGTCCGGTCTGTTGTTCGTTTATGATAAAGAGGCAGACAGCCAGAACTATGAGAGCTATGAAATCTATAATAAGGAAGAAATAGTACATGCAGAGCTCCATCTGTGTGTAATCGTATTTCAGCTTCGGTCTGAGTAATTACGTATGAGTATTCTGCATAAAAGTAGTCTGTGATTACTCTGAAATACTCATCCCGGTCAATTCATAGTATATACATAATCCAGTTTAAAAACAATACAAAGTAACCTCAATACGGTAAAACAGCCTGCTTTTCGGACAGACAGACATAAAGAGCCGCGGTGATTTAATGAAATATGAACCTTAATACAGTTGACTTATCCAAGTTATCTATATTATAATGCTATTCGGTCGGTCAGATATGATCCGGCGTAATGCAGACGTATCGAAGTGGTCATAACGGGGCGCACTCGAAATGCGTTTGCCCTCCGGGGCACGAGGGTTCGAATCCCTCCGTCTGCGAGCGAGGAGCATCATGACGAAGTCATGATTTCAAATGCGACGAGCGACTTGTCATAAGGAGGGACCCATGAAGTGGGAGGATTCCTTATGACTTACCGCTGACAAAGAACGGGATGCC
>JAEEGL014024674.1_pt1 | contig 10652 bp, 7 predicted proteins | sample 9134231 | NCBI WGS metagenome assembly JAEEGL01 (sample SAMN16246548, study PRJNA631951) | gut metagenome | biome: gut microbiome; feature: rumen; material: fiber-attached | host: Bos | place: Iran: Karaj | collected 2018-10 | reverse complement strand
GAAACCGGATATTTAAGAAGCCTTATGGAGTTTAATTATCCTGAACAGGGAATAGACATAAATGAGGTTGAGAGTGAGACAGAGATCGTAAAGAGATTTAAGACCGGAGCCATGAGTTATGGTTCCATATCTGAAGAAGCACATGAGGCTTTGGCGATAGCAATGAATCACCTCCACGGCAAGTCAAACAGCGGTGAGGGCGGTGAAAGCGATGAAAGGATAGCTTCCGCCGGCAGCGATCATGACAGAAGTTCTGCCATTAAGCAGGTAGCAAGCGGCAGATTCGGTGTTACAAGCAAATATCTGGTAAGTGCCCGCGAGATCCAGATCAAGATGGCCCAGGGAGCAAAGCCCGGCGAAGGTGGTCATCTGCCGGCAGGAAAGGTATATCCATGGATAGCAAAGACAAGGCATTCAACACCGGGTGTGAGTCTGATATCTCCTCCGCCGCACCATGATATCTATTCGATAGAGGATCTTGCCCAGCTTATATATGATCTTAAGTGTGCCAATAAAAATGCCAGGATCTCAGTCAAACTAGTAAGTGAGGCGGGTGTTGGTACTGTAGCAGCCGGCGTGGCAAAAGCCGGTGCACAGGTAATACTTATTTCGGGCTATGACGGCGGTACGGGAGCTGCTCCTGTAAGTTCCATACATAATGCCGGACTTCCATGGGAACTCGGTCTTGCAGAGACGCATCAGAATCTTATACGAAATGGCTTAAGAGGCCGCGTTATCATAGAGACTGACGGTAAGCTTATGAGTGGAAGGGATGTTGCGATCGCAGCATGTCTTGGCGCTGAAGAATTCGGATTTGCCACGGCTCCGCTCGTGACGCTTGGCTGTGTGATGATGAGAGTATGTAATCTCGATACATGCCCTATGGGAGTTGCAACTCAGAATCCCGAACTTAGGAAGAGATTTATAGGCAAGCCGGAATATGTAGAGAATTTCATGCTCTTTATAGCAAGAGAATTGAGAGAATACATGGCTAAGCTGGGCGTGCGTTCAGTGGATGAACTTGTTGGACGTACAGATCTCTTGAAGCAGATAAAGACCGGTAATGATGTAAATGATCGTATAGATCTGAGCAAGATACTGTCTTCACACCATATCGATATAAGCAGCGATGATGCGGTGGATACGCCTTTTGATTTTGAACTTGAGAAGACGATTGACGAAAGCATACTTCTTAAGAACAAAGATATCAAGGCTGCCATTGATGGAAAAGGCAAGGCAAAGGTGGATGTTGCGGTACACAACACTGACAGGGCTTTTGCAACGCTTTTGGGTGCGCAGATCACAAGGGTTAATCCTGAAGGTTTATCCGATGGAAGTATCACGATCAACTGTACCGGTTCGGGCGGACAGAGCTTTGGAGCATTCATTCCAAAAGGACTTACGCTTAAGCTCACGGGAGATTCAAATGATTATCTAGGTAAGGGATTATCAGGCGGTATCATCTCGGTGTCAGCTCCGGAGAATGCAGGCTATGAGGCAGAGGAGAATATAATAATCGGTAACGTGGCGCTGTACGGTGCAACATACGGTGAATGCTATATAGCAGGTATGGCAGGAGAGAGATTCTGCGTACGTAATTCAGGAGCTACGGCTGTTGTAGAAGGCGTCGGTGAGCATGGCTGTGAATATATGACAGGCGGAAGAGCCGTGATATTGGGACCTACGGGCAAGAACTTTGCTGCCGGTATGAGCGGCGGAATAGCTTATGTATTGGATGAAGATAATAAGCTGTATCGCAATCTCAATAAGGAACTCGTACTGATGGAGCAGATAGACAGCAAGGGTGATAAGCAGGAACTGTTGGAGATCCTTAAGAAACATGTGAAATATACTGGCTCAAAAAAGGCCGGAAACATTATAGAGCATTATGATGAATATCTTCCGAAATTCAAGAAGATCATTCCGGCAGACTATAAGAAACTGCTGCATCTCATATCAGGCTTTGAAGAGCAAGGCATGAGCAGAGAAAAAGCTCAAATAGAAGCATTTTACGCTAGCACGAAGAATGTGACTGACTAGGAGGCGACACATGGGTAAATCAACAGGATTCCTTGAATATAAAAGAGAGGATAATAAGACTATCGATCCGCTTAAGAGGATCAAAAACTTTGATGAATTTCATCCTCAGATAAGTGAAGAGAAGAGAAAGTGTCAGGCTGCAAGATGTATGGAGTGCGGCGTGCCCTTCTGTCAGGCAGGGACAATGATAGCAGGTATGGCCAGTGGTTGCCCTCTTAATAATCTGGTACCTGAGACAAATGATCTTGTCTATAGGGGTAATATCAAAGAGGCTTATCACAGATTGAGCAGAACACACAGCTTTCCGGAATTTACTTCAAGAGTATGTCCGGCATTGTGTGAAGCGGCATGTACGTGCGGACTTAATGACAGTCCTGTCACAACCAAGGATAATGAGAGATATATAATCGAATATGCTTTTGAGCACGGCCTGGTAGACGAAGCAGAGCCTTCGGTTCGGACCGGTAAGAAGGTTGCCGTGATAGGAAGCGGTCCTTCGGGATTATCTGCGGCATTATTGCTTAACCGCAGAGGACATAAGGTGGCGGTATATGAGAGAAGTGACAGAGCCGGAGGGTTACTTAGATACGGCATACCCAATATGAAGCTTGATAAGCGTGTTATAGACAGGCGTATTGCACTGATGGAAAAAGCCGGTATCGAATTTGTATATAACACAAATATAGGTATAGATCTAAAGGCAAGCGAGCTTCTTAAACAGTATGACAGGGTGATACTGGCATGTGGTGCATCCAATCCCAGAGATATAAACGCACCGGGAAGAGATGCAAAAGGCATTTACTTTGCGGTTGATTATCTTAAGGAAGTAAGCAAGCGCCTTATCGATGAAAAATACGATGCAGACAGACTTATGGCAGCTACGGACATGTCATGGGGAAACCTTAAGGGTAAAAATGTGGTTGTCATCGGAGGCGGAGATACAGGAAATGACTGTGTTGGTACATCGATCCGTCTGGGAGCATCGTCGGTCATACAGCTTGAGATGATGCCCAAGCCGCCTGTGGACAGACTTCCTTCCAATCCATGGCCTGAGTGGCCAAAGGTCTTAAAGACCGATTACGGTCAGGAGGAAGCGATAGCACTGTTTGGTCATGATCCAAGAATATATCAGACGACGGTCAAGGAATTCATAAAAGATAAAAAGGGAAATCTGACTGCAGTCCGGACAGTAAAACTTGAATCAGTAAAAGACGAGAAGACCGGACGAATGAATATGGTTCCGGTCGATGGAAGCGAAGAAGAAATAAAGGCTGATCTCGTACTTATAGCGGCCGGCTTCTTAGGCAGCCAGGATTATGTGTGCAACGATTTTAAGGTTGATCGTAATCCACGTACCAATGTAGCGACTGCAGAGGGCGGATATGCGACAAACGTTGACAGAGTATTTACCTGCGGAGACATGCACAGGGGACAGTCCCTTGTAGTATGGGCCATTGCTGAAGGACGCGCATGTGCCCGTGCGGTAGACGAATCGCTTATGGGATACAGTAACCTGTAAGGTGAGATTTTCCGTATCAAGTATACAGTGTATACAACGTATACTTGTTGAATACAATTAATGCGATATGATATCGTGGAAAAGAAAGGTTGTTTTATGGGCAGTATCATCATCGCATTTCCCAAAATTGAAGAGGGCAGGCATTTGGCAGGCCTTTTAAAGAGCAGAGGTACTAAAGTCACACATGTATGTGATACGGGTGCCCAGGTTCTTGCGCTTACAGAGCATGCGGATAATGGCGTGATCATATGCGGGTACAGGCTCGGAGATATGACTCATATTGAACTTAATGAGATGCTTCCTGATAATTTTGAAATGATACTTGCCGTAAGTGCCGCAAAATGGGATATGTGTCTTGATGGAGTCCTTAAGGTTGAGATCCCGTTTAACATAAGTGATCTTGCTCATACCATTGAGATGGTATTTTCCAAGACCGAGGCCAGAAGAAAAAAAGGCGGTAAGGAATCCGGAGGCAGGACCAAAGAACAGCAGGAGATCGTGGAGAAGGCCCAGAGGCTCTTGATGGAGAGAAACGGAATGGAGAGAAGGGAAGCATACAGGTATATTCAAAAGCAGAGTATGAATTCCGGTAACAGTATGCTTGAAGTGGCAGGCACCATACTTAAGTCGGATTATTACTGATATATAGCGGTGGCGGAATGTATGCATAATTATTTGATATACCGGAGGAGAGATTGTGAAGGTTGAATTTACCAAGATGCACGGATGCGGCAATGATTATATATACATTAACGGTGAGAAATATCCCGAGGATGGGTTAAGAACTCCCGTGATCATTAATGCCCTCAGTGACAGACATATGGGGATCGGTTCGGACGGAGTGATATTCATTAACAATTCGGATATCGCCGACTTTGAGATGGAGATGTATAATGCCGATGGTTCGAGATCCGAGATGTGCGGCAACGGAATACGATGTGTCGCAAAATATGTCTATGATAAGGGCCTTATGCCGGCTGAAAATAAGAGCGTGGATATAGAGAGTTTTGGTAAGATCAAGCACATTAAGCTTTTTACGGAAGGCAGGGAGGCTGTATCTGCAAGAGTTGATATGGGAGAACCCGTTCTGGATGCAGGGAGTGTTCCGGTAGATATAAGCTTATATGGCGTATCGGAAAAGACAGATAAGGAAGCGGTCATTGATTTTCCGATAGAGGCAGACGGACAGACTTATAATGTGACATGTGTGTCAATGGGCAATCCGCATGCAGTGATTTATGTGGATGATCCGGATGATATCGATATAGAGAAGATCGGGCCGGTACTTGAAAATCATGCTTTTTTTCCAAAGAGAGCAAATATAGAATTTGTGACAAACAATGACAGAAAACACGTGAAGATGCGCGTATGGGAGCGTGGCACGGGTGAGACAATGGCCTGCGGGACAGGGTGCTGCGCGGTTACGGTAGCGGGCGTGTTAAATGGCTTTATAGACAGGGATTCGGAATGCGAGATACAGGTAAGAGGCGGAAGTATATATGTCAATTACAGCAGTGACGGACATGTGTATATGACGGGACCGGCCACTACGGTGTATGAGGGAACGGTCGAGGTTGACCTCGCCTGATTTATTAGCTTATCACGGAGGATCGATATGGCGAAGATCAATAAGGATTATACAAAATTAAAGAGCAGTTATCTGTTCAGTACAATTGCAAAAAAAGTGAAGGAATACGAGGCTCTACATCCGGATGCCGATATTATCAGACTGGGTATCGGAGATGTGACAAGACCTCTGACACCGACCGTGATCTCTGCTATGCATAAGGCAGTGGACGAGATGGGAGAGGCTGCTTCTTTCAAGGGATATGCACCGGATCTCGGTTATGAATTCCTGCGAAATGCGATCGCGGATAATGATTATAAAGCAAGGGGCTGTGACATTTCACCGGAAGAGATATTTGTATCGGACGGAGCCAAGAGTGATTCGGGCAACATTCAGGAGATATTCGGACGTGACAATGTGATCGCTGTAGGTGATCCGGTATATCCCGTCTATGTTGATACCAATGTCATGGCGGGAAGATCCGGAACATATGATGAAATAAGCGGAAAATGGAGTGATATCGTATACATGCCGTGTACGGCAGATAACGGATTTGCTCCGGTAATTCCGTCAAACGGCAAAGTTCCGGATATTATATATCTGTGTTTTCCAAACAATCCGACAGGTGCGACCATAGTTAAGAGTGAACTGCAAAAATGGGTAGATTATGCCAATGAACACGATTCTGTGATAATCTATGATGCTGCATATGAAAGTTATATAACTGAGGAGGATGTTCCCCACAGTATATATGAATGCGATGGCGCAAGAACCTGCGCGATCGAGATTAGAAGCTTTTCCAAGAACGCCGGATTCACCGGTGTAAGACTCGGATTCACGGTCATTCCGAAGGATCTTACAGTTGAAGGAATAAGTCTTCACAGTCTGTGGGCAAGGCGCCACGGAACGAAATACAACGGTGCCCCATACATCATACAGAGGGCCGGTGAAGCCGTATACAGTGTTGAAGGTAAGGCACAGGTTGCACAGCTTGTTGATTACTATATGAACAATGCATCATATATACTGGACGGACTTAAGAATGCAGGATTTACCGTATCGGGCGGAATCAATGCGCCATATATATGGCTTAAGACTCCGGATGGATTAAGCAGCTGGGAGTTCTTTGACAGCCTGCTTTTAAAGGCAGGCGTGGTCGGTACGCCTGGATCGGGATTCGGTCCTTCCGGGGAAGGATATTTCAGACTGACTGCTTTTGGAGATAAAGACAGAACCAAGGAAGCGGTAGACAGGATCGTTAAGGTCTTTTCATAGTTTTCAATTTCATACCTGTTATGAAACAGTCGCAGGAGAGACACCCGCGACTGTTTTGTATTTGATGGTACTATAGTATTAATTACCAATACTTTATTGAAATAGAATATGGCGCGGATTATAATAATTAGTAATTGCTAACTTTTGTTATATACATCGGTAATGAGATGTTGTAAGGAGGATAAAAAATGGGACATAATGAATCATTGGAGGATTATCTTGAGACTATACTGATACTCAGTACAAAGCGCCCTGTGGTTCGCAGTGTGGATATTGCCAATGAACTGGGATATAAGAAGTCCAGTGTGAGTGTGGCTGTCAAAAACATGAAAGCCAAGGAACTGATCACCGTATCGGAGGACGGTTTCATAACATTTACAAAGACGGGCAAAAAGCTTGCCAAGAGTGTATATGAAAGACACACGTTCTTTACGGAGTGGTTCATTTCAATGGGAATTGATGAAAAGACCGCCGATGAGGACGCATGTCAGGTTGAGCATGTTATAAGCGAAAAGACATTTAAGGCTATAAAGGGATTTGTTGAGGAGCGGAGCAATGAATCTTAAGGAATTGGGCGCAGGAGATAACGCTAAGATTCTTGCAGTCGGAGGCGAGGGCGCACTCAGACAGCATCTGCTTGATATGGGTGTGATACCGGGTTCTTATGTGCATGTTGTAAAATATGCGCCGATGGGAGATCCGGTAGAGGTTATGATACATGGTTATGAACTTACGCTCAGACTTGCAGATGCAGAGAAGATAGAGATTGAGAGAACGGAAGAAATGTATGTCAAGCCGGATGTTGAACACCTCGATACGGAGCATCTGGGACTTGGCGAGAGTGGCAAGTATCATCCCAAGGGCAGCGGGGATCCTCTTCCGGAGGGGACTTTGCTTACATTTGCCCTTGTAGGCAATCAGAATTGCGGTAAGACCACATTATTCAATCAGCTTACGGGATCCAATCAGCATGTTGGCAATTTCCCCGGAGTTACCGTAGATCGTAAGGACGGCCCGATAAGAAACAATCCTGACACCCGTATAACGGATCTGCCGGGTATATATTCGATGTCTCCGTATACAACAGAAGAGATAGTATCAAGGGATTTTGTATTAAAGGAAAAACCGGCCGGTATTATCAATATTGTTGATGCCACCAATATAGAACGAAATCTATATCTTACCATGCAGTTATTGGAGATGAACAAGCCTATGGTAGTGGCCCTTAACATGATGGATGAGATGAGGGAGAACGGTGGCACGGTCAATATCAATCTCATGGAGAGTATGCTTGGGGTTCCGGTAGTTCCGATATCTGCTGCCAATAATGAGGGCGTGGATGAATTGGTCTCTCATGCGATCCATGTGGCTCATTACAGGGAAAAACCATTAAGACAGGACTTCTGTGATGAGAATGATCATGGCGGAGCTGTGCACAGGTGTCTTCATGCGGTAATACATCTTATTGAGGATCATGCGAAAAATGCCGGTATTCCGGTTCGTTTCGCGGCAAGCAAGGTGATAGAGGGCGATAACGGAATATTGGAAGCCCTTAAGCTTGATCAAAACGAAAAAGAGACAATAGAGCATATCGTATGTCAGATGGAGAATGAAAGAGGCCTTGACCGTCAGGCGGCCATGGCTGAGATGAGATATGCATTTATCAACAAAGTGTGCTTGAGCACTGTCAAGAAGCCCAAGGAGAGTAAGGAGCGTACCAGAAGTGAGAAGATTGACAGGATACTTACGGGAAGATATACGGCGATCCCTGCCTTTATATGTATAATGCTGTTAGTGTTCTGGCTTACGTTCTTTGTGATAGGTGCCGGACTTCAACAGCTTTTGGAGGCAGGTATAGATGCTCTTACGGGTGCGGCTGATATTGCTCTGTCTTTAGCCGGTGTCAATGAAGTATTACATGGTCTTATCATCAAGGGAATATTTGCCGGGGTAGGAAGTGTTGTATCTTTTTTACCGATCATTCTGACCCTGTTTTTATTCCTTTCTCTTATGGAGGACAGCGGTTATATTGCAAGAGTAGCCTTTGTGATGGATAAGCTGCTAAGACGAATAGGCTTATCCGGCAGAAGCATAGTACCCATGCTCATCGGATTTGGATGTACCGTTCCGGCGGTCATGGCTACGAGAACGCTTCCCAGTGAACGTGACAGACGTATGACAATACTGCTGACACCGTTTATGAGCTGTACGGCCAAACTTCCGATATATGCTTTCTTTGTAGCGGCATTCTTTCCGCGATACGGTGGTTTTGTGATGATGGGACTGTATCTTTTGGGCATCCTTGTCGGTATAATCGTGGCGTTTGCATACAGAAAGACTCTTTTTAAGGGCGATGCGGTGCCATTTGTCATGGAACTTCCCAATTACAGAATGCCCGGATTTAAGAATGTGATTAGATTGCTGTGGGATAAAGCAAAAGATTTCCTACAGCGTGCTTTTTCTGTTATACTGATTGCAACGATCGTCGTCTGGCTTATGCAAAGCTTTGATCTGCGTTTAAGACTTACCGAAGATTCAAAGACCAGCATACTTGCGGCAATTTCAGGACTTATGGTTCCGCTTATGAAGCCGGCGGGACTTGGGGATTGGCGGATATGCACATCTTTAATAAGCGGTTTCCTGGCAAAAGAGAGTGTCGTATCAACGTTGGGCATATTGTACGAGCATAATGTCGCGGGTTCAATGTCTGCAGTTACGGCCGCCTCTTTGCTTGTATTTTCACTTTTGTATACTCCGTGTGTAGCGGCGGTTGCTGCTATTAAGAGGGAACTTGGCAGAAAATGGGCGCTGGGAGTAGTGGTATGGCAGTGTCTGATAGCCTGGATGGCTGCGGTGATCGTGCATTTGATGGGGAATTTGATTTTTTGAGTATTTAGGGGGAATTAACTGTTATGTATTCTAGGGTTGCTTACACGGAAGAGATTGATGATCTGAATGAGGCGGTAGCCGATATTATCAGGCAGACTGAGGACTTTGAGCTTAAGTCTGCATCTTTGGCGATACTGTACACGGAGGAAGAAACGGATTACCTTAAACTGTACGGATTGCTGTCTGAAAAATGGAACTTTCCGATAGTTGGATGTACGGCAATGGCGATGCTGTTGGGTGATACGGGTTATCGCAGGACGGGTACGTCTGTAATGATCCTTACCGGCGATGACTGTACTTTCTCTGTGGGGATGACGGATGAACTGACCAAGGACAATTATAAAGACAAAATGACGGATGTCTTTAATGAATCAAAAAGCAAGTTGGTCGGAGATTTGAAACTGATCATTTCCTATGGTGGTATGGTTGCGGAAGAATATAATGTCGGCGGAGATGATCTGGTCGGATTCTTGGATGAACTCGGCGGAGGTGTTCCGGTGTTCGGAGGTTCCGCGTCTGACGACTTTTCATTTAATGAATACAGGATATTCTGTAATGACAGGATCACCAAGAACGGACAGTTGATCGTGCTGGTATCCGGGAATATCGATCCGAGGTTCATATGTATCAATTCAGTTGAGAATATGGCCAGCTATTCATACGAGATAACAAGATCGGATAAGAATCTTGTATATCGTCTCGGGAACAGAACACTTATGGAGACGCTTGCCAGAGAAGGCATGGAGGTTGGTAAGAGGGATGTCTTCGGAGACTATCTTTTATCTCCTTTTATCGTATCGGTTAAAAAGGGCGTGGATGATCAGGTTGAAGTTGCCCGTAATCTTTCCCTGTTGGATAAGGAAAATGAAACAGGATTTTTTCTTGGTGCCATGCCTGAAGGTGCAACGATCAATATAGGACTGCTTAACAGACAGGACGTGCAGAGTACCGTACAAAAAGCTTTTGATCATATACTGCGTGAGACAAGGGGAGATGCATCAAAGAGAACGATACTCTGTTTTTCATGTGTAGCGAGATTCCTTGCACTTGCCAGCAATACCGGTGCGGAGGCTGAATCCTATCTTGGCAGACTCCCTGACGGCATGTCGCTTATGGGATTATATGCTTACGGAGAGTATTGCCCTACAAAGAGTAAGATACATGATAAAGAGTATAACATGTTCCAGAATTTCTCATTTGCGATCATGGCGATCTGACAGAGGAGTGGAGTTATGGATGTATTCGAACACGAATTGGAACCGCAAGCGGAAAATAAAAAACTATTAAGAGAGATAAAAAGGTTAAAAAAGGATATTGAACTTCTGCGTATTGCCAATGATCAGGCAATGACCACGCAGGCAT
>JAEEGL013221240.1_pt1 | contig 10652 bp, 6 predicted proteins | sample 9134231 | NCBI WGS metagenome assembly JAEEGL01 (sample SAMN16246548, study PRJNA631951) | gut metagenome | biome: gut microbiome; feature: rumen; material: fiber-attached | host: Bos | place: Iran: Karaj | collected 2018-10 | reverse complement strand
GCCTGTCATGAACGGATATGAGGCAGCAGCTGCCATAAGAGCACTTGATAGCGAATGGGCTCAGAGGATCCCTATCATCGCCATGACAGCCAATGCCTATGCGGATGATGTGCAGCAGGCATTTGATGCGGGCATGAACGCGCATGTGACAAAGCCCATCGATATAAAGATTGTTGAAAAGACTATTCTGGAATTTAAGAAATAAATCCCATAAGAGAGGAGAAGGCATAAATAATGAGAGGCATTAAGAAAGTAACAGAGGGAATTTTTTGGATAGGAGGTAGCGACAGAAGGCTGGAGAGATTTGAAAACATCTTCCCGATTCCCGAAGGGGTCTCTTATAACAGCTATTTTATCGATGATGAGAAAACTGCAGTGTTTGACACGGCAGATGTCAGCGTTTCCGATCAGTACCTTGAAAACTTAAAAGAAGCCCTTGGAGACAGATCGCTGGATTATCTGGTGGTTCTTCATATGGAACCGGATCACTGCTCACAGATAGCTAATGTGGTAGCTCTTTTCCCTGAGGTTACTGTTGTGGGAGGTATGCAGACCTTTAAGTTCATGGAGCAGTTCTTCCCGGAGTCCGCAGGCTACAAGAAGCTTGAGGTTAAGGAGGGCGATAACCTTTCAACGGGAAAACACAGCTTCAGGTTTGTGGCTGCGCCTATGGTACATTGGCCGGAGGTGCTGTTTGCCTATGATGATGCCTCAAAGGCTCTTTTGAGCGCTGATGCATTCGGAACCTTTGGAGCGCTTGATGGCGGGCTGTTTGCGGATGAGTATGATTTTAAAAAGGACTTCCTTGACTCGGCCAGAAGGTACTATGCCAACATCGTAGGAAAATACGGGCCTCAGGTGCAGGCTGTTCTTAAGAAGGCAGAAGGGCTCGATATTCAGATGCTGCTGCCTCTGCACGGGCCTGTGTGGAGAAAGGATCTCGGTTTCTTCATAGATAAATATAATAAATGGAGTAGCTATGAATTTGAAACAGATAATGCTATAGTAATATACGGTAGCCTATACGGACATACTGCAAGTGCAGCGGAGGCAGTGGCTTCCTCCATCAGGGAGAAGACCGGAACCGATGTTAAAGTATACGATGTTTCGGGCACGGATGTTTCTTACCTTATAAGTGAGGTTTGGCGTTGCCGCAAGATTGTATTGATGTGTCCTACATATAATAATGGAATCTACACACCCATGGAGAACTTCCTCAGTGATATGATCGCGCTGGGAGTCAGGAACAGGGTGTTTGCACTTGCCCAGAACGGAACATGGGCACCGGTTACTGTCAAGCTTATGACTGAGAAGCTCTCTCAGCTCAAGGATGTGACAGTTGTTGAAGAGGCTTTGACAATAAAAAGCGCGCTTCACGCATCTGATGCAGATGCGCTGAATAGCTTCACTGATGCAATAATACGTGCATAAGTGGATCAATACGGAGGTTGTTGTGACATGAAAAGTATGATGAAAAAGCTTCTCGCAGGAGCGCTGGCGGTTGTGACAATCGTAGCGGCTGCGAAGGGGGCTGCTGTTGTCTCCGAGAACGAGGGACAGGTAGCAGAGGCAGCAGGAAGGGTTGTTACCATCAATTCCTGCACAATCCAGGGGGGAAATGTTGTAGTTAACGTATCATGCAGTTCTCTTCCTTCTTCAGATGACGGACTTTATTATCTTTATGCCGATGAGGTATATCAGGACGGAACAGTGGGAACAGTGGTTGCGACCACCGAGAGAGCAGCCAATGCCACTTTCTCTTTTCCGCTTAATCACTATGCAGAGGGCTCTAACTTAAGTAAGAAGTTCCTCGTAGCAGTTAAGAGCGGCGGATCCATGAGCCAGGTCAGTGATGAGCATTACATCACCAACCCCGAGGCCATCGCAACCAAGACCGTTGCAAGAAACGATCACGGAATGAAGGGCATCCTTCCCAATACAGCAGATGCTGCTACTTTCCAGGATCTTGGCGTAGCTCAGATGGTTTACAACCTTTACATGGGCGATATCGTCGGACCTGCTGCAGATCCTGCACAGACCATCGCTTTTGATTACTGCGGAAAGTCATACCAGTTCAACGGTACGGCTCTTGCTCAGTATGACGGATTTGTTCGCTGGTGCGCAGCCAATAATTTCCAGCTTACAATGACAATCCTTAACAATAAGACAGCTGCAGGCGCAGACCTTATACATCCTCTTTCAAGAGATTCTCATGTTTGCCCGGGTTATGCCATGAATACCAAGGAAGACGGCGGTACTCAGCACATCAAGGCTATCGCAGCATTCCTTGCACAGAGATACTCAGGCGGCGCTTACGGAACAGTAGATAACTGGGTTATCGGAAACGAAGTAAATGCCAGAACCGAGTGGTACTACATGAACTCAACCAACATTGAGCTCAATGTCAGCGAGTACGTTAAGGCTTTCAGAATCTTCTACAACGAGATCAAGGCTGTAAACGGTAATGCAAGGGTTTACACCTCCTTTGACCAGGAGTGGAACAGAAAGTCCAATCCCGGATGCTTCCTTTCCAAGGAGTACCTGGACAGATTCAACTACTATATCAATCGTGAGGGCAATATTGACTGGTCACTTTCAGTGCATCCTTACAATGCGCCCCTCTTTGATCCTTATGCGTGGAAGCAGCAGGCTCAGTATGTAAACACAACACTGGCAACTCCTTATATCACAATGGAGAACATTTACATCCTTACGGATTACATGTGCCAGGCTTCATTCCTTGCTCCGGGCGGAAAGGTTAGAAACATCTCACTTTCAGAGATCGGATACACCTCAAGCTTTGGTGAGGACGCTCAGGCAGCTTCCATCACATACGCATACACAATGGCTGAGAACAATCCATACATCACATCATTCATCCTCTTTAGAGAGACCGATGATGCCCACGAGATGGAGAGCCATATTGCCCAGGGGCTTAAGAACCTGGATGGCAGCAAGAAGATGGCCTATGACTTCTACAAGTACCTTGGCACAGCTCAGGCTGCTACCTACAAGGATAAGGCATCACAGATCATCGGACAGAATGTGGATGCACTTGTTACAAACAGGACCTTCCTTTCCAGAAACGGCTGGTTCCTGAACGATTAATGAATAGAGATTTGTAATGGATAGAAATAAAGAACTAGAAACACTAAATAAGATAACCAGTATGCAGAGAGACCTGTTGGGAGGCCTCTACGGAGATTTCTTCGGACCCTCCGGTTCAGGGGCGTCAAGAGGCAGCTCATCAGACAGTTCCGACAATAAGAGCGAAGAGAGTTCAAGAGCTAAAGGCGCTACAGAAGAGACCAAGGACCAAAGAGATCCCGACGCAATCAAGAATGCCAACGAAGCGTTAGAAGAGGCCAAGGCCCTCTTTGCAAAAGGCGCTCCTGCTGCTCCCAAGGAAGAGGAGAAGCCTCAGGAGCCTTTAGAGGATCCCATGGAGACCCTGGACAAGCTCATTGGCCTTACAACTATTAAGGAAGATGTAAAAGAGCTGACGGCCTTCGTCAAGGTACAGAAGGCAAGGCAGGAGCAGGGACTTAAGTCGGTTCCCGTATCTCTTCATCTTGTATTTACAGGTAATCCCGGAACAGGTAAGACAACAGTTGCCAGGATCATAGCTCAGATTTATAAGCAGATCGGTGTTCTCTCCAAGGGACAGCTGGTGGAGGTTGACCGTTCGGGGCTTGTAGCCGGATATGTTGGTCAGACAGCCATCAAGACCCAGGAGCAGATTACCAAGGCTAAGGGCGGAGTACTCTTTATCGATGAGGCTTATTCCCTGGCTCAGAAGGATGATGCTTTCGGACAGGAGGCTATAGATACCATCCTCAAGGCTATGGAGGATAACCGAGACGACTTTGTGGTCATTGTGGCAGGTTATACACAGCCCATGAAGAAGTTCATTGAAAGTAACCCCGGCCTTAAGTCAAGATTCAATAAGTATATTGAGTTCCCGGATTATAGCATCGATGAGCTTGAGCAGATCTTTGAGATGAACTGCAAGAAGTATGATTATAAGGTGGAAGAGAGCGTTCAGCACCAGATCAGAGCGCTCATAACCTCCAAGAAGATCGAGAATATCGACAACTTCGCCAATGCAAGAGAAGTGAGAAATCTCTTTGAGGAGATCATCACCAATCAGGCAAGGCGCATAGCGGCTCTTGAGAATCCCACCGGTGAGGATATGATGACTATCACGCTGGATGATCTTTATGATGCTGTGGATAAGCCCAAGGAAAAAGAGGCTGATACAGATGACAAGACTCAAGAAGCTCCGGCCAAAGAGACAGAGTCCCCGGAAGCCGCAGAATAACTGAAGTTTACGCAAAAGGAAGTCCATTTTGGGCTTCCTTTTTTAGTTACACAAGACCGGCAAGCGATTGCAATTCTAAAGGGAATCTAAACAGGTTATAAACAGAATTCCCTCGGGAATTTATAAAGTTGAGGCAACGATAAACTAATCATAAATACATAATTAAACGACAAAATTATTGTCTTTTATGATGGTTCGTATGATTTGCTCTTTGATAACATGTGCATACAAAGTTCACAGAGTGAAAAACAAATTGAAGTTTATGGTGTTTGATTTAAGAAAAGTGAGGTATGAGTTATGAAGAGTAGAGTGATGAAAGCAATAGCAGTTTGTATCAGCGCTACAATGTTACTTCAGCCTATATCGGTTTTTGCTGAGGACACAGAAGTTGAATACAATCAGGAAGTAGTACAGGCTATCGATGAAGCACAGACACAGATTCAGGAAGCATTACCAGCACCTGCAGAGCCTCAGAACGAGACACCTGCAGAGCCTCAGGTTCAGGACGAGACACCTGCAGAGCCTGCAATAATTCCGCAGGAGCCTACAGATCAGCATCTGAAGGATTCAGAAAAAGCACTTGAAAAGATCGATGAGACCATCGGTGATTATAATGAGACACTTGAAGCTGCAGCAGACGCTAAGGATGATTATATGGATGCAGTCGATGCAGCACAGGATAGTGAAGATGCATTTGAGCAGGCAGTTAGTGATGCAGGATCAGCAGTAATTCCGGCAGTCATCTCCACAACAGTAGATGCCGCCATCGCAGGAAACGATGCAGATCAGGTCGAGCAGATGGCCAATGAAGTATATGCCACACAGGCAGATGCAGAAGCAGCTAAGGCACAGGCCAACGGCATCGCAGCAGAAGCACAGCAGGTAGCCAATGCAGCCGCAGCAACAGTAGAAGAGTTTGGTAATAAGCTCATAGCAGCTGAGGAAGCCAAGGCACAAGCTGATAGAGATTACAATTCAGCTAAAGATGCATATTGGGATGCAGTATCAGCCAGAGCTGAGGCAGAAAATGAGTATGTAGCAATCATGAAGAAGTACGGATTATATAATCCTAACTTTGACCCCGCCGCAGAAGATGAGAAATGGGGAAATTACGGAAAAGGTGACGTGGCACAGGCCGTTAGAGAAGCTAGAGCAGCTTATGACAGCGCACTGGCAGCAGAGTCTGCAGCACAGTCCGATTTTGAAGGCAAAAAGGGTGAGTACCAGGAAGCTCAGGACCTTTATGATAAGGCAGTTATCGATGCAGCAAATGCACAGAATGAACTGGACGAAGCAAATGCCAATCTGGAAAAGGCACAGCGTATCGAGCAGATAAACGAAGTAAGAAAGACAGAGATCAATACATATAATAGAAATAAGGACAGCCACCTTGATTCAGCGAAGGAGGCAATCAGAACCGCAGATATAGCTCTTGCTAAGTCTCTCCTTGGCTACAAGCTCAATGAAGATGGCATTACAGATTATGAGCTGGAAGACGCAGAGGATGGCAAGTTTGTAGTTAAATATACTGATGATAAGGGCGAAGAGATCACCAAGATTTTCGATTACAGCATCGATCCCAAGACCTACGAGATGGAAATGGGTTATATGACCTACGATTCAGGCCACTGGCTTATCATTGACGAGGTTGAGGTAAAGACAGTCGAAACTGAGGCAGAAAGATACATCTTTAAAGATGCTGAAACCGGTGAAGTTGTAGATATCAGCGAATACACCAAGTGGAACAAAGAGTGGTACTACAAAGATGTTGAGGAGTGGGTAGAAGGCCGTTATGAATGGAAGTACGGAAGGAGGGAATATATTCCCGGGCATTTCGAGACAACAAGAAAATGGGCCAAGAATACCAACAGAAAAGAAACTTATACCGTCTCCGAAACCAAGGAAGTAAGAAGTGAGTTTTACAAAGAGCGCAAATATTGGGAAGACACCAAGGATATCACAACAGCTGCAGCTCAGGAAACGATCAACGGAATAAATAACAGGATCAACAAGCCAACAAATATGAAGGGTGATGTTGATAATAAGAAGCAGGCACTTGATGATGCAGAAGATCTGAATAAAAAGGCAGCAACCAAGCTTACAGAAGTAGAAGAAGCCTACAGAGCAGTAGTAGCAGCCGCTGAGTCACTCAAGGAACTTGAGAGAGCAGAGCATGTTTCTTACACAGCACTTACACAAGTAAGAAAGCAGTATGAATGGTACGTAGCAGCACTTAGAACAGCAGAGGGAGCATATCTCTACGCAGCATTCCAGGCAGGAACAGCTCAGGAAGAGGCTAACAGAGCACTTAGAGCACTTGAAGGCGAATTCGCATATGAGACTCCTACACCTGCCCCTGTTCCCGGACCCGCACCTGTTAATGAGGATACAACTCCTTCAGAGCCCGCAGGACCTGCAGGAGAACCTACAGATACAACTCCGGATTACACACCGGCAGCACCTATAGCTGCAGCAACTGTAGCAGCACCCGTAGCAGAGCCTGAGGAAGCAGTTCTCGGAGCAACAAGAGGAAACGGCGCAGCAGCAGAGAACGTAGTAGCAGAGGGTGAAGGAGAAGAGATCCGGGAAGAAGTTCCTGCAATCGAGAAGAAGGAAGAGAAGAAGGAAGAGGTTAAGAAGCCTGCAACAACTATCGATGACGAAGAAACTGCAAAGGCAGCAGCTCCTATCGAGACCAAGAAGGGCTTCCCTTGGTGGATCCTTATCATCCTTGCTCTTATCGTAGCAGTAACAATTGAAGAGTATAACAGAAGAAAGAATAAAGAGAATCAGAACATTCAGGAGTAATAAAAAAAATCACTTGAAGCATCTATAGTCAAACACCTTTAAAAAGGAGGCGGGTCGAAAGACCCGTCTCTTTATATTTTTGACCGGCCTAAAACATTTTTCTTGGCTATAAATAGAAAAAAGATTTATACTGTTATCTTGGGTAAATAATCCGTCTATGGGAGGACGTGATGAAAAAGTTTATTTATCGCATAATAAGAAAAGTGGTGTCCTGGGTGATGCCTGTATATAAAGCGGAGGGGGTAGACAATCTGCCTGAGGGTCCTGCTGTTGTAGTGGGCAATCATTCTCAGGCCTTTGGCCCATTGGCTGCCGAACTTTTTTTCCCCGGTAAGCACTATACCTGGTGCATTTCAGAAATGATGGAAAAAGACAAAGTTGCAGACTACGCCTATGGAGATTTCTGGTCCAAGAAGCCGGTTCTGATACGACCTTTCTTTAGATTGTTCTCGTACATTATTCCGCCAATTGCAGAAATTGTATTTACCAACGCTTATACCATACCGGTCTATCGCGACAAGCGTGTTATGAAGACCTTTCAGATTTCCTGCGACAAGCTTGAGGATAATGCCAAGGTAGTTATTTTCCCTGAGGATTACACTGAACACAACAATATTGTTCATGAGTTCCAGAGAGGATTTGTTCACTTGGCCAAGTATTATTACAGAAAGACCAATGAGCCTGTCCCCTTTGTTCCGATGTATGTCTGTCCGGAGCTTAGAAAGCTTGTTTTCGGAAAGCCGATCCTGTATTCGCCTGATCTGCCTGCGGCGCAGGAAGCTGACAGAATATGCACATACCTTCAGGATGCCATCACTGAGCTTGCTTACAATATGCCAAGACATCGGGTGGTGCCCTATCCGAATGTATCAAAAAAGAATTATCCGTATAATGAAAGAATGTAATGAAGAAACCTGTTATTGATTATAGAAAATTAAGATTATCAAATATTGCAAGTAAAGAATATAGGCATTTATTGTTACTCCTGGGATGGGTAGTATACTTTTTTATGTACTTTGTAACCGAAAGACTGATCCCGGAGAGCAGATGTCATGAGGTTCACAGCGTAGTAGACGATCTGATCCCGTTTAATGAGTATTTCGTGCTGTTTTATGTATCATGGTACCTGTTCATGGTATGGTCGCTTCTGGTGTTTGCCCTATATGATATAAAGAGCTTTGTAAGGGCCCAGAAAATAGTCATAGGAATGCAGATAGTTGCAGTAGTTACATACATTGTGTGGCCCTCTGTTCAATACCTTAGACCTGATCATTTTGAGAGAGAAAACTTCTGCACTTGGCTTTTGGGGATAATATATACCGCCGACACGCCAACAGGAGTCTGTCCGTCACTTCATGTGGGATATACTCTGGCAGTATTGTCAGCCTGGATTGCAGCCAAAAATGTTAAGATTTGGAAGAAAGTGATAATTACATGCTGGGGACTGATGATATGTATTTCAGTACTTTTTGTTAAACAGCACTCCTATACCGACGTATGGGCAGCGCTGGTGATGTATCTTTTTCTTGAACTGTTGATATTTGGAAAGGACATAAAATTGGGTAAAAGAAGATTAGGAGACAGACGAGACGGAGCACAGCTCAGGGATATTGATGCGATGCACTATATTATGCCGCTGATGTATCCCAACAGATGCGACAATGAGGCATATATGAAGCTTGCTGTGGAAATCTCCGGAACGGAGGAATATATCAAGGAATACAACAAGGAACATCCCGATAACAGGATTGCTATCTTTGATATTGTCATTGCGGCAGCCCTTAAGATGCTCAGATTAAGACCGCAGATGAACCGGTTCATAGCCAATCAGACCATGTACCAGCGCAACAACATTACAGCAGCTTTCACAGTCAAAAAGGAATTCAGGGATGACGGAGATGAGACGCTTGCCCGTGTTGAGGCTGAGGATACCGATAACATTGAGAGCATAAGCCGAAAGGTCAGGGAGCAGATTGCATTTTGTAAAACCCAGAATGACGAGTCTACGGAAGCTATGAACTTCATAAAGAAGCTTCCCGGCAAACATGTCATCGGTGCCATCGCAAGATTCCTGGACAAACACGGATGGATGCCTCAATCTGTTATTGCCACTGATCCCTATCAGTGCTCGGTTGTTCTTACCAATTTGGGTTCTCTGGGAATGGACATCGGATATCATCACCTGATGAACTGGGGAACCAACTCCATATTCGTGATTGTCGGAACCAAGAAAAACAGGACATATGTGAGCCCGGACGGAACGATCACCACCAAGAGAGAGCTTGATCTTGCCTTTACAATTGATGAGAGGATTTCGGATGGCTTCTACTATGGCAGGTCCATGAAGATGGTAAAAATGCTGATAGAGAACCCCAAGCTGATGGAAGGTCCGCTCACAGAAGACTTTATGAAATAAGAGATAGGAAAACGAAAAAGAGGGTCTGCAGATAATGCAGATCCTCTTTTTAAGTCGAGGCGACAAGATTCGAACTTGCGACCTCTGCGTCCCGAACGCAGCGCTCTACCAAACTGAGCCACGCCTCGTAGGTTTTAAAAAACCCCGTTAAAAACGGGGTGTGAGAGCGATAGACGGGGCTCGAACCCGCGGTCTCCACCTTGGCAAGGTGGCGCTTTACCAACTAAGCTACTATCGCATATATATAAAGTCGCTTTCGCGACAGCAAAGTAAAGTATAAAGTACTTTTTACCAGTTGTCAACAGATTTTGGAAAATAAAAAACATTAAAAAATCCGTTATAATATTAAGTGTATAAATATGCGTATTAACAAGTAACTTTCGGAATGCAGAAGGGGTTTTCTCGCACGATGTTTATAAATTTCATACGAGAAAACCTCACCCTTTAGGGTGCAGGATGAATCGTACACTTGTTCTGAACGAATGTTCGTGATATAATATTTGCATTGGAACATTGAAAACTGTAAATATGGGGTTGCGCTGAGAAAAACTAACTAAATCCTTCAGCGTGTAAAATTTGCAAGGATACTATTCCAAGGCAAATATGCCATTTAAACTAAAATCTAAGTATGCCCAAGGGCTTGTCCCGAGGGAGTAGGCGCACTGTGAACGTGCGCTGTTATGCCGCAAGGCATCTCAGAAACTATTTCCGACGTGGAGTCGGTGATGGTAGTTCATATAAAGATAGTCTTGAAGCCATGAATTAAATTTCAATAAATGAGGACATCCATCCGGATGTCCTTACTGTAGAGCGATAGACGGGGCTCGAAGTATTGAGCCGTTACAAAACCCGCATGAATAGGAGGTTTGAGGCATTCTCTTCTAAAAAAAGACCACTTCCAGACCACTTTCAAACTCAGAAAAATATAAAAGACCACTCCAAAGGCCACTTTGGAATCTGATACTGAGAAAAATATTGCAACCGTTCAGTATCGATGTTAGTATGAAAAAGGTTTAAAAATATAGAGAAAGAGCGCTTGGCGTTTAGGTGAAGGAATGATTATTAGATAATTTAGCTTGAGTGAACACGATGATTTTTTGATGGCTG
>JAEEGL012980221.1_pt1 | contig 10652 bp, 6 predicted proteins | sample 9134231 | NCBI WGS metagenome assembly JAEEGL01 (sample SAMN16246548, study PRJNA631951) | gut metagenome | biome: gut microbiome; feature: rumen; material: fiber-attached | host: Bos | place: Iran: Karaj | collected 2018-10 | reverse complement strand
TTGTCAAAATATTTGAGTAGTTCGTTGTAGTACAATACGCAAGCCTCCTTGTCGATGGCTACAACCTGAGCCTTGAATCCTTGCGGTTCAAGTCGCTCGCGGAAATCGTTGGCGATGTCGGCTGCCAAGGTTTTGATGCGCTCGGGCTTTTTCATCAGTGTTTTCCATGGCTGTACGCGCTGTTCCACCAGGCGCTTCTGGTCTTCTTCAAGTTCGGCGGTGATTTCGGCATAGCCTTGTTTCAAGTTTTCCTTGTCGAGAAACCACTGCGAAGGTCCAAGCGTGTAGCGGATGGGTTTGGTGGCACCGTCGTTTATGGCATCGATTACGCTGTATTTGTCCAGATAATACTCTATCTTGCCGTTTTCGTCCTTGATGCCAAATTCGCGGTGTGTTTTCGGAATCGGCGTACCAGTGAATGCAAAGCGTTTTGCATTGGGCAATACTGCGCGCAACTCCATCTGGTAGTCGCCGTATTCGGTGCGGTGGGCTTCATCAATGAGTACAACGACATTGTCGCGTTCGTCCTTTATCTCGCCAAGTTCCCTGAATTTCTGGACAGTAGTTATAAAAACTCCTGCGGGCTTGTTCTTGAGAATCGATTTCAGGTCGCCTACGCTGTACACTGTGCGGGCATTGGGGAATTCGCAGTAGAAGAAAGTGTCGCCCATCTGGTCTTTCAAATCTTTGCGGTCCACTACGATGAAGATTGTCGGGTCGTTAAGTGCTTCGGTCTTGCGAAGCTTGTAGGCGGTGTAGAGCATGGTAAGCGACTTGCCCGAACCTTGGGTGTGCCAAATCACGCCCTTTGTCTTGTTGGATTCCACCACACGATCGACAATCTTGTTGGCGGCACGCAACTGCTGGTAGCGTGCAACTTTCTTGATTATCTTGCCGTCGTCGCGCTCAAATACGATGAAATTGCGTAGGATGTCGAGTACGCGTTCGGGCTGCAGCAAGCCTATGATACCGAACTTCATCTGTTCGAGCAGCTGGCCGTTTGGCAGACGCTCCACATCGAAGTGCATAAGACCGTCGTTTTCGTCCTTGTAAACGCGGCAAAGTTCGTTTTCGGGATGCAGAAGCGGATTGTCGTATTTGTCGGCAATTACCGAATCCTTCCACTCGTTGAAATACGATGCCGATGCGCCTGGAATACCGTATTTGCTCAGTCGTCCGTTGCATGCTACGCCAAACAGGTGGCACATAAACAGTTTTTCGCTGCGGCGGTCGTAGGTCTGGAACTGGCGTACGCCTTCGAGCCAGTTGGTTCCGCGCCTTGCACATTGCTTGGCCTCGATTGGCACCAGCGGAATGCCGTTTACAAGCAGGCAAATGTCAGCGCGAACCTGCTGCACTGCGTATTGGTTGGTGACGATAAGGCTGTTTTTCCAGATGTCGTCGAAGTTGATGAAGCGGACGGTTACATCCTCGCGGTTGATAGTGACGGTAACGCCATCAACAAGCTGGTTAAGGAACTTCTCGTTGCCCTCGATGGGGATGGGGTTGCGCAGGTTGTTGAGCAGTGTGTCTACCGCTGTTTTTGCATTTTGCTGGTCGATGTTGTTTAGCGCCTGTACCTGCTCAATAAGTATAGGTTCCACCACAGCGTTTACCTGCAGGCGGTTATATTGTTTCAAATCCTCTGGCGGACGGTATTCCCAACCCAATTGAGTGAGCCATTCGGTGACTTTGGATTCTACGGATTTTACTTCTGATAATTTACTCATAATCAATGAATAATTTACAATTTACAATGTACAATTTACAATTTACAATTAGTTTGAGCGGGAAGATTTGAGGATGCTAGTTAGAATGCGGATTATTTCTTTGTTGTCGGCATATATGCTTTCAAAAGATGCGTTTTCAATGTAGTCACTATCGTGCAGAAGTTCAAGCCAATATTCCGTTTCGCCTGATTCTTTTAAAGCTATTGACAATTTGGCTTCAAAATCTTTTTTTGATTGTGCCATTGATGCCTCTTTCGCATTGGCACCAATGCTTGTCCCACTGCGAAGTACTTGCTTTGACAGCACAAACTCTTTTTTCTCCTCGCATAAATATTTATATAGTCGTATTATCTTCAAAGCAAACGCCTTGCTCTTCACCAGTATCAAATTATCTTCTTCTTTCTTCATATTCCTTTCATTGTTCATTTTACATTGTACATTGTTCATTTTTTGTAACATACTTCTGGTTTGGAGAATTAGGCGATTCTGGTATTGTTCTTTCAAGTAATCCAGCATCTATCAATGTATTAATGAACTTGTCGATGTTCCATTTTTGATATGTTACATTGATATGCTCAAGTATTTCCCTGCTACTTCTTGGGAATATGCAATATCGCAATACCTCCTTTTGCCTGTCGGATAAAATCAAGCTACTGTCAGAGTAACTGTTAGGGTTACTATCAGAGTTACTATCAGAGTTACTATCAGAGTTAATGCTTTGATTATTAGTTATATTAGATTTGTTTTCGTTTTTCAAAGCTAGATTACTATCAGAGCTACTATCAGAGCTACTATCAGAGTTACTATCAGAGTTACTATCAGAGTTACTATCAGAGTTACTATCAGAGTAAGTGTCATGGTTACTGTCAGAGTAAGTGTTAGTGCTAGTGTCAGAGTTAATGCTTTGATTATTAGTATTATTGTGCTTGTTTTTGATATTTGAAGGTGCATTAGTATCAGAGTAAGTATCAGAGTAAGTATCAGAGTAAGTGTTAGGGTTACTGTCAGAGTAACTGTTAGGGTTACTATCAGAGCTACTATCAGAGTAAATGCTTTGATTATTAGTATTATTGTGCTCATTCTTGATATCTGAAGATGCATTAGTGTCTAAGTTGCTGTCAGAGCTAGTGTCTAAGTAAGTGTCTAAGTAGGTGTCTAAGTTCGGTCTCTTGAAAGTAATCCAGACAAACAGCCCATCGGTGCTGTATTTTGGTTCTGGCACACCTGCCGCTTTGCAAGCGTCAATCATTCGGCTGACACCAGTACCCCAGCTTTCAAGATATGCCGTCATATACAAAGCATTTGCAATTATCGGGTTTCGCGGATAGGAGCGGTGCGGTTGTTTGATGGTTTCAACGGTAAGTTCGTTTGGCAGATGTCCTGCATTTTCTATTTCCACGCGGTCGTCGTAAATTGCAATTCCTACACTGCCGCTTGGCGAATCAAGTTGTCTGTGGCACAGGGCATTTGTCAATGCTTCGCGCAATGCCTCAACCGGAATTTCCAATTGCTCTTCCCTGCGAATGCCCTTGACAACTCCGCTTTGGTTCAAATGCTTGAAAAGGAATGCCAAACCAGCATCAAGCAATTCAAAGAAATTGCCGCTAAGTCGCATATTGTCAACGAAATCCCTTTTCTCGTTGCCACGGAATCGCGCCATTCGAAGCAGGAATTGCGGATAATCCTGCGGACGTTTGGTGAACAGTGCAGCGGCGGCGTTCTTTATTTTTCCGTTTTCCACCATCGCAAACTTGTCGAGCAAGGTCATTGTATCTTCCGATGCGGATGTTGCCGGCATTCGCCCCTTGCTGATGCCGTACATTATCGTCTTGCGAATCATATTTTCGTCCAAATCCTCCAGATGCAGGAAGCTTGGTGTCTGGCTTTCCCATGCAAAACGGCTTGGGTCGCTACGGCGCAGACGCTCCTCGAACATCGAGCGCGGCATAAGCACGGTTGTGCTCTCGACCTTATAGTAGGCGCGACCATCGTAGGTGTAGGGGGCATCGCCGAACTTTGCAGCCTCGGCATGAATTCCAATTACGCAGCAGTCGGGGTGTCCGGGCACATCTACAATTTCAAGCGGCAGCCTTATGGCAGGTTCTATCTTTGTGATTTCGTGGGCAATTTCGCGTTGAGTGCTGTCGGTTACATTCTGCCCAACAATCTCCAGCTTGGGAGTGATGCCGAAAAACAGCCAGCCACCATCGGCGTTAAGGAAAGCGCATAGTGTCTGCATGCCTTTTGCCAGTTCGCCAGTGCTCTTTTTCAACTCTAGCACACGGCTTTCATCGTTTGCGATTAGTTGTTTTATGTCATCTATTGTCATAGGCAATATTTATTCTGCAAAAATAACCTTTTCTTTTGTTTTGTATTGTCGGCAATTCTAGGTCGTTATAGAAGCGGATGGAAGTTTTCATTATTAGTAATCTAATTCGTTTAATAGTATGTGTTTTAGCAGTGCGGCAGATGTATATGAAGCATATTCTTGATAATCGTCACTTTTCTTTATATCAGCGAAATCAGATACAGATTTGATAGAAGCGACAATTTTGGGCAATGGTTTAATTGCACTAGATGCTGCATAAAACATTCCATAAGACTCCATTTCTATTCCTTGTAATTTTCGACCATGTGTAGTGATTTTATCAATCTCTTGTTTACACGATAATACGGCTGGTACAGAAGCCATAGGACCAATGTGAATTGCCAGTTGTGTCGTTGGTTTACCTACATTAGTCGGATAATTATCACAAATGGAATTTAATAGGGTTTTGTCGGATTTTAATCTTGTAATAATATTAATGAATTCTGGGGTTACTGTTTTTTGTCTAATATCTGGTTCAAATACTGTTTCTCCAGTGTCTTTATCAGCCTTGATTTTTCCACTTGCACCATCGAAGACTTCTGAAGCAATTAGAATATCCCCATAATTCATAGTATATGGTGACACGCCAGCTGCTATTCCTGTCATAAATAGATGCTTAGGCCTAAAATTGTAAATTACTTTGGTTGTTAGTGCTGATGATGCGATACTTGCCATTTGATTTGCATATGTTGCAACACATCTAATCCTTTTACCATTTTTATTAACAAGGGAACCTTCATAGTAATTATTAAAATCATCTAAGGGGTACGATATACTTTTCCAATCGCAACCAAACACGCTCTTTAATAGCATATGTTCTGGCTCTTGCAAAGCGTTGATAATGGCCACATCGTATTCATATTCTTGCTTGTTAAAAAAACTCTTTTTGGCTTGAACCATTGTTTTTAATCGATTTTGTAATTGAGGTTTCCATGAATCACTGTTTTCTCTGTATTGTAACAAGGTCACAGTAAGTTCTTCTAATTTGTTTTTGAACTCACTTGCAAGTTCTTCTTTTTTTGTAATAGCGAGAATGGAAAAAGGCGATATTAAGTCCTCGTCTTGTGGTAGTTGCTGAAGTAAATTTATGGCATTCTGTGGATTGGGGTCCTCTCCCCATTCAAAAGGAATAAATATATCTACAATTAATAAATCATAGTAATTGTTTGACAGCTTATCTAAAGCTTGTTTTATATCCTGTACAACACTATAATCAATATTAGTTTCTGTAATACTATTAACTACATCCCTTATTGATGCCAGTTTTTCCGGGGTATCTTCAATTATTAGAATCGATAACATTTTTTATTGTGTTTAAAAGTTTTTCTTGCCAATCATTATTGCTTGTACTATATGTAATCCATCCATTATAGTTTGATGAACATAACACCTTTAATCTATTATCTATTTGTTCTATTGTTTCTCCTCCAAATGTTTCATACTGAGATATAATAACAGCATTGAATTTTTCGTTTTCATCCAACAATTCCCTCATAATTAGCTCTCCTCCATTTTTTAATGTATATCCACCATTTTCATTGTCTTCAATATCAAAGTTTGGAATGGTCATATCTAATATGAGCAGATCATATTTTTTGCTAAATGCCGCATCACATCCAGTTTGATAAGATTTAGCAACATCAATCTTACTATCTATAAAATGCTTTTCTATGAAATCTTTTAAAGCATTTGATTTAAATAAATCGTCTTCAACTATTAGTATTTTCATTTTCTTATTAGATTTGAAACATCAATAATTATATTCACCTTAAACATATTATTTTCATCAATGCTATTTTGGTATTGATTGTTTTTCGAGTCAAACACATTTGTCACAATATTGTATATCTTGGCGAAGCCAGATTTCCCCTCTGATCGAGATCTGCCTTTACTAATCAGAGAAGAATAACTATCTTCAGATTCTCTTATCGTTGATTTCAACCCTTGAACATCTTCCAATGCAATAGGATTTACAACTTCTATATATAGTATAGAATCATTTTCAGTAATAGTTGCAACAGCTTTACCTTTTATATTATTTCTTTTCTTTTCGTAATCTAATACATTGTTCAAAATGTCATGGAACAAGTCATGCATCGCCCCAAAATACTCACCTTTAAATGAAGAAGTGCTGTTTATCCTCTTTTGAATAAACAACCCTCCTTGATTAATTCTATTAATGGCAGATAGGCTTGCCTCAAAAACTTGTTGTATGGAAAAATCAAATGTTAAAATGTCTTTTCTTTGAAACCATCCCTTAATCTTGCTGAAATCTAATTGTAAGTTAGTTTGGCATGAAGTTATAGAATCTTTGAATTCTTTTAAAGAAACATTACCATTTTGTGATGATTTTGAAATGTCATTATATAAGGTATCCAACAATTCTCGAATAATATTATGTGTATCATCTAAGACATCTCTCATTTGAGATAAACAAACTTCTGTGTATTCCCATAACTTGTTGAAAATTAAAGAGACACATGTGTCAAAATCTGTCTGTGCGCACTTTAAATATAAATCATCCATGTATGATGATATCATTTCGGATGAGAAGTCGAAAACAGCTTTAGGTTTCTTATCGTTATCTTCTGTTTTTATTTGAATACGTTCACTCTTCAAAGCGTATATTAAATCATCAACATTTTTTGAAAAACAATTAAGAATATCTTTACATGATTGTGAATTGTTAAACCGATTAAGCCAATAGTAATTATCAATATATGTTCCCTTGTCGTCTGTATTTGTTACCAAACGATACTCTTGCAAATGATTACGTAACAGATTGTCTATTGTTCCATGACGTATTCTTGTACTTAAATAATAGTCTAAACCATATTTCGGATCAAATACAAACTTGTCTCTGACATCCAAGTACAATTTCTTAAATAGAGAAAACTTGTAATCAATCTCCATCGAATCACCCTTTGAATAAAATGTTAATGAAAGTCCTTTGCTCTGCAACAATGAAATAATTTGAAGTATTTCAGGAGATTTATCTTCAAAAAACTTCACCTTATCATCAGTGTTTTTAAACACATCAAACAACACATTGAATTCTTTGTCTTTTAATTCTTTATTTTTAATATTCTCTGTATCAACATATATCTTACTATCATCAACCTGCTGAACCAATCCACTTATTGTTTGTTCTTTAAACAACGAAGACACTTCTTCCAAATAACGTTTCTCTTTGAAATAATCAAATAGATTTTTACATATTAAGATTCTTTCATCTATCACTTCATTAGAATTTTTAAACAATCGATGCAGTGCTAGAACTTGTCTATCTGCTACACTTTCCAGAAAGAATCGTAGTTTCTCGTCATTATCAACACTTAATTCCGATACTTTATTCACTCCCTTTTGTTTCAAAAAACGTTTTAAAGATAAGTAGCGTTTAAATGGTGCCGCATTTATATAGGTGTAAAAAATAGCAAAGTCTAAGGGATTCGAAAATTGCTTGTCAATATCAGTATCCAATATGTCTTTTATAGACCTATCATCTATTATTGTAAGGTTCAAATGCTCTTTTGAAGTCATTTCTCTAGCAAAAAAAGCAATTGCTTCTTTTATTTTGTTTGAGGACAAATACTCATTAAACACATATGTGCAAAGTGGATTTCTGGAAAAAGAAGGGATTGCTCTTTCTTCGATTAATGCATCAAGTTCTGATAGAACGACTTTTGATTCTTTCTTCCCACACAATTGAATATCCCCAAAATCAACTCTATCCGCTAATACATTATTCTGTTGATATGAATTAAAAAGTGCCTCTAACTCACCAGACATAGAAGCGACAAATGCTTTTTTCCTCTCGTCTTTTTCAAAGAAAGAAACATCTTGGAAATTTAATCCATATGAACTTCTCCAATAATTGTTTGAAAGCCGAGTAATATCATTACTATTTCTATCATTAATGGTCAAATACAAATGCTTAATAGACGGCATAGAATACCATACCTCGCACAAATTCAATAGTTTGTTTTTAAACACATCAGAGTTTTCATTATTAAGCAAATAACAATAATAATAATATATCACTTTTTGAATAAAAGGACTATTATTTGTTGTTTCCGTAATTTTTTTGTGTTCAATGATACAACTTTTCACATATAAATCCATTATTGGAATATCGGAGGGAGTCTCTGAAATATAATCTCCACCTTTTTCAACAACATTTAAATATCGTTTTTCATAGTAATCTATAATAATATCTTGCCTGTCTTTCTCATTTTTAAAGGTATTATCTATGTTATACAGATAACAACGTTTCTTAAGACGCTTGTCGTCAATGGTAGCAGAAATAATAGCCAAGTATCGTTTAAATGACTCACTTTGTATAGTTTCTTTCGATAGATTATCCAAACTATAAATAAAACCACAATATAAATCTACAATTGAGAACCGCGCATTTGAATATATCCACTTCCCTTCATTATTATCAATAAATGGGAAACAATGCATTATATAGAACTCTCTTGTGAATTGATCTGGCATTTTTTTCAAACAATGATTAACATCAGAATCAAAAGGAACATCAATTGCAGATGTTTTAAACGAATAATTGTATAAAGTTGTTATTCGCTTATTTTCAGAATACAGCCTGTTATATGTTGCTGTTGCTCCTGATATACCCTTTGTCAAACGAGCTAGTTTTATCTCTAAATCAGCTCCCCAATAGGAATATGACACTTTGGTGTTGATTTCATTTAATATGGTAGCACATTTTTCATAATCGCCTAATAATAAGTGCTTTTCAAATTCATAGAACAAATCTACAAATAAATTTAGACATTCTTTATGTTGCTCAAAAATGTATGCAAGAACACCTATGTATTCACATATATTATCACCTTTTTCAAAGTAATAGCCAGAGGATGCTATTTTGCTAAAAGATCTTCTTCTTAAATATTTAAGATTAATCAAACTGGCAAAAATCTTCGGAATTTTCTTGTTGGCCTCTATTAGTTCATCATATGAAAGATTAGATAACATTTCTGATATTACAGCCAATTTGTCTGGTTGCCGTTTAAGCGAAGAAATGTATTTTGATATTTGACTCATAATTACAAAAGAGATTATTTTTTATTATTTTATCCTCACCCTCCCCGTCAACAAATTCTGCATCAGCGACTTCTTCAATCTTTCCAAAGTATTGATTTCTTCTTTCTTTTGTAGTATGATAGAATTTACTGAATCCAGTTTACTTTTTATTTGTTTTTGCTCTTCTTTTGTTGGTATAGGTATTAGTACCCTTGCCAAACAACTCTTAGATATGCTATATACTTTAATGCCTGTTACATATTTCAACAAAGAAAGCATAACTCTTTCTTCGTTAAACATATAACCCTTATATCCATTAATTAACTCATCTGATTTAGAACGAATATGTAAAGTATGAAGTCCAGAAATTACTTTGTCGTTTCCAATATTCTTGATTTCTACCAGTTTTCCTACTCCCTCATAATCTTCACTAGTATCTGCAATAATAATATCACCATCTTTTAGGAATACGAAATTCTTTATCATATCGTCTGAGATATATGGCAGTTCAGTATTTGAAATATCAAGGAATGTGTCAAATTTAGTATGAATATCACCATAATGTATGTACTTGCAGGTTCCTGTTTCTAAAAGTTTTGAGCGAGAATAAGATGCGGTAGGATATGTATCAAACACATCACCAACTTTTTTCACCACCCATCCCTTCGGCACTTTTCCGAACTTCTCATCCAAATAAAACTCATCTTCGGTGCGCATGGTGCCGTCGGGTTTCATGCGGCCGGTGAGGAGGTTCTGCATCAAGCTCTTTTTCAGTCGCTCGGCAGCGGTTATGCTGGCTTGCACCGTTGCTATGGACTCGTCAACCTTCGAAAGAATGGCGGCTATGGCGGACTGCTCGGGAAGAGTAGGCTTGTAGAAATTTATTTTACATATATCTCTTGGTGACAGATTTGGTTGACCTGTTGCTGTTGCATAATTCCATAACTTATTTTGATATGATTCAGATTGTAAAAGATAATAAACAAAATCAATGTTTATTTCACTGTTCAACGGTTTTATCCATCCAACGCGCTGATTTACCAATGATGGTGAAAATGCTTTTGAAACACGACCCATTTTGCAAGTTGTGTTTCCCGACATAGCAATTAGAACATCTCCTTCTCGAATAATATAATTTTCATATAAGCTTAATTCCTCTTTTCGAATGTAACTGTCCCCATTTGTCGGTTTTGTTGTATTATCAACTATATTACCTATTTTTACAACAGGTATTCCAGTCGTAGAAAAATCTTCTGTTTTAAATGCATATCCACTTTCAACAGAAATATAATTCTTTAATTTATCAGTTTTCCATCCTTCCATCATTGTCAATTGTTAATTGTCAATTGTTAATTGATTTCAGCAGTTTTTCCAGTTCCTTCTCCGTTTCCGATTCGGTCTGCATAGCCTTCTGAAAATCGGCAATGGCTTCCTTCAGGTCAATCTGCTCTTCGGGCTCGAAGGTGTCCACATAGCGCGGAATGTTGAGGTTGAACTCGTTTTCCTCGATT
>JAEEGL012197337.1_pt1 | contig 10652 bp, 9 predicted proteins | sample 9134231 | NCBI WGS metagenome assembly JAEEGL01 (sample SAMN16246548, study PRJNA631951) | gut metagenome | biome: gut microbiome; feature: rumen; material: fiber-attached | host: Bos | place: Iran: Karaj | collected 2018-10 | reverse complement strand
GCACCCGCAAGGGCAAGACCATTCTGGTAGAGCACGACGTTGTGACTCCGCGTCCTTACAGCCGTATGTATCAAGTGGTGGGCACCAAGGGCTTTGCCAACAAGTACCCCAACGAGGGTCTGGCCCTGGGCGGCGAAGATCTGGGCGAAGTCGCCTACGACAACCTTGATGCAGAGCAGTATATGGGAGAGGCGGAGCGCGATGCCCTGATGGAGCAGTACAAACATCCCATCATCGCCGAACTCGAAGAGGTTGCCCGCAAGGTCGGCGGCCACGGCGGTATGGACTTCATTATGGACTACCGTCTGTTCTACTGCCTTCACTATGGCCTGCCTCTGGATCAGGATGTCTATGATGCAGCTGAATGGAGCTCGCTGGTAGAACTCACAGAGGTCTCCATCAAACACGGCTCGATGCCTGTCGTTATGCCCGACTTCACCCGCGGGGAGTGGGACAAGACGGAAGGACTGACATTCGCAACTGCCGAATAACCCTTCCAGCCTGTTAATGACTCCGGGCCTCTTTTAAGGAGCCCGGAGTCTTTGTTTTTTAACAATTGATTGTATTACTTTGCGTTAAAGAATCGACAGACGAAATGAAACAGACTTTTTTGATGGTATTGCTGGTGGCTCTTATGGCAGGCTGTACCAAAGAGACAACAGGGAATGACGACGATTTGTACGGTTACAAGGGACAATATGTCTCCCGTAATGTCGATTTCGAGCAGGACTGGGCCTCACAGAAAGAAATAACGCTCGTTACCGATTACTATAAGCAGAATGACCAGCCCGTGGTCAAGACCATAGATGTCCCCCTGCCCTGGGCGTGGGACCTCGGACCGCAGCAGTGGTTGCCGCAGTACACCGCCAGGAATATGGCGGAGATAGACCGCAAGGACTGGGAACTGGTTTTCAATCTGACCGGTATCGACCAGAAACCCGGTGAACATTACTTCGGCCTGTACAACCGCTACACCGGCGTGCTCAGAGTGTTTTATTATCTCACCTCTGACAAAGTCCCGGCTTCCGATGCCAACGATCATATGTGGTCGATGGGCTTCACAAAGGACTTGCTGGAGCACGTAGTGTTCCAGTATGCCATACCATATTCCGAGACGGTGCCCGACGAATACAAAAATGCCCTTGGAGGCAACGATGCGCTCTATAAGACGACTGCGCTGACATCTGCCTGCACCGACCAGGGCAAGGTGCTGCCGTCAATCGGCTGGTGGGCCTACGATATAGATATGTCGGTGATGCGGCCCCACGATTTTTTCTCATCGGACAGGAGTATGGTGCGCCCGGGAATGAATGTCTCCAATATCGATAACGTCGTGCTCACCTCACTTATGCACGGCAGCCTGGACGGCAGTTTCTCCGGCAATATGAACCTCAATTCGCTCAAGGGCTCCGGAACCACAACTGCGGGAGTTCTGGGAGGTCAGATCGGCGGTTTCCTGAGTACTTTGTTTACAAACTGCACTTTCCTTAACGAACTCTTCAATCCTGCCGGTTTTGGTGGGGCCGGCATCGCAGCTTTTATCGGTGTCGGGATCGGCGCCATAGGCAAGGGAATGGATGCCAGTTTTAAGAAAGGGCTTGAGGACCCCGACAAACTGGGAGATTTCAATGGCAAGATAAACCTGACCCTCGATGCCACAATAGAGACTGCGGGCACCATCGGCGGCGAGAGAACCACCGTCGTGCCCAGCCCGGAACTCAATGTATCATCTTTCCTGAAGAAGAAAACCCCCGCCGGCGGTATGACGGGGCTTGGCGAGGGGGTATGGAACATAGACAAACACCCTGTGATTTATGTCGTCAAGGATGCATACTGGGGCGACAAACCAAAGTTTTCCTGTGTGGAGAAGGTGACTTCCGAGGGCCGCACGGCATATCAGATTACTATAGATCCCGATATCTTGGGGTTGCGCCTGATATCGTTCCTGGATCCCGGCTCCATCGGCGGGGTGCATATCAATCCCGATGCCATTCCCGATAACCTGCAGCAGGATATTGCTGTAAGGGTCTCCTACGGTGTGCTTAACGGGGCGGCTCCGGGTTATACCCAGGGGTTCCGCCGGGTGATCGGTCTGGAATATACGAATCCCGAACTTACATCAAAAGTTCCTATCAGTCAGACGATGCCGGGGTGGGCTTCAAGATTATCAAGAAGAACCACGCCGACAACATATTCCTGGCCGAAATAGCCGAACGCGACAAGGATATCTTTGGCAACCGTTTGAGCCAACAGCAGATTGGGCAGAAAATACACCGCCGCCTGTTCGGTGTTTCGGCACTCTACTGCAACAAGAATGCAGGTTACGATGATCTGGATGATGTGATGATGGTTTCCGACCCCGAAGTTTACCTGCCGGTCAACTCCGGCGACCGTCTGCTGTTCTCTACCGAGCTGCCCGACTTCGTGGTGACGGCTTTGCTGACCCTCAGGGGACAGGAAAACGGCGAGGATGTGGATATGATGCACTCGCTGCGTTTCATTCCCCGAATAGAATTTATCTCCCTGGAGCAGTTGCCGGATGTCTATAATGCCATAGTGGAAAGGTGCGCCAATCTCCCGGTGGATGGTATCTCATATCCCCAGCTGCAGGATGACCTGGACAAAATCAAAAAACTAGTTGACAATGCAAAATAGAGTCAGATATGCATTTGCAGCGGTCGTGATTATGTTCGCGATGCTGCCTGCCGGTTGCGAAAAGGAAACCCGGAAAGAACATGTATCATACGACGATGCCGCCTTCCTTCAGGACGGACTGGTGGAAAGCAACCGCCTGACAGGCGAAACAATCCCTTTCAGGGGGAAATTTACGGGCGAAAAAGAAGTGTCAATCCCGGTGGTGTCTTTTGACGAGGCGAAAGAACTGTTTCAAAATCTCTTTTCTCCAACCGCTTCCGTTGAGGACAATGGAGACCGTATTGTGTGGCATCTGACCGATGCCCGTGGAGGAACGCAAGGCAATGCTGTGTTTGTCAAGGGATCCGGGAAGGTGGTGGCGCGGCTTGATTTGCCCTCGGCCTGCAGTGCTGTCCGCAGTGTGCTTTATATGACTCCTGACGTGGTGGCAGTCACCGCCGTTGACCCGGATGTCAGGGAAGATTTGGAAGACAATTACTACTACGGCGCAATTGTGAATATCAGCGACCACGGCTGCGGTTCGGGCAAGTTCGTGGTGCTGCGCGAATACAACTTTGACAACGGCGCTGCCGGAATGGCCATCCGCCTGGACAGCAGGCGCTGGCACGACAGCGAAATGAGTCAGGGTAGCACAGGACACGACGTCGCCTCCCGTGCGAGCTGCCTGTCTACTATGAGGACAGCCGGCGCCATTATTCGCAGCGACTGGAATGTGATCACCAAGCAGCTTGTAAACGCCGGCAGCATTATGCCCACCCAGCATTTCTACTCGGCCGACAGGTATTGGACCGGACTGCACTACTATTACTGCTTCCACGACGAGGAGACGGACACGGTAGGTCCGTTCAACGACCTGGAGTTCTACGAGGCCTGGATCTATTGGTTCCAGCCCAGCGGCAAAAGCATCTATTTCTGGTAGATCTTTCTATTTGGCCAAATCTGCGAACCGCATCAGGGCAGTGATGCTCTGCCAGGTGCAGTTTGCCCAGATGCCGTTGAACTCTTCAGGGTTGCTGTCGAACATCACCGTGGGGATACGGCCGTTTTCTTCCTGAACCCTGACAATGCTGTCCACCAGTGTCTTGGCCTTGGCAAGTGCCAGAAGGTCGCCGGTGTGCTGATATACTCTCATCCAGGCCATGGCAACGCCGGCGGTGCTGTGGTCCACCGGCACCTGGAAATCGAACTGCTCGTATACGAAGGGAATGGCCTCCATCTGGCCTTCCCTGGCAACATCCAGCGGTGAATTCCAGCAGGTGAACTGGTCCTCGGCAAAGCGGGCCATCTCAAAGCAGATATCAATCTCTTTCTGGCTGGGCATGGGTTTGGCCAGCAGATAGTCTATGCAATCCACTGCGACACAGTTGGTCAGATCCTGGAACGGAGCGTGGCCCTCTACATTCACATCTTCGAACTGCCCGTTGAAGTTGAAAGTGGCCAGGGGGTTGTCCCAAAGCCAGGCTTCGGATTTGGCAACCATATTCTCAAAACCCTTGACCTTATACTGGTCTTTGAGCCGCTGGGCCAGCTGCAGGATGGTGGTGGGCATACACGGGGCTGGAATGGTGGGTTCGCCGGTGTAGTAGTTGACCTTCATGGGCCAGAAACCGTCTTCTGCCTGCAGGCTGCGGTAGGTCCCGGCAATGTGGCAGGCAAAATCGAGATACTGCTTATCTTTTGTGACGTCGTACAGGTCCAGCAGGGCCTTGGCGGCGCAGACCGCCTCTACGAACATCGTAGTCTCTTTGTTGCGCTCCAGAACGCCCGCGATGCCTTGTCCTTCTTCGCCGTGAAAATAGGTTGGCGGAAAATAGGCAAGGGGCTCGCCTTCGGGGCGGGCATACTTCATAAGCGCCGCTGCTGCGTTGCGGGCAACAGTGAGTGCATCGTCTTTGAGCTCTTTGTTGTGGGCGGCCAGGAAGCATTCGCATTGCACGATTGCGCTCCAGATTTTGCAGGCGTAGCAGTTGAAGCGATAGCCCAGATTGGGCTCGGCGCTTGCCAGCCACAACTGGCCTATCGGACTGTTGTGGATATATTCCGCTGCCTTCAAGGCCGCTCCGGAGTAGTCGTCCGATACCGATTCGTAAGGACCTATGAACGGATAGTCTTTCGTGAACTCCCTCACCTGGGCCTCTCCAACATTCTCCCGCCCGGCATCGACAGCCTGCACGCTGAGGTTGATTTTGCCGAACGGCAGCTCTTTCCAGACGGGGGTAAGTGCGGCTCGCGGCGTGTCGCTGGTAAAGAAGAGGGTGGTGTCACCGCCTGTCGCCGTGAAAACGTAGGCGGCAGCATCCTCCACGTCATCGAAGTCGAAGGCGGGAGCGTAGGTAAACTTGAAGGCATATTTGTTCCAGAAAGGAACCTCGCCGCGTACTCCGGGATGGACAGGCTGCAGATATTCCTCTGCGGCACGGGTGTTGAGCACGTCATAGTCCATAAATGGCAGACCTTTGCTGCCGGGCTTGCACCCTGCCATACACAGTACGGCAAAGGAGGATATCAAAAGGAGGTATCTTTTCATAGTATAGTTTGTTTTATTTTGAATTCAAGATGTTATCGAGGCGTATAAGTTTTTGGATGCTGCTGTAGGTGCAGTTGACCCAGTGCTCGCTGATATCGACCTGCGCGTCTTGGTACATAGATGTGGGGATGCAGCCACATTCCGGATCCTGGATCTTGACAATGCTGTCCACCAGCGCCTTGGCCTTGGCCAGCGCCAGGGCATCACCGGTCGCTTCGTAGATGTTCATCCAGGCATTTGCCACACCTACTGTGCTGGCGTCTATGGGGCACCGGAATGAATACTGTTCATATACGAACGGGGTGGTGAACTCATCGCCTGTGGCGGCATCGGCGTCTTCGGCTACCGGGGAGTGCCACCGTGTGAACTGGTCCTCTGCAAAGCGGGCCATTTCGATACAGGCCGATATCTCCTTCTTTGACGGATGAGGCTTGTGCAGCAGGTAATCTATGCAGTCCACCGCTATGCAGTTGGTCAGGTTTTGGTAAGCCGCCTTGTCGGCCACATTCACATCTTCGAACTGGCCGTTGAAATTGAAATTGGAGATGGTGTTTTCCCAGAGCCAGGCCTCGGTCGTGGATATCATCTTCTCAAATCCCCTTACCCCATATCGGTCGTGCAGGCGCTGTGCCAACTGAAGTATGCTTGTGGGCATACAGCGGGCGTCGGTGATGGGTTCGCCGGTATATTTGTTGACCTTGACGGGCCACGATCCGTCCTCTGCCTGCAGGTCGCGGTAGGTCTCGGCGATGCGGCGGGCGTGGTCGAAGTATTTCTCTTCGCCGGTAGTGTCATAGAGGTCAAGCAGTGCGTCGGCGGCCATAACGGCGTCGGCAAACATCGTGTAGTCGCGGTTCCGGTCTATGACGCGCTGGATATACCAGACGAGCGTGTCTGTTCCGCTTCCGTAGTAGGTCGGGGGAAAGAAGGGCAGGGGGCCGTCTGCAGGCTGGGAGTTGGCAATAAGGGCATCCGCCGCCGTGCGGGCCACTTTGAGCGCCTCGTCTTTGAGGGACGGTATATTCCCGGCAATGAAACATTCAATCTGTATGGTACCGCCCCATATCTTGTTTGGGTAGCAGTTGAGCTGGTATCGGAGACTGGGCTTTGCACCGTCCCGGAGCCATCCCTGGGCAACCGGGCTGTTGTGGATAAATGTTGCAGCCATCAAGGCAGCCTCGCGGTAGCCTCTGGGGGCCGGCTCATAGGGACCTTGGAACGGGTTGTCCCGTTCGAAAGACCGGTTCAGGGGCTCGCCCAACGGGTTGCCGTCGGCATCCAGGGCTTGCACGCAAAGCGAGGCCGGACCCACCGGGATTTGGTCCCAGACGGGGGAGAGGGGTTCGCGGGGGGTTGCAGCATTGAAAGAATATGATCTTTCTCCTGAGGATATCGTGTACAGGTAGCCGGCAGCACCTTCGACATCGTCAAAATCAAACGAAGGAGCGTAAATGAACTTGAACGAATACCCGTTCCAGAAGGGGACCTGCCCCTTGATGCCGGGATGGACTGGCTGAAGATACTCTTCGGCTGCCTGTGCGTTAAGTTTTACATAGTCCAACTCGGGTACGGCCGGCCTGCCGCAGCAAGCGGTAAATGCGCACAGGAGCACGCTGCCGATTGCGGATAAAACGGACCTGTCCATTATTTGCCGGTGTCCATCAGCTTGAAGATGCTGTTTGCGACACTTGCGGCAGAGGCTACTTCAGGTGTGGCAGCCAGGTTCCGGGCCTCTTCTTTGGATACCTCTGAAGAACGGGTCAGCAGTGTTCCCAGAGACGAAAGGTCCACATTGTTGGCCAGATTGGCCAGGATGGTTGTCACCGTAGAGCTGTTGGCGGGACTTATACGGTTGTTGGAACCGGTTACCAGGCCCTGGGCGAAGTCTGTAAGGACGTTTTTATTGTTGCTGTTGCCCTTGAGGCCCTGGATACTGGATGCCAGGGTGGCTAGATTGATCAGGGTGGAAAGATTCGAGGTGTCCAGCCTGCCGTCTTTCAGATACTGGCTGAGCAGCGCCGTGAGGGCTCTGCCGGAAGTGTTGCCGCTGCCGGAACCTATACCGGCAATGCCTTGCGTAATACCGCAGGATGTAGAAATGAGGGCTGTCAGGACGAGGGCTGCGACAGCAGATAATAGTCTTTTCATATTGTCAGTATTAGTACAGAAAGGTTAGTGTTTGACTTCGGGAAGCTCGAGACCGTAGTGCTTTTTCTTGTCTTCGATCTTGAGCATAAAGGTAAATATAAATGCCAAAATGCCGAACGATGTGAATATCAGCATCGGGGCCAGATATCCTCCGGTGCGGTCAAGGACTATTCCTATGAGCAGGGGCACCAGACAGAGACCTATGTTCTGAACCCAGAAAATGAGGCAGTAGGCACTTCCAAGCACCTTCTCGTCTATAATCTTTGGCACTGACGGCCAAAGGGCTGCGGGAACCAGGGAGAAACTTACGCCAAGAATCAATATCAGCGTGATGGCCAGCCATTTGCTGGGGAAAGCCGGCAGCAGCAGGGCAAAGCTCAGGTGGCAGGCAACCATAATCAGCGAGCCTATCAGCAGCATACTTGCAGCCTTGCCTTTGAAAGAGATGAACCCGCCCAGGAACGGGGTCAGGGCCATAGCCAGGATGGGGAAGAAGCTGAACAGGTGCGCAGCGGTTCCGGCATCTATGCCCAGGGTGCTTTCAAGATAGTTGGGGGCGTAACGCTGGAAAGGGAAGATGGCGCTGTAGTAGAGCACGCACATCAGGGCTACGATCCAGAACATCTTGCTGGAGAAGATCTGTTTAAGGTCGCTCACGTGGAATTCGTCTTCGGGACTCTTTTCGGAGGCCATCAGGCCGGCGGCTACCAACTGGCTGTCCAGCTTGCGGTCCATCACGGTAAAGACAATGAAGAATATGAGGCCGATGAACAGTAGGGCAGCGCAGAAGGCGAGGGGTGCCACAACGGTGCCGAACTTATTGTAGATGAGAGGAGAAATCCACATCACCGCAAATACGCCCAGACGGGCGATGGCCATCTCGATGCCCATTGCAAGCGACATCTCCTTGCCTTTGAACCACTTGGCAATGGCCTTCGAAACGGTTGTCCCTGCCATCTCGCAGCCGCATCCGAATATCATGAATCCAAGCGAAGCCATTTTTGCGCTGCCGGGGAGGGCGGTCCACCAACTGTTCAGCCATTGGCAGAAAGAAGTAGCCTGGAACCAGTCGCTGATGCCGATATATTTAATGCAGGCGCCCACTACCATCAGTGATGCCGACAAGACACCGGTGTGCCGGACTCCCATCTTGTCCAGGATGATACCTGCCAGAATCAGGAAGCCGCAAACATTCAGTATGAACTCGCTGGCGGCGTACGTGCCGAATACGGAACTGCTCCAGCCTCTCTCGGCTTCGATCATACTTTTGAGCGGGGACATGACGTCCACGAACATATAGGCAAAAAACATCATTGAGGCAATCAGTACCAGTGCCCCCCAACGCGCCCACGCGTTGTCATTCATCAGTCTGTAGATTTTCTCAGTCATATCGCTGTCGTTTGATTATTTCAATTTTTCTGCAATTTCCATAAAGCGTTCCATTCCCCTGGTGGCAACGTCGGTGATTTGGGTGAAGCCTTTCATATTCAGAGGGATGGGTTTGGGGTCTATGAGATATATCGGGATGCCGGGCCGGGCATACTGGACCAGACCGGCTGCGGGATAGACTTGCAGGGAGGTGCCTACGATCAGCATAATGTCGGCTTCGGAGGCAATCCGTGCCGCAGTGTCGAATTTGGGTACTGCCTCGCCGAACCATACTATGTTGGGCCTGAGTTGCACGCCCCGGCTGTCGCAGTCTCCCAGATTGACCGGTTTGTAACCTACGTCAATGGTCTTGCAGTCCTGGTCACAGTCTTCGGGACGCACCTTGGTGGACTCACCGTGAAGATGGATTATCCTGGAACTGCCACCCTGCTCGTGCAGGTTGTCGATATTCTGTGTGACCACCGTAACGTCAAAATCCTTTTCCAGTGCAGCGATCAGCCTGTGGGCTTCGTTAGGCTTCTTGTCGGCCAACTCGGCGCGGCGCTGGTTGTAGAATTCCAGCACCAGGGCACGGTTGCGCCACCATCCCTCTATGGTGGCCACGTCGGCCACGTTGTAGTTTTCCCATAGTCCGTTGCTGTCACGGAATGTGCTGATGCCACTCTCGGCGCTTACTCCGGCGCCCGTAAGTACCACAAGTTTTTTCATTTGAAATATCGTTCTTTAAGCCAGTGTTCAAACATCGGGTCAATTACCGACGCCCTGTCGTCTGCATCGAAAGTTACAATCTCTTTTCTGGACAACGCTTCCTTGAGGCGGAAGACGTTTGCACTGCTGTTCAGCCTGTATTTCTTGAGTATCTCGGCCGAACTGAATTTGGCGACTCCGTCGCACACCGCTTTAAGGAAGTTGATTTGGTTTGCCGTCAGGTTGCTCACCACGAATCTGTACGCCGCCTCGTTGTCGTTGAAATATGTCTCTACGGCACCGCGCAGTATGCGTTTGTTGATGTATCCCAATGCCTGGGCATCGCATAGTGCTGCCAGCCGGTTGATGATTTTCGGATATCCGCCGGCGGTCTTGTAAATGGCGTCGGCAGTCTCCGCCTCCAGATCTTTTCCGGAGAGCAGGAACCCGTTCCTGAGGTATGTCACACAGTCTTTCTTGGGGAGTGGCCCAAGCGGGATGTTGCAGTTTATCCGATAAAAGAATTTGCGCTTCTCGAAAATGGACTTCATTTTGTTGGTCTGCTCTCCGGTGACGATATATGCCACGTCCCTGTGACCCTCGAATTCTTTTTCCATCAGTTTCAGCACCATCTCGCCATCGTCCATCTCAAGTATGTTCTGGAACTCCTTGAAATAAACCACAAAGTTGATGTCGGTAACGCTGGCGAGCAGGTTGGGCAGGTTTATCGCAAGGGGGAGGCTCACATTGCCGAAATCTATGCTTATGGGCAGCAGGGCTTCTTTGTTATAGTCGTCTACATATCTTTTGAAGGCGCCGGCGTAGAGTTTTGCCAGGGCTTGTGTACAGGTAATGTTGAACAGGTCAAGCATTACGACGGCTGTTGGGTGACCCTGTTCCCTGAGCAGTGACAGAGCCTTGTTCACCAGGATACTCTTGCCGAACCCGGGGGCGGCATAGAGGGTGGTGAATTTTCTTTCTTTAATCTGCCGTGCAAGTTGATTGGTTTCTTCGGGACGGAATATCAATTTGTCGCGGTGGGCAGGGTGCAGGCTGTCGAAATATGAAACCATATTCTCTGGATAACAAGAGTGTTACAAATGTATATAGAATAATTTTGCAATTCAAATAATTATCGTATCTTTGCAGTCCCTTAAGGGTTAATAGACAGTCGATAAGCTATTGACAAAGAGATATTTAACGTATAATATCCGCTTACGGCTAATAATTTTTTAAAAATTATTTT
>JAEEGL010458137.1_pt1 | contig 10652 bp, 3 predicted proteins | sample 9134231 | NCBI WGS metagenome assembly JAEEGL01 (sample SAMN16246548, study PRJNA631951) | gut metagenome | biome: gut microbiome; feature: rumen; material: fiber-attached | host: Bos | place: Iran: Karaj | collected 2018-10 | reverse complement strand
CGCGGACGAACGCGCCAGCGCTGCGCGCGCTCAGGGCGCGCCTGCGCGCGGCCTCGGCCGAGGTGGACTACGCCGTGGCGGACCTGCTGCCAAAGCTTTCGCTCTCGTCGGCGTTCTCGTTCGCGGACCCGACCTGGAACTGGTCGTGGGGCTTCACCGCGATCCAGACGGTGCTGGACGGATTCCGCAAGCGCACGGCGGTGGACCACGCCGTGGTGGAGATGGAATCGGCGCGCCTGGCGGTTGACGAGGCGGAGCAGACGCTGTCGCGCGACCTGGCCGTGGCCGTGGCCACGCGCGACAACGCGCGGCAGTCGCTCGAGACGGCGCGCGTGGAGGTGGAGCAGGCTAAGGAGAACCTCCAGACCGTCATCGAGCAGTACAGGCTCGGCGAGGCGTCGCGGGTCGACTTCACGGACGCGGCCGGCAGCTACGCCTCCGCGCTCGGAGCGCGCGTCAAGGCGTTCTACGCCGGCGAGATAGCCGAGGCGGCCCTAATCCGCCTCACGGGCGTGGTGCCGCCACGCACGCCGCCTGACGGCAACAGGCCGACGCCTCCGAAGAAGCCGGACGACGGCCGCGAAGGCGCCGGCGGGAAGATCGACTGATCTGGGAGAAACATGCGATGAAGACTGTTCTCAGATGGTTCAAGAGGCTCGTGGTGCTGGCCATCCTCGGTGGGATCGGCTACGCCGCGTACGCGTACTTCAGCACCAGGAAGCAGGAGGGCGGGACGGTGCGCTACCGCTCTGCGCCATTCGTGAAGATGGACATCTTCCGCACCGTGGAGGCCACGGGCACGGTGCAGCCGATCAAGAAAGTCGAGGTGGGCGCGCAGGTCAACGGCAAGATCGTGAAGCTGTTCGTGGACTACAACTCCGTCGTCACCAACGGACAGGTGGTGGCGCTGATCGACCCGCAGGTGTACGAGGCGAACTACAAGAGCGCCCTCGGCGAGCTTCACGCGAACCAGGCGAACGTGAAGAAGTGCGACGCGCAGCTCGTGCTGGCGGAGAAGACGCTCGCGCGCAAGAAGAAGCTGGTGGACCGCGAGATGGTGCCGGTGGCTGACTACGACGCGGCGCTCGAGGCGCGCGACACCGCCATCGCGTCGCTCGCCGCCGCCAAGGCGAGCGTGGAGAAGAGCGAGGCGTCCGTAAGCCAGTCCAGGGCCAACCTCAACTACTGCACGATAGTCTCCCCGGTGAACGGCGTGGTGATCACGCGCTCCGTGGACGAGGGGCAGACGGTCGTCTCGTCCATGAACGCCGTGCCGCTCCTGAACATCGCAACCGACCTGAAGCGGATACAGGTGGAGGCGACGGTGCCGGAGGCCGACATCGGCAGCGTGCGGGAAGGGCAGGCGGTGACGTTCTCGGTGGACTCCTACCCGCGCATCCGCTTCAAGGGCGTGGTCACGCAGGTGCGGATGGCCTCCACCACCACGTCGAGCGTTGTGACGTATCCTGTGATAATCCAGGCGGACAACCCCGGCGGGAAGCTGTTCCCCGGGATGACGGCGAACATATCGGTGCACATCGCGGAGGCGAAGGACGTGCTGGCCGTGACGGCGGCGGCGTTCCGCTACCATCCCGCAGACGAGGAGGTCCGCCCCCGCGCGCCCGACTCGTCGGAGGCGACGGTGTACCTGCTGGAGTCGAACGCTCCGCCCAGCAAGGTGGACGTGAAGACGGGCATAACGGACGGGTCGTTCACCGAGATCAAGGCGCCGACGGACCTGCTGGGGCGCGAGGCGGTGCTGGGCGTGATGGTCGCAGAGCCTGTGGCGGCCGCGCAACAGCCTGGGCAGTCAAACCCGTTCATGCCAAAGCGTCTGAGCAGGCCTAAGAAGAAAAACGCGCAACCTCCTCCGCCGCGCTGACGCGCGGGAACGGAGTCAGGCGCCCATGCGGCCGCCTCGGAAGAACAGGGCTTCGGCGACAGGGCCGAAGCTCTGCCTGTGTTCGGGGCAAGGTCCGAGCCGCTCGAGGGCGGCGAGATGCGCCGGGGTGGGATAGCCCTTGTGGACCGCGAATCCGTAGCCAGGGTGGCGCGCCTCCATCTCGTCGCAGTAGGCGTCGCGGGCGGTCTTGGCGAGGATGGACGCGGCGGCGATGAAGAGCGACTTCGCGTCGCCCTTCACGAGGTTCCTCGAGGGGAAGGGGAGCGTGGGGACGGGAAGCCCGTCCACGAGTATGCGGAACTGGGAAGTGCTCTGGGCGGCGAGCGAAAGGGCGGCACGGCGCATGGCGAGGTGCGTGGCGCGGAGGATGTTCATGCCGTCTATCTCCCGCGCCGTGGCAGAGGCGATGGCGAAGAGGCAGCATGGCGTGGTCTTGATGACGGCGGCCAGCTCGTCGCGCCTCCGGGGCGAGAGCTTCTTCGAGTCGTTGATCGCAGCCCAAGGGCCGGAAAGCAGATGGGCGGCGCGATCCAGCGGAACGGAGACCGCGGCTGCGACCACCGGGCCGGCGAGCGGACCACGACCGGCCTCGTCGATGCCCATCACGAGCACGCCTTCCTCGCCGAAGGATCGTTCATGGTCGAGTGATATGCTACTTGCCTGCGTCACCTGGTAGTTGGTAGATGGTAGATGGGTTATTTGAGCCGGTCGGACAGGCTTCGGTTGTACTTCCAGCCGGGCTTGTCCAGGGTGCCGAATATCTTGAAGTCGAAGAGCATCTTCGAGAGGTTGGCGAACGGCCAGGTGATCGGGGTGGCGAGCTTCGCGAAGAATCCGTCGTTCCTGGTGAGCGTGACGCGGGCGGTGAAGTCGAGCTTGTCGGCCGGAATGTCGTAGGTTCCGGCCGCCTGTATGGAGAAGAATCCGCCGTCGACCCTGATGTTGTCGGAACGGAAGAGTCCGTTGGTGATGGAGAAGTCCATGGATCCCCGCGACTGGTTGACGAAGGAGGCGATGCCCGGGACGTGCGAGGCGAGGAAGTCGGTGAGGCCGGCGAATATGCGCATCTGCGCCAGATGGCCGTTTCGGCACTCGATGTGCCCCTTGCCGCAGACGCGGCTGGAGAGGTTCGTCTGGAGCGGGCCGGAGATGGTGACGTTTCCGAAGATGTTGCCATGCTTGTCGCCGACGTCGACCTTGAAGATGTCGGCGAAGTCGGTGAGGGAGACGCCCTCGCTCGTCACGGAAACGGAGAACGACGCCTTATCCTGCTTGAAGTCGGGGATGGAGATGCGGCCTTCGCCGGTGACGTTCCCGCCGTGCGGGGCCGTGGCGCGAGCGTTGGAGAAGGTGACGTCGGTGCCGCGCACGTGGAACTCGGTGGCGGCGTTGGTAAGCGGGATGGAGAAGAAGGTGCCCTTGTCGAAGGCGAGGGTGCCGTCAATGCGGTTCGTGGCGGCGTGGGCCGGATCGACGGCGAGGAGGCCGTCTATGGTGATGGTCGGGGGCGTGGAGAGGGAGAGGCAGTCGAGCGTTCCGTCGTTCAGGACGTCGGCGATGGCGAGGGCGTTGGACAGCGAGGTGGTGGAACGGACGCCTTCGAACATCACGTAGCCGATGTCGTTCGTGTTCTCGTATATGATCGTTCCGCCAATGGTCTTGCCGTCCGCGATGCTGGCGGAGATGGGGCCGACCACGATGCGCGCGTTCTGGAAGGTGTCGCGCACGAAGACGTTTATGTCCACGGAGCCGTCGGCCTTCGTGAAGGGCACGTTGTTGTGGCGGCCGCTGGACGGGTGGAGGCCGATGAGGATGTTGAGGTCGTTGTTGCGGAGGTTGACCTTGAAGTCGCAGCTGGCGTTGACCGGCGCCTCCACGCGCGTGAAGCTGTCGATGAAGGCGTAGGAGTTGGTGATCTCGAGCGCCACGAGCATCGGTCGGATGTTGTGCTGGCGGGCCTGTCCCTTGACGTGGCCCCTGACGAGCTGGGCGTCGAGGTCCAGGAGACATTCGCCGTCGAGCGTCATGATGGTGTCGGAGTCGCCCCACTGCAGATGGATGTCCTTCGCCGTCAGGCCGTTGGAGTTTACGGCCACGTGCGGGATCTCCACGAACTTGGGGGTGACGCCCAGTATCTCGGGGCGGATGAGCTTCAGGCCGAACGGCCGCATGTCGGGAAGGTCGAGGGTCAGAGGCTCGTCCTTCTCCTTGAAGTCCGGCTGCCCGGGGAACTCTATCGAGTCCGGGATGTAGTACCCGTCTCCCAGCCTAGGGTACTTGAGCCCCGTCAGGGTCACGTTCTTCAGGATGGTCTCGCCCGACCACGGCAGGGCGCCCAGGTTCAGCTCCAGGTCGGCGAACTTCACGGACATGATCGGGGGCGCGGCCGGCTTGTGGCGGTCCAGCACGCGCAGGTTCTTCAGCTTGATGCCGTAGGTCAGCCGGAAGGACGCGGAACTGGCGCTCACCAGCATGTCGTCGGTGGAAAGGGCGTTCGTGACGCGCCTTAGGATGGGAGCCGGCAGAGGCTGCTCGAAGAAGGTGATCGCGGCGAGGAATATCAGCGTGGCGCAGACAAGGAACAGGAACGAAAACTTGAAGATGCGGAAAATGGGTTTCAGGATGCCTGCCATCTTATGTCCTTGCGCCAGCGGAACCAGCCTGCCGATTGGCACCTCCTAGGAGAGTCGAACTCCTCTTCTCAGGATGAGAACCTGATGTCCTAGCCGATAGACGAAGGAGGCTGCTTCTGGTGCACCCGGTGGGAGTCGAACCCACACACCTTGCGGCACTAGAACCTGAATCTAGCGTGTATGCCAATTTCACCACGGGTGCAACGGGTGAATAGTATGCCATAATTCGGTCCGTCCGTCAATGGGGCAAATGCGAAATCTTGCGGCAAGGGAGTGTTCGGCGTGGAGGCTTTCGGCGGGATGGACTCCGGTGCGCCTATCTGATATACTTCTTTGCGGTCGGCGCGGATGTGACGTGCCTTTTGGCGATAAGGAGAAACCTGGACATGGGCAAGACGAAATCAACAGGCTTGGCGCTGGCTCTCGTTGCCGCCGCCGTCATCGCGGGCGCGCGAGCGGGCGAGGAGACGCTTTCATGGGACGAGCCGGCGGCGGGGGTGTCGATCCGCGGGACGATGTCGTTCGCAAGGGAGAAGGATCGCCTGTGTTTCGTCAGGTCTCCGGACGGCTTCCCCGAGGATCGCGTTGCGCTGGCTAGCGCGCGCGGAGAGATATGCGGGTACCTTACCCGGCAGCGCGACGGCTCGCGCCGGTCGATCTACGTGCACCAGGTGGGTGGAGGCGGGAACAAGCCGTCGCTCGTCGGGCGGTTCCTGCTGGACGCGCGGGTGGAATGTCCGCCGGACGCGATACCCTGCCGCGTGCGCGAGCCGCAGGGGACTCGCGTGGTGACGATGGGCACGCCAGGGGCCGACTCGCTGCTGAACGACGCCATATTCCTGCGCGAGACGGACACGCTCGTGGAGTTCTCGGCGAAGGGTGGCGTGCGCATCGACACGCTCGCGCCCGGAAGGTTCCGCGTTCGCCTCTCCGGCGAGAACGACGGCGAGTACGCGGTGCGCATCGAGAAGGACTACTTCCGCAGCCGCAACATGCCGCACTACCGCCCCATCGACCGCCGCCGGGCGCCGCACGCGCCCACGGGCTGGATGGCGTGGAACATCTACTTCGACCAGGCGACGGCCAAGGACAACCTCGACGAGGCGCGCGCCGGCGCGAAGCACCTGAAGCGCTTCGGGCTCGAATACTGGAGCATTGAGTCGTGGCAGGGCAACTCCGACGCCCTTCCCGTGGCGAACTTCCACTGTCTGGACCTCAGCCGCAACGAGAAGCAGTTCCCGCAGGGGATGAAGGCCGTGGCCGACGAGATACGGTCCATCGGCTTCAAGCCCGGACTCTGGATCGTGCCGTGGGGCACGGGCGACAAGGCCTTCTACGAGGCGCACAGGAGCTGGTTCGTCCACAAGCCGGACGGGCAGCCGATGAGCGACTGGCCGGGGAGATACCTGCTAGACATCACGAACGACGAGGCTCGCGAGCACGTCCGCAGGATGATACGCACCTACGCCGAGGACTGGGGCTACGAGTTCTTCAAGACCGACGGCATGGGCATCGGCCTAAAGATGATGCGCCCGGAGATATGGCGCACGCTCGCGCACCCCGAGACCAAAGACCCGATCTACCGCTGGACGCACATGTTCCGCGAGGCCATGGGCGACCGCTTCTACCTGGCAGGGACGGCCGCGCTCACTTCCCCCGGGCTGGAGGACTGCGACGCCACGCGCATCGGCGGCGACATCGTGTACCCCAACAAGCCCATCCAGTGGGAGAACGTCATGGCGCAGGGTGCCGCCACGCTGCGGCGCTACTACACGCACAACATCGTGGCCTGGAACGACCCGGACACCCTCATGGTCGATCCGAAGGCCATGACCATGGAGGAGGCTCGCGTGACGACCACGATCGTGGGGCTGCCCGGCCAGGTGATGTTCTCCGGCGACAAGCTCACCCAGCTGCCTCCGGAGCGCATGCGCCTCATCCAGACCGACCTGCCCGTGGTGGACACGCGCCCCATGGACCTCTTCCCGATCAGCGACCTCCGTCCCGTGTGGAACCTGGCCGTCAAGACGCCGTACCAGACGTGGAACGTGGTGGCGCTCTTCAACTGGGGCGAGAAGGAGCAGACGGTGTCCGCCACATTCAGGGAACTTGGCCTGGACCCGGAAGGGGAGTACGCGCTCTTCGAGACCTGGGAGAACCGCTGGCTCGGCTTCGCCAAGGACGGGTTCTCCGTTCCGGTGCCGCCGCACGCGGTGCGCCTGGTGGCGGTCCATCCGAAGAGCGACCGGCCGATCCTGCTGTCGTCCGACCGTCACATCACGCGTGGCGCGCAGGACGTGGAGAGCGTGGCTGTCGACGGATCGTCGCTCAGCTTCTCCGCCCGTCTGGTCGCCGACCACCCGGTGACGCTCAGGTTCCTGCTTCCCGACGGATGGGGGTACGGCGGGAACGACGCCGGGTGCAGTCTGGAGGCAGACGGGCGCATCCTGGCGGTCGGCCTCTCCTCGCCGAAGTCCGAGGTTGCGACGCGCAGCATCCGCCTGGTCCGCTCGCCGGCACAGGGAGAGCGCTGCCAGCGCGCGAGTGGCGAGGCGGACTATGCGGGGCGCGTCGTCGTGAGGCCCGAGGCGACGCGCGAGGCGCTGATAAATCCAGGCATGGGATGGGTGTACTACCACTTCGACAACTCCAACTGGAACTATGGCGCGGACACGAAGCCCGGCGACGTCCTCGACTGGTTCCCGGGATGTTCCACGATCTACTTCCGCCTGCCATGGCGTGATCTCGAGCCCGAGGAGGGGAACTTCCGCTGGGACGTGATCGATTCCGTGGCTCAGCCCTGGATCGCCGCCGGGAAGCAGATCGCCTTCCGCTTCACCTGCAGCGAGTCGGGCTACGAGTTCGCCGTGCCGGAGTGGCTGACTTCCACTGGCGCCAAGGGCGGATTCTACCAGATGAAGCGAAAGGGCAAGGACGATCCCGGCAGGCGCGTGTACGAGCCCGACTATCTCGATCCGGTCTTCCTGGCCAAGTTCGAGAATTTCCTCGCGGCGGCGGGCAGGCGCTGGAACGGTAACCCGTCCGTGGCGTTCGTGGACGTGGGCAGCTTCGGCATGTGGGGCGAGGGGCACACCGGGTTCACCTCGAAGATCCCGCCCGACAAGACGCGCGAGATCGCCATCGTCCACGCGCGCCTGCACAAGAAGCATTTCCCGGACACGCCCGTCATCATCTCCGACGACGTGGGCGGCGGCGGCAATCCCGCGGAGGACGATCCGGTGATGGCGAAGATGCGCGAGATCGGCGTGGGGTTCCGCGACGACTCCATCATGGTCGCCAAGCGCCCGAAGCAGTGGTTCCACGCCGGCTGGGCGCGCAAGTTCGTGAAGGCGGGACTGCCCGTGATGGTGGAGTCGCGGCACTTCTTCCCGCCAAGCATCCCCGAATTCTGGTACGAGGGCGGCCTCTTGGACTCCACCGTGGCCTACCAGGCGAGCTTCCAGGCCATCCACTGGTGGCCCGACGAGCTTTTGGCGAGCAATCGCGTGGAGATAGAGGAGACGAATCTGCGCATGGGCTACCGGTTCGTGCTGAAGGAGGCCTCATGGCCGCGCAAGGTGCATCTTGGCGATAGGTGCGACATTGGCGCCACATGGGTCAATGCGGGCGTGGCGCCTCCGGGCGAGGAGCTGGTGGCCTGCTGGACGCTGCTTGACGCGGACGGCACCGTGAGATGGACGAGCGTGGACGAGTCGTTCGACTTCCGCGGCCTGCCGCCTACGCTGGAGAACGGCGAGACCGCCATCCTGCGGCGCAGCGCCGTGAGGTTCGGATGGGACTGGCCGTACAACGGCGACTACTACGGAACCCCAAGCCCCGAGGTGCGCCACGACGGCACGCGGACCAGGCACGGGCCGCGCGTTCCGACCATCACGCCAGGCGACTACACGCTCTGCGTGTCAGTGGGGCGGCGCGACGGCACGCCGCGCATCGCGCTGCCGCTCAAGGGGGAGCAGGGCAAGACGCGCCGCTATCGCCTGGGGACCATCACGGTTGGCGAGCGCGCGCCGCTGCGCTGCACCCTGCTGCCGGGCGGCGACGTGAAGCTTGGCGAGCAGCTCAAGGTGTCGGTGGTGAGCTATCCCGCGAAGTGGAAGGGGAAGTCGGCATTCCCGAGCGGAATCCGCTCGCCCGACGCCGAAGGCGCGGTGCACTGGGATCTCGTCAAGGAAGGGCACAAGTACGGAACAGGCGAGACGCGCCTGTGGCGGCGCGACGACGGGAGCGCAGCGTGCAGCTTCTCCGTGAAGATGTCCGAGGACCTGCCGTGCTCCGGGCTCGTGGCCTCGTTCACGATTCCGGCCGGCCTCTTCGCCGGGAGCGTCTGGCGCGACTCAAAAGGACATGCCGTGATCGCGCCGTCGAAGTTCGAGAAACTGACGCTTGCGTCTGGATCCGTGGACTGGCTGGAGCTCGAGATGCCTAACAACGACGTGCGGCGACTCAGGATCTCCTTCCCGAAGGCGCGCATCATCAACCTGCAGGACGACCGCCAGTGGGGCGACACGTTCACGCTGCGCCTGTACCTTTCCGCCTCCGACTTGCTGAAGAAGGGCAACACCTACGAGCAGACCTTCTTCGTGGAGGGTCCTGCGGAGATCGCAAGGCAGCCGATAGTGCGAATCGCGCCCGGGGGCGACTACGTTCCCCTCGACTTCCGCAAGGCCATCGTTCCGGGATCCGCGCTCGACTTCACCACGCAGGGCTTCCTGGACGCCCCAGCAGGGAAGCATGGCTGGCTTCGCAACGTCGGAGGCCACTTCGAGTACGAGGGGCGTCCGGGCGTCCCGTGCCGATTCTGGGGGGCGAACCTGGCCATCTACGCGGCCGTGCCGTCGCACGAGGGCGCCGTCCTCCTCCTCGACACGCTGGCCCGCACTGGATACAACACCATCCGCATCCACAACAGCGAGCGGCAGTTCCTGAAGAACTCGCCCGACTACCTCACCCTCGACGAGGAGCAGATGGAGAAGTTCGACTTCCTCTTCGCCGAGGGCAAGAAGCGCGGGTTCGTCTTCACCACCGACCTCTTCATCCAGCGGGACTCCAACTGGCGGGCGCTTGGCGTCGACCGCGACGGCAAGGTGCCCTGGCGCGACATGAAGACGCTGATCCTCGTGCACGACGGGGCCTTCGAGAACTGGAAGGCGTTCGCCCGGAACCTTCTGCTGCGCCGGAACCGCTACACCGGGCTCACCTACGCCGAGGATCCGGCGATGCCGCTATTGGTGCTGATCAACGAGGGGTGGTGCGAATGGAACGGTCGCGCGTTCGAGCTCGAGCAGACGCGGGCGCGTTGGAAGGAGTGGCTGGCGGCGAAGCGCGCGGCCGATCCGTCGGCGTATCCCGCCGCGCCCGAGGACTGCAAGGGCTTCCGCCTGGACCAGGCCTCCGAGGCCAGCGCCGTGCTGCGCGTGTTCGCGGGCGATATGGAGCGGTCGTTCTGCCGCCGGGCGCGCGACTATCTCCGCTCCATCGGCGTCAAGGCCATGCTTTCCGACTGGAACTGCGGCCCCATCATACCCGAGATACAGTCTGCCGTCTCGGACGAGCTGGACTACGAGGACCGCCACTTCTACGTTGACCATCCCGTCTTCATACGCTCGGGCGGCATATACTCCACCAGCAGGAACCAGTCGCCGGTGTTGTCGCCGCGCGGGCATCCTGGCGCAGGTAACGTCTTCCGTCGGGTGCCCGGCCGTCCGCTCACGGTCTCGGAGTGGAACCATTGCGGCCCCAGCCCCTACCGCGCCGTGGGCGGACTGATGACTGGCGCGTTCGCCGCCCTGCGCGACTGGGACATCCTGTGGCACTTCAACTACGCCGTGACGGAGAAGGATGCTCAGTACGGCCAGTGGAGGTTCGACTCCTTCACCATCTCCACCGACCCGTGGATGATCGCCATGGCGCGCATGGGCGGCCTGCTGTTCATGCGCCGCGAGATATCCCCGCTGCCGGCCGCCGAGGCGGAGGCCTTCGACCCGCTGTCGCTTTCCGGTCCCGTGCGCTTCGGCCAGGAGGCCGGACGGGAGTTCATGACGGTCAGCACCGGGCGGACGGCCGCCGGTTTCGCCCGCGACGGCGGAACGTTCGCG
>JAEEGL010276143.1_pt1 | contig 10652 bp, 9 predicted proteins | sample 9134231 | NCBI WGS metagenome assembly JAEEGL01 (sample SAMN16246548, study PRJNA631951) | gut metagenome | biome: gut microbiome; feature: rumen; material: fiber-attached | host: Bos | place: Iran: Karaj | collected 2018-10 | reverse complement strand
CTTAAAATGCTCTCCAACATATTCTGATGAATGAAAATCGTCTGTAGGAATGAGGTACATATCAATTCCTCTCTCATTCATTAACTTGCGCAATTCTGCGATTTTCTCATTTGTTGTCATTACTAAAAAAACTCCTATCTATTATTCTTACGACTATTGCTAGTCTTTTTTGAACTATTTTTATCTGAATCAGTCTCATCTTCTACTGATTTCTCACTATCTTTGAGTGTTTTCTCTTTTTCCTTAGCGTCAGTTATCTTTTTAGACTTGTCTGATTCAATAGATTCTTCTTCACTCTCAGATTCTTCATCTGCATCAGAAACCTCAGAATCAGAAGTATATGCTTCCTCCTCTAACAAGTCAAAGAAATACTGTCCCTGAGCTGAAAGCTCGTCGTATGCAAAATCTGCTGTCTTGTCTGAAGAAGCATCAATTAAAGCGGAACCCTCGTCCTTGTTTGAAAGATTCCAGATACAAGATGAAAGCTTGTACTCAGACATTACCTCCATCCACTTTACAGCTTCTCTTTTATCTACAGAGCCATTTCCATCAGCAGAAACAAATCCATACTCAGAAATGAACACAGGCAAGCCCTCATCCAAGGCTGCTGTAAGCTGGTTTCTTGCACTTGATTTGTGGGTTGCCCCATAAAAATGGTAAGTATACATGATATTGTCATACTCAAGTGGATCTTCCAAAACAGCTTCCACATCGCTTGACCACTTAGGTGTTCCTACGAGAATGAGTGCATCCTCATCAACATTTCTGATTACAGGAATGACTTCATCAGCATATTCCTTTATATCAGACCAGGTAGTATCACCATTTGGTTCATTACAAATCTCATAAATTACGTTTTCATTTGATTCGTATTTACGAACCATCTCACCAAAGAACTGTATAGCCTCCGACTTATACTCGTTTGGATTGCTGTCATTTAAAATATGCCAATCAAGGATAACATACATGTCGTTGTCTGTGGCAGCCTTCACTGCTTCATCGATTGTATCCTTAAGTGCATTTTGATTGTCAGCACCGCCAACACAGTAGCCATTGTAATCGCTTGTGTACATTGCAAGACGAACAACGTTGACACCCCAATTATCTCTAAGGGCTTTAATAGAATCTGCAGTTACAAACTCTGGGAACCAGCTAAGTCCATGGGTGCTTACACCCACAAGCTGAGCAGGATTGCCATCCGAATCTACCAGTCTGCCATCCTCAACAGAAAGGGCTCCGTAGTAGTCAAGCTTTGTGCCCACTGTAGCAACATCGCTAGCGTTCTCTGTCTCATCCTCTGAAGCCTCTTCTTTGATATTCTCGACTTCAGCAGTTTCCTCCTGCTGCACAGACTCTGAGACCTCCGGTGTCTTTTCCTTTTCCTGTATCACAAGCTTAGGCTCCGTTGTCTCAGGCTCTTGAGCCGCCACCTTATCATCGCTTTCCCCTACAGCTACCTGCCAAGGAAATGTAACGCCACCTTTATAGTAACTAATTCCAAAAACTCCTCCGACAATTGCTGCCGCAAGAATGATAATTAAAACCACTGTTCTGAAACGCTGCTTTTTGCTAACCATATGCTCCCTCCATAATCTCTGTAGGATTTCAATATTGTCTATTATATCACAATGAAGGAGATTTTGTTACCAATGGGCGTTTTGCTGCGTCTCTCACATTTTCAACTGCAGTTCCTCCTATATATCCTCCTGCTAACGCTCCTATCACACCTCCAACTATAGTTCCAATTCCTGGGGCAATCATTGTACCAATAGTCTGACCTAATTTTGCGCCTGTATATGACAGAGTTGAGACCGCCACCACCTTAAGGGCATCGCATGACATATCAATTAGTAATTCTTCCTTTGTCTTTTCGCCACGTAAATATTTTTTGATGTTAATATACTCGCGGTAAATCAGTATAGCAATTGCAACGTATGGAATATGTCTTGCAACATCTCCAGCGTTCATTATATCTCTAAAACAGTTTTCACCTATATTTCCAAGTGTGTTGTCAGAATATCCACCATCTAAAAACTGAATGCCTCTGTTTCCATACTCCTCTAATAGTCCGGTGTCCTTCATGCTTGCGAAGCTTTCAGAATTTATAATATAGTTTGTGGCCGATGAACGTTCCACACAGTCTGTAATATACGGAACGGAACCGCATTTTACTGAATATTCTATTGATTCCCCGCTGGGTAAGACTCCGAAAATATCATTATCTGGATTTGTTAAAGAACCAAATAAGGATGCCTTAATATGATTCTTTTCCAGCATATTTACAGCAATATTTTCAGCCGCCTGTCCCTTATATGCTGAGACATAGGTTCCAATGGCATCACCTCCGTCTCTTTGCAACTGGGTGAGCTTTGCAAACCAATCAGTAATACTGTACCCACCAACAGCATGTGGAAATCTTTGTTCAAGAGTCTGTAAAACTGCACCATTTTTTAATGCACACGCATGTAAGTCTGCCCAAGTGATTAGCGCCGAAGCTGCGGGAATTGTATATTTTTCTTTATTATTCATAACTGATACTCCTTTACTTTATGGTGATTGTTACTGGTTCTGACCACTCTGTATCCTGAAAATTTGAGTTAATACCCACCCTCACCTGATATTTTTCACCAGGTAACAGGCCTGTAATATGCTAATGTCCAAATTTTTATAACTCGTTTTTTCATATGGCACCTCCGTTCAAAACCTGTCTCCTGTTTATATTTTGAATTATACAAGGCTCTGTTTTGAAATTAATGAACACATAAAAACTTGATACCCCGATTATAAGCTTGCACAAAAAAAGCCCTAATTGGGCTTTTTTCATTTCTCAGGAAAATGGCGAAGCAGAAAACTTGTCTGATGCCGTATTTTGTGATTGCCCGCTCTGTAGGGCTTTTTTCATTTCACCTCAGTAATCAAGAGGATTTATAATTATTTTATTCTCTTATTCACATAATATAACCACTTTTGTCATTCACGTTTCGGTATGCCTAGAACTCCATAGCTTGCTCGCATGGTTGTTAGAACCCACCAGCCTGGTACGCTCTTGCAATAACATACGATGGCTCATAAAATGCACTACAATTATAATTATCAATTACATCGCAGATTTCGTTGTTGTAGACTCGGATAATACCATCAACATAGTCTTCCTTGGAATCTAATGTGTCCTTAATAAGGCGATGGTATACTTCGCCCATCTCCAATGGTGTAGGTATTCTTTCAGCTAATTTTTTATCAACATTAGTAATATCAAAATCACTATCTTTTAATTCATAATCCTTAATCCAGTCATCTTCTACTTTAAGCGGATTTTCTGAGTGAAGTACATTTGCAAGGCTTATGAGATGGTACAAACCGTCCTTACCGATTTTGTTTACAACATAACGATTTCTCTGATGTAGATGACGCGCCACACGCTCAATCATGTAACACATAAAATAAAGATCATTAAGCTCTATATCTTCATCTGGAAAGTATTTATTTTTCATAAGGATTCGCTTCCTTCAAAAAAAGAGTCTTTAATATCTCTTTCAATACAGTCATTTATCACAGATTTATTCTTTACAAACAATAAATCTTTACCTTTTCCTCAACCAACTTTGTATTGAGTGGAGCATCCTCGGTCTCCATTGTTATTATCAAATCTTTGCCTAACATTAAGCCGCCTTCTTCATAATCATTAAGTTTATCAAAATTCTTCTGCGCATAACTATATTCACTAAGCAGACCTAGATGCTCCCAATATAAAGTCTTCCGCTTCCTAACATTCAATACCATGAAGTCAGGATAAACTATGTGTCTTCCTCTCAACTCAAGTCTAGGCTCATATCTGTATGGCACGCGATACTTATCCAACAAATCAGCTATGATTCTTTCAGACTTTGACCTGACATAACCTCCGTTAGAGGTGGCAATTTTGCCTTCACCATAATAATCGTTCTGATGGTCTGGATTTTCTTCCAACCATCTTTGGATAAAGGCATCATCTGGTTCTATAAACGGAACAAGGAGTTTTCTTCTAGCCGGATGCATATCCTCATATACACTATTTATCTCATCTATATGATATCCAGAAAGAAATCTTTCAAGCTTTCCTCTGATTTTATTCAACTTCTTATTAACGGTTATTTCATAATCTCTTTGTGCTATTTTCTTTGCAAGCTTAAGTTTTTTACTATTTGCATATTTCTTTTCGCCCGTCTCCTTATCATATAAATAATACTGATCACAGCCATTACTAGCGGATACTATTACACTATATTTAGGTAAGTTTTCCAGTTTAGAAATATTCTTATTTGATTTACTAATCAACTGGTCTAACTCCTTCATCTGCTTTTCCAATATATCCCTATAATCAACCAATAAATAATCCTCCCTCCCTATTTTTAAAGCTAAAAACACCGTAACCTCGGCATTCCTACGGTCACTATGATTCTTTTTATCGCTTTGAACGTAGCATCAAAATTTTATTTTTCATGACTACGGTCACCTCATATAGTTTTTTCTTGATGCCGTATTAATCTATGTGTTTATTGGGTGTATGCATTTTTGTTACAATACCTTAATCATCCATACAAACAATTCACCACTGCATGACCGTAAATATCGTTGATAAATCATAATGTGCTACGGCATGGAGCATAAACTTTTCCTGATGACCGTAGCGTAAAAAAAATAGAAATATTTCTTACAGGCACAGATACAAAATATTTCCGTATGACCGTAGTACAAAATATTAATCCCAAAACAATAAATGGAATACGGTGGTGAGCTCCACCAAGTGTGATAAAACTAATTAGAATTTTAAATTCGAACAATACTATAACTAACAAGTAATATTTTGTCAATAACGATATTATGAATCCCCCTAAAGAAAGACACTACATTATAGCAAAAATAATGGGCTGGTCACATTGACAAGCCCTCATTTCTTTTCAGAAATTATCATTTTTATTTTCCGACTATAATCACTCATACATTTCACCTCGCTTAAAGCTTCCGGACAAGATTTGTTCAGCCCTCTCGCTACCTATATTCATTATCACAATACTTCTGTTTCTATCGGCTATCTCCTCATTCAAAGTGCCGTCTTCATTTTGGTCGTAATGATAAAATGCCGAATCCGATGCTAATCCTATTGTTGTTAGCCTACTTGAATCTATCCCTTCATTTATTAGAAATGACTTGATTACATCTGCCCTATCAGTAGATAGATTGGATTGATAATTTTTTGATCCCCAGTCGGCTGTAGTTCCCGCTATAAGTATGCGCTCATCGGTATGCTGTTTAAGATATGAAGTCACGGTAGAAAGCGTTTCGGCAGCAAGTTTAGTATCAATAAAAGAAGCTTTTCCTGGTTCAAATCCAATCTCCTCCTCAGTAAAAACTATGGGTGTATCAATATCATCTATTTTAGTAGGTTTGCTTGTTCCAGGTTCAATGAGTTCCACAGTATATGGAAGCTCTGTTACTTCGGGTAGCTCTACATTAAATTTTTCTGTTGCTGGATCTGTATAAAAAATTACGTTTCCACCACCAGCTGTAATGACGGTTTCCCACACTTTTCTGATACCATCAGCTTGAGCGCTGGATATCTGATAGTCAGTGTCGCCACTTCCATACCAATGTATTGTGGCACCATTCAAATCAGGTATCATATTCTTACTTTGCAACACTTTCACTATAGAGTCAGCATCTACATATTCAAGATCTGTAATGGCCATGTTTAAATACTTAGTAGAAACACCTGCATCATAAACATAGACTTCTGTTGAACCTCCCCTAAAGACAGAGGAATTCAATTCTCTAGAAGTCAGTGTTAGCGCTGCTAACAAATCTACCTCCGGTGTTTCAGCCATGCTTGACTGAAGTAAGCCCATGATTTGCTCAGTCTGAGAGGTATAGATTTGCTTTAGCTTAGAAGATGAAAGACCGCTTTGTTGCTTAGGTATATCTATGTAATCTCCGGTTGCTAAATAGGGCTCGCCGTCTGCCACAACAACAGCTAATGCGCCTTCGTTTTTGCATGCACTAAGCACCGCTTCCTTGCATGTAGAATATGTTGGCTTCATATTTCCGGCGTGATTTCCAGCAACAATAATTACATTCTGATTTGTTGCTGCGTTTACGCTTTCAGCCTTGCCGCATCCTATAAATGTCATTCCTGTTAAAATTAAACCCGCAATAATTCCAAATAATTTCATGTTTTTCATATTCATTATCTCCTTTTTTCTCCTATACATTGAACAGTACTGCATTTTCGCGCTGAAGAATAATTCCATTGCCATTAGGTCTAGCCACAAGTTGCGATAGCTCCATTCGGGCAAGCTCTTTGAAATTCGCACGATATTTTTCCATAAGTTCCAGCTGCATCTTATAAGCTTCTTCTTCATTTATCATGTTCTGACCAGCATCAACTACTTTCCTCAGTTCGCCTAATCTAACTTCATATACATCCTTCATTTCATGAAGCTCTGCCAAATGGATTTCAGCTAAATCACGCTCTTTTTCTTCTTTGGTAGCGCCTATATATCCGAAGACAAAGGACAGCCCACTGGTCAAAGCTGGCTCTGCGCTGAGGAAGATTGTCATTACAATCTGAGCGGCTGTGTTCGTCTCCACCGCAGCAGCAGTTGCAAATAACTGACTTGTATCAGTAAATAGCATTTCTCTTGTGGACCATCTCAGAAAACACAGAATTATAAACAGTACAAAGAAAATACCTCCTAGCATTAGAAGTATTATTCTTCTGTTTTCAGCCGCTTTATTTTTAGCGTAAACTCCTGCAATTGAAGGGGTCACATTGATTAACATCGCGGTTCCTAGGCTCAAAAGAATTGAGAGAAAAACATTCTGAGTAAGCAATGAATCTACCGCCGAAGAAATCGTTGTATAATCCAGCAAGCAACTAAGCCCTAATATTAGGAATAAGCACCATGATTTTTTGTAAAATGGCATACGACTATTTTGAACTCTTCCCATATGAGAAGCCTCGGTGAAGGGAATGTCTGGATACTGCTCTCTCAACTCAGCAATCTCACTGGCATAATTTCCAATTTTCTTTTCAAGCATATCAATTCTACTTTGTTGAGCTAGTTCTATGCCCTTAATTGCAGAAATGTGCCTCATGTGCTGATCATCAATTGATGTGATGGCTAAATTAACACTCTTATCCACTAGTTCATCCACCATTCTGGAATTATATTCATCAGCATTTGTGTTAACAAAGATGTCTCTGAATCTTTTACTTCCATTCTTAATCCAATCAGCAATCTCCTTTGGATAGCAATATTCCAGCTGCTTGTAGGCTGAAAAATCATCAGCCATTTGATCTTTTATTTCAAAGATAGTGCTTGCGGCATTTTTATTTTTTCTTCTATTGAATAACTTAGTAACATTCTTCATTTTTATTCTAAATTTCTCTAACATCTATATACCTCCTGGCATTACGCCACTTCAGTTTCTCTAATAAAATGGAATAACTCCTCTTCACGATCCTCAAGCCTGCTGTATAAGCTGCTTTTCTTCAGAGCTCTCTGGCAGCCCTCAATATATACATAGGATTTTGCTATTGCAACTTCTAGCATACGCTCTGTACAGAGTTGCTCATGTTCTTGTATCTCTGCTATTTCCTTATTATGTTTTGCAATAACTGCTTCAACTTCAGCTATATCCTCAACGCATTTATCAATCGAAGTCTGTAATGATAAAAATGCACGCATTTCGTTTCCCGTCATGGGCACTTCTGGTAACATCATAAGTTTTTCTTTTAATTCCCGCTGTCGCTCTAAAAGTACTTCTCTTTCAGATTCCTTTTCTAATAGGCTTTTCTGTATAGCTGAAATAAGCTCGCTTGTTATCCTGCGTATACGCTTTTCATATTCCAGATAGCGATGTTTAACAATGAGTAAATACGGGGACTTAACTATATAGAAGTTTGAACCTTCCCTTTCAATCATTCCTAATCTCATATGAATGATTCCCCTAGTCTTCACAATAAAGTTGGGAATCCATATTCCTTTCATACGTATACGACTTAATCGTCTCTTGTTCTTCATATACTCACACTTCCTCCTTTATCAGTTTTCTATCCTCGGTCAACGTGTCGAGTTGTTTGTTTCATTTGTTGCTCACATTGTAATTCAATTTGTTTCATAAAAAATGAACACAAAAATAAGCCCCTAGTTTTTAACTAGGGGCTTATCGCTCAATCCTTTGTCTTATTAACTTATTCACCTCATTCTATGGTCAGTTTGCTTGTGATTACCCACTATTGTCGGGCTGTTTTCATTTCCCGTGATAAGGTTTTTGATTTCACTGCAGATGAATGGCTTTATGCTGTGATTGCCCGCTTTGTTGGGCTTTTTTCATTTCGAGTTACAGAATACTACTTCATGAACGATGAGTATCTCTATGAGGTGATTGCCCGCTTTGTCGGGCTTTTTTCATTTCTCTAATTACTGGATTAATAGTAACTGGTGTACAGATTGTATTTAGCGTAGTTGCGTGATTGCCCGCTTTGTCGGGCTTTTTTCTTTTCTCTAAACTTTCCTCCTTCTGGCGAGCCAGAAGAAGGAAACTTACAAACTCCATGCAAGAGTCACAAAAGAGGTGATTGCCCACTATATCGGGCTTTTTTCATTTCTCGGGCAGACATATTTTAAGAGAAAATATGGCGAATTAGGCTTCAATGATTGCCCGCTTTGCCGGGCTTTTTTCATTTCTCGGATCATTATGACAACTATTAACAATGACGTGATTGCCCGCTTTGTCGGGCTTTTTTCTTTTATCCTGAGTAATAGAGGGCTTCCGTTTTTATTGTATTCTCTTGTCTTTCTAAAATCAATTGATTTATTGTAACGCTTGAGTGCTTTTTTCGTACACAAAATTAACCTATTTAAGTACTTTTCATCTATCCTGTATCACCTACCGTCTTCTTATTCACATCACTAAAAATAAGAATAATACAACACTAGAGAAACATAAACCTGCTATTAATCCAGACCTTATTCTAAGACCTACTGGTGTATAAAAATCACCTTTACCTGATATATAAAATCCTATTATAGCCGCAAGAATAAATGTCGCAAGAAGTGGATATATATATGCCTGCAAACAGAAAAGCAGGACCTTAATTACATTCCAAGCAATAATAGTTAAAAATATTGCAGCAGGTATCTTCCACCATTTAAAAGTGATCCGTTCTTGTTTTTCTCTATAATCACTCATACCTCTCACCTCTTTCTTAAAGCTTCCAGATAAGATTTGTTCGGTCCGCTCGTTATCTATATTCATTATTACAATACTTCTGTTTTTATCAGCTATCTCCTCGTTTAAAGTGCCGTCTTCATTTTGGTCGTAATGGTCAAATGCCGAATCCGATACCAGTTCTATTTTTGTTAACCTACTTGAATCTATCCCTTCATTTATTAGAAATGACTTGATTACATCTGCCCTATCAGTAGATAGACTTTATTAATAATCTTTTGAACCCCAGTCAGCTGTAGTACCTGCTATAATTAAACCTACTATAATTCCAAATAATTTCATGTTTTAATATTCATTATCTCCTTCCAAAGTAATACAACTTATCTAAGGAAACCCTGTTGCCAAGTATTTTCAAGTTTATGGTCTTTTGACATTTCTTCATAGCTAATTAAAAAATACTGTCCGTCAGATGAGCTTCCGCCAAGGCAATCGTCCCATGTAACATCTAGCCAATACTCTTGATGATCTAGTGTGACCATATTCCATGCATGACCACCCCATCCTCCTTCTCCATCTGCAATTCCATCTACATATTTACAAGGGATTCCGAGAACTTCCATAAAAAAGTCGAATGTACTTGCATATCCTGAACATACTCCGATTCCTTTATTCATAATGCCAACAAGCATATATGACTCAGGTGGAATTGTCCCTGCATAATAGTTTTCATCATCATATCTGGCGTTCTGGATAATCCAATCATATACAGCTGCGACCTTTTCTCTATCGGTCATAGAATTATTGGTAATTTCATTAGCAACATATATGACCTTAAGTTTTGCGTTTGTTATGCCATTTGTGGTGTAGCCCCTACGTCCCTCATACACTCCATATGCTTTGAAATGTTCGAACAGCTTCCTTCTATCCATTCCAAGTGCAGTTGCAACGTCAGGATATTCTGCTGCGTATCTATCCGAATCAAACTGTTTCGCATTTGAAAAGTATGAAAGTGTTTTTGATACCATCGGATTGTCGACGGCATCATTTTGTACCTCAGCGTGTGCAATGTTGCTACCAATAGTAAGTGCTAATGTTAACGAAAATAAAAGGTTAATTAGTTTTCTCATAATTCTATCCTCCTCCAGCAATTTATATCTCTTCTCTGTCAACTTATCTAGTAGTTTGTTTCATTTGTTATTCATATCGTAAACCGGTATGTTTCAAAAAAAATGAACACAAAAATAAGCCCCTAGTTTTTAACTAGGGGCTTATTGCTCGATCCTTTGTCTTATTAACTTGTTCACATCATTCTATGGTCAGCTTGCTTGTGATGGCTCACTTTGTCGGGCTTTTTTCATTTCTCTTAACAAGGGATTAGCAGACATCAAAATGGATATTATAGCATGTGATTGCCCACTTTGTCGGGCTTTTTTCATTTCTCC
>JAEEGL016224281.1_pt1 | contig 10653 bp, 5 predicted proteins | sample 9134231 | NCBI WGS metagenome assembly JAEEGL01 (sample SAMN16246548, study PRJNA631951) | gut metagenome | biome: gut microbiome; feature: rumen; material: fiber-attached | host: Bos | place: Iran: Karaj | collected 2018-10 | reverse complement strand
CGTCTTAACAAGATTGTCATACTTACGCTGATGAAGGGTGATAAGGTTATCGATTCCTTTAAAGTAATCACCGATTTTTCTCTGTTCCTCGTATGATGGAGCCGCTGTCTCAACGTTGTTTATAATCACTTTCGAGAGACTTGGTACCCCTGTAGATTCATCCTTTTTCTTCCAATCAACATTTTGAAAAAGGCAGCTGGTAAAATCTAAATCATATCCATCCTTGGGAATGCAGTAAAATAGCGTGTCCACAGTCCAAAACGGAGCTCTCAGAATATAAGGTTTATCAATAGTTCCTTTTCGACCAATTCCAATAGCATCTTTATCTTCGGATAACGCAGCATCAACACTCAGCATATATCCGCCGGTACCATAGACGGGAATATCGCCCTCACCAAGATGCTTATAGTCCATTCCACTGCCAATTTCTACTACATCAGAAAACTTACGCTGTTCCCAAGCGGTAACTATTTCTTAAATTGTATAATGCAACAAATTGTATGACAATATATCTATTTTTAGTAAAAAAATCACTCATTATATGTTATAATAATTATCGGTGGGTTTTGAAAAAACTATATATCAACAAATTCAATTAGAAGGCCACTAATAGTTCGAGATTGGGGTGAAAACTATGAGATGGAAAGATGATTTTGGAGAAGAAATATTAGATGATGGACAAAAATTATTCAGCTATAATTCTGTGAATTCATTTAGTGTAAAGGACGGGGAGATTACAGCTGATGTATATGATGTCTTAGAGACAAAGATTTTTCATGTTAAGATTACTAGTGATGGCGAGTCAATTACATCATGTTCCTGTGATTGTGAAAAAGGTTTACTGAACGAGAAGTGTAAACACATAGCGGCGACTATGTTTAAATTTGATGGCTTTGAAGTTAGCAAAGAAGATGACTTTACGGACTGTATAACAATCACGATTGATTGTGATGATGTGGTTAACTATGCAAGCTGGCATAATGGCGTTGATCTTGTACGTGATGTATGTATAAAGAATACGGCAGATAAAAATATTAATGATTTGATACTTCGTATTGGTTCAGAGGATCAGCTTATTAAGCCTTTTGAATACAATATCGATAAAATACGTCCTGAAGAGGAGATTCATCTTGAGAAGCTCAAGGTGAAGATTAACGCTGAGTATTTGTCATCTCTGACAGAGCGAATTAATAGTACTATAAAATTTTCTGTGTGTTTAGGTGAAAAGATTCTTGCCACTACTGAGAAAGCGGTTGTAGCTCTTGCTTTTGATCAATGGGCAGGTCTTAAATATACGCCTGAGCATCTTGCGGCATTTTCTATGCCTAATCATCCGGTAGTAATAAGCTTAATACAGGAAGCTTCCAAATATCTTGAAAAATGGACTAAGGATCCATCTCTTGACGGTTACCAATCAAATGATACAAATAGAGTGAAATATATGGCTGCGGCAGCATATGCAGCTGTTCAGAAGAAAAATATTATATACGCAAATCCGCCTTCAAGTTTTGAGGAGATTGGCCAAAGAGTCAGACTGGCTGATACTGTATTGGAACAGCATCTTGGTACTTGTCTTGATATGACATTGCTTTATGTGGCTTGCCTTGAAGCTATGGGATTAAATGCCTTTATGGTAATAATGGTGGGACATATATTTGCAGGCGTATGGCTTATAGAAGAGTCATTCTCTGATACTATTATGGATGATCCTTCAAATATAGAGAAGAGAATGTCCAATGGTATTAATGAGCTGCTGGTAGTTGAGTGTACAGCCATGAATTCAGGAAAGAATCTTGAGTTTGATGAGGCTATTCAGTTTGCAAAGCTGAATGTTGGTAATTATCCTAAGTTCTTATTTGCGGTAGATGTGACCAGAGCAAGGAGTATGGGTGTAACTCCGCTGCCAATTCGTATTAAAACGGATAGTGGTTATAAGGTTGAACATGAGGAGAGAAAAGAAAGTGAGGTAACCAGTGCGCCGGTTAATCTACTTGAAAACTATGATCTCTCTAATATGACAAGTACAGAAAAGATTGATAAACAGACACAGTGGGAGAGAAAACTTCTCGATCTGAGTCTTAGAAATATGCTTATTAATCTTAGATTTACCAAGGCTATTGTGCCTATTTTCTGTAATAATGTTGGAATCCTTGAGGATAATCTGACTGAGGGTGATGAATTCTTTGTTCTGCCACGGCCTGATAATATGGGCTTCTCGAGTGAAGGTATTTCTGTAGAAGCTTTATCGGATATGGGACCTTTTAAGGAATTTATTGAGCTTGAGAGTAAGCATAAGAAACTTCATTCGTTATATTCTGAGAAAGAGCTGGTTAATTGTCTTACTAAGATGTATCGTTCGGCAAAATCATCAATGGAGGAGAATGGCGCAAGCACATTATATCTTGCTCTTGGATTATTAAGGTGGACAGACGGCGATAAAGCAAAGGAAGTTAGATATGCACCTATTATTCTTATTCCAATCGATATCGTAAGAAAATCAGCTAATAAAGGTTATTCAATGCGTATGAGAGATGAAGATGCTCAGCTTAATATTACGCTTCTTGAGTTCCTTAAACAGAAATTTGATCTTAAAGTTGCCGGACTTGATCCACTTCCACTTGATGAGCATGGACTTGATATCCCAAAGATTTTTGCGATTATCAGACATAATGTTTTGTCAATGGAAATGTGGGATGTTATTGAAGCGGCAATAATTGGAAACTTCTCATTCTCACAGTTTGTAATGTGGAACGATATACACAATCATAGAGAAGCTTTGGAGAAGAATAAAATAGTCAGAAGCCTTATTAATGGAGCAGTAGATTGGGATGTATCAATCGATGAAAGCAAGTTTAATGATGAGGCATATCTCCCTATTACAGCAGATGGTTCACAGATAAAGGCTATCAATATGGCCGCAAATGATGTGAGCTTTGTTCTCCATGGTCCTCCGGGAACAGGTAAATCACAGACTATTACAGCGATGATAGCAAACGCTCTTACCAAGGGCAAGAAGGTTCTCTTCGTAGCAGAGAAGATGGCTGCTCTCGAAGTAGTACAAAAACGATTGGCAGCTCTTGGTATAGATGATTTTTGCCTTGAATTACATTCAAATAAAGCTACTAAAAAAGCGGTTCTTGATCAGCTCAGAAAGAATCTTGAGATCGGTATTTGGGGATCCAAAACTGAATATGAACAGAAGATAAATGATATCAGGGCTATGCGTGCTGATTTGGATAGTTATGCCATTAAGCTGCATGCTAAGAGACCGTTTGGAAAGAGTTTGAAAGAACTTATAGATATTTATGAGACAATTACGGATTATGGTACAGAATTAAAGTTTTCTTCAGCATATGCATCCAGTCTTACCAGAGCTGATCTGGATAATCAGAAGAGATTACTTGAACAGCTTATCGCTACCGGAAGAGGAATAGGTCATCCATGTAATCATCCGTTATCTATGGTTGGACAGACTGAGTATACACAAACTCTGAGACTTGAAATGAATGATACACTCGAGAGATATAAGTCAGCGCTTAATGAACTGAAAGATATTGCGTCGAAATTTATTGCTTACTTTAGCATTAAAATGCCTGTATCGGCTGAAAACTGGGTTGGATTATGTGAGCTTGCTGAAGCTGTCATAACTTCAAATTCTATACCGTCAAGATTTTTACAGTCCACAAATATTGATATGGAATTTGATCTTCCGCTTAAATATATGGCTGAAAAGGAGAGATTTGAAGAAAGAAAAAGCTTTATTCTTAGAAGCTGGAAAGAGTCTTTCCTTGGCCTGAATATGACAACATATCGTACAAGATACGATGAGGCTAACAGAAAACTTCTTGGTAAGAATAAAGCATTGTCAGTGTTGACGTCTGAGATTCAGGCATTTGCATATTTTACTGTTGAGGTTAATCAGATTCCGGTAATACTTGCTGATATTGAAGCTTATCAGAGACAAGAAGCAGGCTTAAGAGCAATTGAGAACACACTTTCATTTGATTGGTCTCAGATAATTAAGAACTACAATAACTGTGATGAACTTATTTCATACAGAGACAGCATTAAGAAATGTATAGCCTCAATCAATAAATACAATGCATTTATACAGATGATTGAAACGGCAGGAAAACATACAGAAGCTGCAGAAACAGCTAAACAGCTGAAAATGGCTATGAATAATCAGCTTGAAAGGTCAAAAGAAGTTGATGACCTGCTTGATATTCATTTTAAAGATATTACCGGTGACTGGGTAAATGACCAGATAACACAGTGTGATAGTGTGTTGGCTAATTCTGCAATTATAAAAGATTGGATAGTATATAAAAAGCTTGAAAACGAGTGTAGAGATGCCGGGCTTGATGTTATATGTGATGCATATGTAAATGGACTGCCACATGAACAGTTACTAGATGTTTATCTGAAATCAATATATAAGGCTATTATTCTGTCTGTTATAGAATCTGAACCGGCACTTAATAGCTTTACAGGAAATGGTTTTAATGAAAAAGTATCACAGTTTAAAAATCTGGATTCTGAATTCATGGAGCTCACTAAAGAGGAAATGTATTACATACTTACTCATCAGCTTCCAACAGATCAGCAATCAGTTCAGATAAATAAAGAATTAAATATTTTGCGAAGAGCTATGTCAAGTAATGGCAGAGGTCTGACTATACGTTCATTATTTGATCAGATACCAACCATATTGACAAAGCTGTGTCCATGTATGCTCATGAGTCCGATTTCTGTTGCACAGTATCTTTCAATGGACAATGAGCAGTTTGATATAGTTATTTTTGATGAGGCTTCACAGCTGCCTACATGTAAGGCTGTTGGAGTTCTCGCAAGAGGAAAGAATGCAGTTATCGTAGGAGATCCGAACCAGATGCCTCCTACAAGCTTCTTTGCTGGAAATACAGTAGATGAGGACAATCTCGATATAGAAGATCTTGATAGTATTCTCGATGATTGTCTTGCTCTTGGTATGCCTTCAGCACACCTTCAGTGGCACTACAGAAGTAGACATGAAAGCCTGATTGCATTCAGTAATCATGAGTTCTATGAGAATTCAATGCTTACATTCCCTTCAATGAATGACCTTGAGAAAAAAGTCAGACTGGTTAAGGTTGATGGTTTATTTGATCGTAAGAAGGGTAGAGTAAACGAAGGTGAAGCAAAAGCAATTGTTGAAGAAATCAAGAGAAGATATTCGGATGAAATGCTATGCAATGATTCGATTGGAGTGGTTACATTTAATGTAAATCAGCAGACACTTATCGAAGATTTGTTACAGGAAGCATATTCAAAAGATTCAAAATTCGATAAATGGGCAAATAGTGGTGAAGAGCCGCTGTTTGTAAAGAATCTTGAAAATGTTCAGGGTGATGAGAGAGATATAATTCTTTTCTCTATTACGTATGGACCGGATGAAACAGGAAAGCTGTCTCATAATTTCGGACCTCTGAATAAAGAAGGTGGTTGGAAACGTCTGAATGTTGCTGCATCAAGAGCAAGAGATGAGATGATAGTTTATTCAACCATGAACTCAGATATGATCGATCTTAGAAGGACAAAGGCTAAGGGCGTTGAGTCTTTGAAGAAATTCCTTGAGTTTGCTGAAAAGGGTGAGCTGCATCTGTCTTATTCAGAATCACATATTAAGAAGAATCAGGGTGTTCTTGAAAGAATCTGCAGGGAACTTGATGATGCCGGATATGAATATCAAAAGGCTGTAGGACATTCTAAGTTTAAGGTTGATATAGCTGTTGTTAATCCATACAACAAAGATGAATTCATCCTTGGAATTATGCTTGATGGTGAATCGTACCGTCAATCATCCAATACTAAGGATCGTGAAGTATCACAGCTTGGAGTTCTTAAAGGACTTGGCTGGAGACTTCATAGAATGTGGACGATGGATTGGTGGGATAATAAAGCCAAAGAGATAAAAACACTTCTTTCAATACTTGAAGAAGAAAAAGAGAAGGCTCGCAAGGTTGCAGAGGAGAATAAGGTTAGTGTAATAAATGATGCTGTGCAGGTTGATATAAGTACTGAAGAAGTATTACCTGAAAGCCCTTCAGATGATAATTCTACTAATGACACAATTGAAGAAACATTCATCGAAGAAACCAATAGTACTGATGACAGTGATGATTCAGCATTAGAAGTTGTAGAAGATGAAGAAAAAGCTATTGACATCGTTCCGAAAACAACAATGGATGCAGCTGATACTTCAGGTATAACTGTTTCAAACAGTAGTATTGTTGATTCTAATTTGCCATTGGTTGCTGATAGAAGCATAAATGACAATATATCAGCTTCGACTGCGGTTATAAAACCTATTGTTTTAGAGTATAAGATTGAAAAGTATGAATCAGCTAATGTTGAAGTGACACCTTTGACAACAGCTGAATACACTCTTAAGGGCAATCTTCAAGTTATCGTAGATAGAATACAAATGATAATTGATGCCGAAGCACCTATTAGTAATGACAGATTAATAAAAAAGACATTAAGATCATTTGATATTTCAAGGGTTAGTACGATAACTCAGGAATATACAGAAAAAGCTATCAAAAAAGTAAAAGCAAAATCAAATAAACAAGCTGGCATAAAATTCTTCTGGCGTGAAGATCAGGATACTGATACATATAACAGTTATAGGGTTGATGCTGATTCACAGGATAAACGATCAATGGATGATATATGTCAGCAGGAACTAAAAAATGCGGTATGTTGTACCCTTAAAGCGAATGGAGCTATGACGAAAGATAACCTTATAAAAGCAACGTATAAGGCTATGGGTTATGCAAGAAGCGGACCTGCCCTTGTTGAGGCTATTGAAAGAGGAATTAAATATGGCCGAAAGACAGGGGAGATTATTGTGGATGAGAATAAGAAATTTACATTGGGTTAATATTCGTACAAACAACAGGGAACTAAGCCTGGAAGTGGTGAAGAATAGTAGCTATGCTAAGGATGCTTAAGGAGGAAGTGATATGGCGATACCTAAGTATAATGAATTATATAAACCTTTTCTAAAAGCAATTGATGATGGTGAGGTTCATGATCTTAAAGAAATAAAAGAGGTTATAAAGCATTCATTAAATCTAACTGATGACGAATTAGCTGAAAGGTTACCTAGCGGAAAACAGAGTATTATTGATAACCGTATAGGATGGGCTAGAACATATTTAAGAAAAGCTGGCTTGGTATCTATTCCTAAACGAGCTCAGTATGCTTTGACGGAAGCAGGAAAGAAGGCTCTTGCTGATATTGATATCATTGATAATGATTATCTTACGCGATTTGAGACTTTTAGAACCTTTATAAACTCAGAAGAAGTGGTATTGTCAGACTCGCAGGTTACAGCAGATAAATCGCCGGAAGAAGTATTCGAAGGTGCGTTTGCTGAATTAAATGCATCACTTGCAGATGATCTCATGGCTGAAGTTATGAAACTTACACCGATTGATTTTGAACATTTGGTTGTTAAACTTCTGTTAAAGATGGGCTATGGCAGTGGAATAGAAGATGCAGGATTAACAACTCAAGCCACTAATGACGGCGGAATAGATGGAATAATAAAGGAAGATCAACTGGGATTTAGTGCTATTTATATCCAGGCAAAACAATGGGCGCCGGATAGAAGTGTAGATCGGCCGGAAATACAGAAATTCGTAGGTGCTTTACATGAGCAAAAAGCTCATAAGGGATTATTCATTACAACAGCTTCGTTCTCAAGCGGTGCAAAGAAATCTGCCGAATCAGCAGGGGTTGTTCTTGTCGATGGAAAGCAGTTGATGAAGCTGATGATAAAATATAATCTTGGTGTTTCAGTAGAGCACGTATATGAAGTCAAAAGAATAGATACGGATTTCTTTACTGAGGGATTTTGATTGAATACTAAATGTCTTTGTTATGAATCTTTTGGTGTTCATAACAATGTTGTGGATGAGAGTGTATAAGGTATAATATGGGAGAGTATGTGAAAAAAAAGAAAAAAATGGTATTCCCAAGTGTTGATTCTTTACAACAGGTTGTGAATGTAGTGAATGAAGCGGCAGCAGCTATAAATGATAAGAAAAGAGTTATCAGAGATAGTGCGATACCAGAAGTACTCGCAGGAGCTTTGGGGGCTGGTATTGGAGGAGTTGGTTCTTTTGCTGCACTTTATGGACTGGGGACAGTTGGTCTGTCAGCTGCAGGAATCACATCGGGATTGGCGACAGCAGGTGGAATTGTAGGTGGAGGTATGGTTGCGGGAATATTTGTTTTAGCTGTTCCAGTGGCAGCCTTGGCCGCAGGTGGAGTTGGAGTGGCGACTCACATTAAAAACAAACAACTTAGACAGGAAAAAGGTAGACTATATAAAGAAGCGTTAAAAAAACATGAGGCTATTATTGAAGCCTTGGAAGAGGAGAACAAAGAAAATAAAGAGAGAATTGATTATTTAAACAGTTTAAATATTTTACTAACACAAGCCATAAAAGATTTAAAGAAAGACCTTGGTGTTGAATGAAAAACCATAATTATTCCAAAGATGAACAACAACTGAATAGTGTTTTGCAATATCAATCTAAAAGACTAGATAAACTTAATTCAATTGATATGTCTGAGGTTAATGATAGGATTAATGAAAGTGAAAACATACTTAAAGAACTTGGTTATGGTGCTGAATTAGATGAGATACAACTGAATGCTGGGAAAAAGCCTGGTAGAAAAGTTTTAGTTGTTCCGACGTGGGAAGAATTATGTTTTGAGGCTGAAAATGCTGTTGGTGGCAAGAATGATTTGGAATCAATATTCACAGAAGATGAATTGCGTTCGAATGAACTATCAATTCGAATGTTAAAAGAAGATTTCAATTCATTACATAGACTTGATAAATTTGATATTTGTTTAAGTGCCATAGCCGGTATTTTAGGAGCGACGATTGATATATTACTTGTAGGAATTCCTAAAAGGAGTCCGGATGGGCTCAAAGCCGGTCCATTATCTGATTATATACGAGATAGATTTGACAAGGCTTTTCCGCAAGAAGAAATGGAAAAACTGGCAAATTCAAAAGTAAGCAAAGTTCCGTATGATGCACAAGATAATAGAAACACAAAAATAAATGTAGATGGTCTTTCGGCATATTATCATAGATTATTATCGCTAGGACATGATCCGATTCTTGGTTTTATTTTTGGCGTTGCCGATATTCTTAATGGAACGATGACAACAATAGATAAATCGGGCCGAATAGTAATACAAGTTATAGATAATTATTCAGATAGAAAAGAGAGCAATATTTTTGCTGCGATAGCGAAACAAATAGCTCATCTCAAGTCAGATATAAATACTTCTATGGGCTTGCCAGCACCATTGATGGGCTTGTTTAGTCTTTTACAGTTTGGAAGCTTTGGAGAAGAAGAACAAACAATTGCCGAAATAGTTCAAGGAATGTATTACGAAGGATATGATTTTGTTCATTTTTGTGCACAATCTATCCCGGTAATGATAGTTGAAGTGATTGTAAGAATTGGCTATGCAATTAAAAGGATTAAAGAAGGATACAGTATAAAAGATTCTATTCCAGTGTCATTAAACAGAGAAAAACATCCCAAATTGGCGACTATGCTATTTATTGGACATTCAGGTGCGACAGCTATAAATGCAGGAAAGGTTTTCTTTGAAAAGAATCCAATGGCTATTAATTATCCGCAATGGCTAGCATTTGCGAAATACTCATTTAAGCAGCTTAAATGGGTACTTAAGGATAAACCAAAGATGCGAGATGCTTATGTTGAAGGAAAATTATATGGTGAATATCTTTCTGTGATTGACGATATAGATAATAATTTTAAAGAGTTTTCTAAAGACTATATTGTAGTGATGAAAGGCGAAAAATAAGTATACTGAAGGATATAATCGGAGGAAAAGTACTATGAAACGAGAACTTGGAATTGCGCGTTGTGGGCTGGCCTGCTGTCTATGTTCTGAGAATGTGACTTGCAAAGGATGTAGAAAAGATGGCTTTATGGAACTGTCGTGGTGCAAGGATGCAGAGTGGTGTGAAGTTCGCAGGTGTGGAATTGATAAAGGTGTGAATGGATGTTATGAGTGTGAGCCGGCAGAATGCAGGAAGGGGCTCTATGCGGAGAAGATAAAGCCGAGAGCATTTGCGGAATTCGCCAGAAGATATGGAGTGGAAGAACTGCTTGATTGCCTGGAACGTAATGAGCAGGCGGGCATCGTATATCATCGAGAAGGTATTATGGGCGACTATGATGATTTCGATGACTTGGAAGAATTGATAGAGTTTATCAAAACCGGGAAGCGGAATACTGAGAGTATTTAATAGCAGATTAACTTCATTGGTTTCATGAAACCTGTTGATTTTTCTCGTGATTTAGTATATTCTGAAAATGGATGAAGACAAAGGCGTCGATACCGTAAGGTACCGGCGCCTTTTTGCGTATTTGGAAACAAAAAACTGCGCTTTTTCATAACTATATAACGATTTGTTGGAGATGTATTTTGCTTTTTGGGAGGTGTGATTTATGGCGGCATTTGATGAGATCTGTTCGGGGATTCCGATGATGGATGAGGCACTGCAACATATTAGGCTGGGGGATAATGTTGTATGGCAGGTGCCTT
>JAEEGL016019629.1_pt1 | contig 10653 bp, 4 predicted proteins | sample 9134231 | NCBI WGS metagenome assembly JAEEGL01 (sample SAMN16246548, study PRJNA631951) | gut metagenome | biome: gut microbiome; feature: rumen; material: fiber-attached | host: Bos | place: Iran: Karaj | collected 2018-10 | reverse complement strand
TCCTTGACGGTCTTCGCCGCCGCCACGAACCCGATCGAGCTCGGCACCCACTTCTGGTGCGTCACGGTGCCGCCCTTGTACGCGGTCGTGACGGACACGTCCCCATCGACCTTGGCCGTGTAGAAGAGGCAATACGGATCGTCAGGATTCTGCGCGTCGAACACGTCCCCGACGGCATCGGTCCTCAGACCCTCTATGCGGTACATCTGGCCGCTCTTGAGCCGCATCGTCACCTTATTGGAACCCTCCGGCGCTGAACCCTCGGCCTTCACCTCCTGCGGCACCAGTACAACAGTGCCGGCGACGGTGAACGCCGCAAAATTGCCGACCGTCGGATCGGCCACGGTGAAACTGCCTCCCGCGATGTCGCCGCCAGACACCTTCACGAAGAAGTCTCCCGCCTCAGTAAACGTCTCCTCGAGCGACACGCCCGCAGACAGGCTGCCTGTAGCGACCGTGCCCACAGCCTCGGACTTGCCCTCCGCGTTCATCTTCATGAACTGGACGGAAACGACCGCGTCGCACGCGCCGGTCACGACGACCTTCTGGAGGGCGTTCCCGCCCACACCCTCAAGCCTGAACACGTCCTGGAAGTCGGTGTGGCTGATCTCGCCCGCCGCGCTTCCGCCGTTTGCCTTGAACGAGAGAGGTGTTGTGGACGCGTCGTTGTTCTCAATGTCCTCGTAATGCGCTTCGCCGTCCGTGGCCTTCGCGATCACGATCATCTCGTCGAAGCGCTTGATGAGGTCGTCCCAGTTCGCGTTCGCCATCGGGCTGACGGAAGCGAATCGTGTGAGCCGCGCCGCCACCGAACCATCCTTCCTGAGCAAGACGAATATCGGCACCCCGGTGCGGAAAGCATTGGAATCCTCCGGACGATGGAATCCGCCCTCAGCCGTGTTCTTTGAGACAAGTTCGCGGTTGCGCTCAAGAACGGCCAACGCGTCATCGTCGGAGACGCCCTTTCGTGTAAGGTAGCCCAAGCCGCTACGAAGCATCGCGTTCGTGAGCGAAGAATCCGCACCTGACGCCGGGTATTCCTTTGCCCGCGCCAGTGTCGTCTCGTAGGCCTTGCGGGAGAGCAGCGTTGGCCTCGTGCTCTCAACCGTATTAGTCTCGAACCTCGGGATGTCGATCGCGACGAACGCCACCTTGTTCGACTTGGCCCATTCCGCGAAGCGGTTCTTGCCGCCCACATCCTTGACGGAGGCGAAATTCCGCTCGACGTTCGCGCAGTCGGGGCACCAGAGCGACCCCGAAATGTCCACCAGCGTATATGCGTCGCCATCCTCGGATGCCACCTTCTCCTTCGCGACATCGAGATCCATGGTCCATTCTCCCCATGCGAGGACCGGCTTGTCACTGCGATTGGCAGTCGCCTTACGCTCGCCAATCCAAAGCGGATTGTAGGCGGAATTCTCCGCCTCGACGTAGGTTATGCTGTTCGTCCCCTGCACGGTGCCGTCGGCGGCCTTGACGACGAGAAGCGCCTTGTCGCCGTCTTCTGCGAACGTGACGCCAGAGATGTCAACCGTCACGGTCTGGCTCGTCTGCCCCTCCTCCCACTCGACGGTCTGCGTCGCGACCTCGCTGCCGTCCGGGCCGATCAACACCACAAGGTTGTTCGTGGCGACCTCGGCGGCATCCTCCGCCCGCACCAGCTCAAGCGAAACGGCCGTCGTCCCGGCCTCTGCCTCCAGACGGTTGCCCTCCGTCTCCTCAATCGTCGAGGCCCCGCCTGAATACGGGGGCTTGATATCTGCCTTCCAATCCTTGAAGACGGTCGAAAGCATGTTCTCCACATTCACAACTCGCGTAGGATATGTAGCCTCAGTGAAACTAAGCGGCGCTGAGGACGACCCCTTGCAGAACGTGTCGCCGTCCATGCGCCGGTTGATGCCCGCCTTTTGCCACCACATCACCACAAAAGGATAGGCGTTGATGCTGGAACCGCCTTTGTACCACATCCAGTTGTAGGCGTTGCAACCAAGCCCCGGGATGGCAGGGCTACCCGTCTGGTCTATGTTGTCGTCCCCGCCCGCCATGTAGCAGCAGATGACCTGGCCCGCGTCGTGCGTCTTCTGCCAGGCGACGAACTCAGGTTGAACGAACACGATGTCCGTGTACCAGCAGTGCACGCACCCGTGGTTGCTCCACACCGCGAGGAGCGGCAGCCCGTTGTCGTCCGCATACTTCTTGCAAACTTCGAAGTTCGTGTACCACTTGCCCAGCTCGAGCGTCATGCCCGGCTGCGCGCGCACGCAGTTCAGCTCGGCGCCCTGTGCTCCTGCGGGCATGGTGTACGGGTACATCGACTTGGCATAGCCCCAAGCCGTGGCGGCAAGCATAATCGCCAGCCCGCCAACCATCAATTGTATTCTGTTGCTGCTCATTTTGTTACTCCTTTTGCTTCACTTGCGAAAACGAAATTCGTGCCATGCGGATACTCAAGTGTCATCTCATCATGAAGTTTCTTGAAAAGCCCCTTCTGCGCCTGCTCCGCCTTCCAGTTCGCCAGCGTCTCCTTCACAAACTCTCGCGTCCGCGGCTCAGGCTCGGGAACGACGAGATAGAACGTAATCCGTGCCAGCGTCACGTCCGCCACCCTGGCGGACGCTAGAGAATCCTCCTTCGTCCCCTCGCTCCTCTCGAGGATCTTCACTATTGAAAGCCCGTCGTCAAGCTCGAACGGTCCGCCGATGGAGCCGATCGGCGCCTTGAACGCCCATTCGGCCATAACCTTGTTCTCCGCCTCAATCTCCTTGTATTCCAACCGATCCCAGAGTTCGGCCTCTTCCGGCTCGTACTGCCCGCACTTGAGCCCCGTCTCCTTGAAGTCGCGACCCTCCGTCGTCACCATCTTCAGGACGTTCGAGCAGGTAACATACGTGACGGCGTTCGAGGCGACCGCCTGCTCATAATACCTGTCCTGGCGGGCAAGTCCTTCGTCCACCTCCTTCTCCGTCACCGAGAACGGCCCGCCTCCGAAATGGTTGCGCGCATATTCGAGCCGCAACGGCATAAGCAGCTGGTCCTCGAAGAAGCCCACGTCCACTCCAAGCTGCTCCGCCGCAACCTTCATCCCGACCTTCCTGAACTTCAACTGGGCGAGACACCTATCAAGAAAGGACTCTCGCTCCTTCCTGGGAATCTCTATCTTGTTGGCAGCGATGTACTGCTTCACGAGACGCTGGTTCACGATCTCCGCAAGAATCGAAAGCTGCCTTTTCTTCATGAAGCCCGCAACGGCAACGTCAAGCTGAGCCTCCGGCTTGTTGCGGTTCGTATGGCGATAGATCGCCTTCTCGACTTCGTAGCGCCTGCGGAAATCCTCCACCGTAACCTTGTCCCCGTTTATCTTCGCAAGAACAAAGCCCGCGCGCTCACCCAAGACATCTATTACGCAAAAATCGCCGGACGGATGCGAAGACCAATCGCATCCGGCAACAACGGCAAGGAAAAAACTTATCACCGAAATCTTTTCAAGGCGAAAAAACATGGCATATATTGTATCACAACAGCTGCGCTCCTACAAGCGCAAAATCAAAAAAAATGGGGTAAGCACTCGCGTGCTCCCCCCATTGTCTTTGCGAACGTCCTTGCGAACGTTCAGCTACGTCAAAGCGTCACGTAATTCGGAACCTTGAGGGTGCCGTCGTTCTTGTACTTCTTGGACGCGGAAGCATTATACTTGACCGCCCAGGTACCGAACGCGACCGTATCCGAATCCACGAGCGCCGTCAGAGCGTCGCACTTCCAGACCTGGGACGGATCGCAGCAGGTCTTGCTGTTGAGGGCAAAGGACGCACTCGTCGTGCCGGCGAAGTTGCCGGAGAACGAGGTGTACTTCTTGCCATCGAACTTGCCATAGCCAGCACCCGTGAGTGCATAAGCCTGCGGCGTGGTGAAGCCCCTGTCAGAGTAGTCAGCTTCGCCAGCGAAGGTCCACGCCCACTCGGCGTCCTTCTTCTTCGTCCCCATGACGTTGAGGAACGTGGTCGTGAAGGCCGCGTTGTTGAGCTGCACCTTGCGCTTGCTGTCCCAAGCGACAACCGTGCCGGTCTCGATCAGGTTGCAAACGTCCTGGCAGTCATAGATCCAGCCAGAGAACTTGGTCGTATCCTTGGCACGGAGAATGGTGCAAGCCGGCGCCTGACCCTGCCCGCCGCCAGGGGTGCAGATGTTACCACCAGCACCAGCCTTCGCGACAACGCCCTTCGTTGTCTTGACCGTCATCGAGAGCTGATAGACGAGCACACCAGGCGTGGGCGTGCAGTTGTCCGCGAACGCACCAGCACCGATAGCCGCAACAGCGACCGCAATCATGAGTTTCTTCATTTTGTTTTCTTCCTTTTTGGAGTCGGGCTTTTTGACCCTTCCCCGTTCCCTTCGCTTTCCTTCATTCCGGCAATCACCCGATCGCTTTCACTCCAGTCCACTCCAGGAGGTTAACCTTTTTTTGTTTTCCCGTACCATTAGGCTTTGACTTCTTTCGCCGCGCCGGGTACACATTGATCAGGGTTTTGACGCCTTCTCAAAGGTCCTAGGCCCCGGACTTGGCGTCCGAAAACCTTTTGGTACTTGAAAACGCCTGTATTATCTCATATCTCGGTTTTCAGGTCAAGGGGGTAAGGCAAAATTTTTTGAAAATATTTTCACATTCGCCAAACGCCTGTTTTACAGGCCTTTTCAATATAGAAGTTTCCGCCATCAAACTTCCGCCTCCCCTAAACCCCCTAATCTACACGCTCTACACGTTCTACACGGCTAATCCTCCTAACCACATAACTACATAACTACATAACTAAAAACGAAGCCGACCCGCTAGGATCAGGTCGGCTTTCGTTTATCGGTTAACTCTTGAAGAAACTTTGAAATCTGGGATTGGGATCGCTCCCTCATCCACGCCTCTTTATGCCGCCCGACAACACCGATGACAGCCTTTTGAAAAAAAAGTTAAAAAATTTTCTGCTCCCGCCTTTGGGGGATCTGACGCCCCCTTCCTAAATACAATGCGCCGCCGCAATGTCAGTCATCGCGGCGGCGCATCATGGAGCTGAAGCTCTGCGCTTTACTTCACTTCGGAGAGCGTGAAGTTAATCGTGCCGGTTGCTTCCGCCTTCTTCATTGGCTTGGCCTGCGCCGCACCCGATGCTTTCCCATCCCCCGATTCGGACGAATGGGACGAACCGGAGGCCTTCGATGTCGATCCATCGAACTCCCCGTCACACTGTTTCAGCACCCCGCCTTCGTGTACAAGATACCGCTGTGTATCGGACTTGCAAAGAGACGCTTCCATCACGCCGGGCGCGTTGACGTCCACGCCCTTGCCCACAAGCCACTGAGCGACGGCCAGACGGTTTTTCGCCGCGGCAATCGTCAGCTGGGCCGGACCGTATTCCGCACCCGCGTCGGCAAGCGCATCCAGCACGTCGCGGCTGCCCGCGAGACAGGCGGCATCCATAACGGATACGCCCTTGGCGTTGACGGCCTTGACATCGGCCTTGGCGTCAACCAGCGCGGCGACGAGCGCAGCCTGGTTCTTGCGCGCCGCAAGGAACAATGCCGATTCGCCGGCCTTGTTGGCGCTGTTCACGTCGTTTTTGGCCAGCATCGCCTTGACGACAGCAAGGTTGCCGCGCTGAACGGCGTAGTGGAGCGCTGTGTTGCCGTCCGCATCCGCCGTCGTGAGCGAGGCGTTCGCATCGGCAAGCTGTTTCAGGAAGGAATTGTGCCCCGTCTGGATGGCCACAAGCACACCCGTACGTGCGAGCGGGTCGCGTGCGGAGGTCCCGTTCACGTCGGCACCCAGCTCAAGCGCGCGTGTGACCACGGCCGGCTGGTCGAGATAGACGCCGCCAAGAAGGGCCACCGTCGCCTGGGCGGCATCAATCTTCTTGCCAAGCTTCAGCAGCCTCATCGTGCGGGCGTATTCGCCGAGGAGGGCATTCATCTTGAGATAGGCCGCCGGGCACTTGATCCCCAGCTGCTTGGCGATGGCATCTTCCGCCATGGCGATCTGCGAATCGAACGACACCTCGGCATCGATATCGGCCAGAAGCTTCGCGTAGACCGCCGCGGCATTGGCGGCGTCACGCTTGGCGATCAGGTCGGCCGTCTTCGCAAGGTACTTGCCAAGGTGGGCTTTCAGGGCCTCGTTCAGCTCCCACGTCGTCATCGGATCCGGCGACTTCGTGATGAGCGCGAGAATCTCTTCCTTGAGCTTCTGGCAGAATTTCTTGACCTCTTCGGGGCGATAGTACTGGGCCACGATGCTCTGCTCAAGTTCGGAAAGCGCCTTTTCGAGCTCGGTGAGATCCTTGTCGGTCTCCACCACATAGGTCCCGGTGCGCTTCTCCATCATCGTGCGGATTCGCAACGTCAGCCTGTCAATGTAGGCCCCCGCTTCCGTCTCGGCGATGGTGAGGCCCACCATCGCGGTCTTCAGCTGGCCGAGAGCTTCGACAATCTGCGCGTACGTATCGTGAACATACGGATAGTTCTTGGCGTACTCGCGGAATTCCTCGTATTTCTTCGCGCCGAACAGCTCATCCGCCTTGGCGTCGATCTCCTTCAGGAGCGCCGCGCACTGGTTGGGGTTGACGATGCTGTTCAAAAGGCCGATGCGCGTCGCGTAGATGCGGGCATCCCATTCCGTGTCGCCGACGAGCGCAACGTCGCGTACAATGTTGCGGGCATCGGTGTAACGGCTTTCCGCGACGGCTTCGGACACCTTTGCGATCAGATCGGTAAACACAAACCTGTATTTTGCCGACTTGAGCGTATGTACCGTCTTGGCGCGGAGCTTGGCGAGCCGGTCGTTGATGGCATTGGACCCTAACAGCAGCTCCGTCTTCTCCTCGCCGCCGGAAAGGAGCGCAATGCACGGTGCGATTTTCGCCTTGAAGTCAGCCACCAGCTTCTCGGCGTTCTCTTCCGTGCAGTCGTTGCGTACAAGCGCCGTGCGGTAGTCGGCGAGAAGCTTCTCGTAATCGTCAAGCGGGATCTTCTTTCCGCCTTCCGACACCGTCTTGTTGACCGTGTCCACATGGCTGGCGAGGCGCGCGGCCTCGATCATCGCCTTGCGCGTTTCATCAACCACGGGCTGGACCTTGTCATCGGCAATGCCGATCTTGGCAAGCTCTTCCTTTACGCCATCGAGCTTTTCATCCAGGAAGGACGTATAGGTGCGGATGTTCGGATATTCCTCCACCCATGCAATCGCACTGTCGTAAGAGGAGTTGTCCTTCGCTTCCGCCACCTTATCGGCGAATTCCTTTTCTATGGCCGTCCAATGGGTGGGATTGACCAGTTTCAGCATCAGCTCCATGCCAACCTTGCGAACATGCGCGTTCATATCAAGGTCGTCCGTGGAGGTGGCCGCCCAGATGGCCTCGCGCGCCTGGGCATATTCGCCGTCGGCGACAAGCTGCTTCACCTTTGCCGTGAGTTCGTCTATCGCGGCCTTGATCGCAGCTTCACGCTGAGCAGCAAGATAGGCGGCTTTCTTCTTTTCCACGTCTGCGGTAAGCGCGGCGATCAGCTTGTCGATACGGGCGTTGAGTGCGCCCGTGCCGAGCTGGAGGAACGCCTTCTTCTCAACAATGTCGTCCTCCTTCGTCGCCGCTTTTGACAGTGGCGCGAGGAGCGGATTGACGTCGCTGTTGAACTTGTCGACGATCCGCTTTGCGGAATCTTCCGTGCAGTCGTACCGTACGAGCAACTTCCGATAGTCCTCGAGCTTTTCCTGGTAGGCCGCCAAATCCGGCGCCGTACCGGCTATTTCCTGCCCCTTGGTCGTCATCACGGAGTTCGTCGTGACGTCGGTCATGTCAAGGATTCGCGCGGCCTCACCGACCAGAGTCCCCGTGGCCGCAAGGATGGGCTTCATGTTCTCCTCCGCGACGCCCACCTTCACAAGTTCCGCCTCCACCGTCTTCAGCTTCTCGTCAAGCAGCAGGGAATAGGTGCGGACGCGGCGGTAGGCCTTCAGCCACCCGATTGCCTCATCAAAGTTGTTCTCTGCCACGAGTGAAGCGACCTTTTTCTTCAGCTCCATCTCGATGACCGACCACTCGGAAGGGTTCACCAGAACATGCATCTGCTCAACGGCGTATTTGCGCACAAGAGCGTCAACGGCCGCATTCCCCGTGGTGGGCGCGCGCCAAAGGGCTTCGCGAGCCTTGTCGTAGTTTCCGTCTGCGACGTTTTTCTCCACGAACACACGCACCCGGGCGATGATCCAATCGGCGTAGGCCTTTGCGACTTTCGTCCTGTTCAGTTCCGCGGCATAGGCAAGAACGGGGTCGTCAATCTCTTTGATGCCAACCTTCTTGACATTCGAAAGTTCATCGCTCGCCAATCTAAACTGCGATGCCGCAAGGTGTTTGGCCACCGCCGCATCCATTGCTTTCTTCGCCGCTTCGACGCGCGCCGGATAGATGACCTCAACCCTGTACTTGGCGGCTTCCGCTTCAGCAACGGCCCTGAGCGCCGCAAGATCCTCGGCCGTGGCGTCGGCACCAGCGATCTCCTTTATCTTTTCATCCGAAATCTTGACTTCTGCGATGTTGACTTTGCTGTCTTTCACCACAACATCAATCTCATGCCGCACCGCCTCCCTTACGGCGATGGCGTTCTTTTCCACTTTCTCCCTTGTCGAACTGGAGACCATCACGGTTTTCCCCGATGAATCAAGCACCGGATTCCCCTGAGAGTCCACAAGCTGCGTGGCACAGCCGGCGACAAGTCCAACCAATGCCAACGATGGCATGAACAACAACCTATTCATCCTTTTTCTCTCTCCTTGCCCATTTACGGTTTCACTTCACAAGGACCGGGCTCTTCCTTGTTTCGTGTTGCAATCCAATCACATCTCACGCACAATCCATTTCATTTGTGCATTGAGATGCAAAAAATTCGCGTGGATTGTACACCAAACCCATATTTTGTGTCAAGCGTGGCGAGTAAAATTTTTAAAGTTTCTCACGGACTTCTATAAGGAAAAAACGAAGCCGACCCGCTAGGATCAGGTCGGCTTTCGTTTATCGGTTAACTCTTGAAGAAACTTTGAAATCTGGGATTGGGATTGCTCCGTCATCCATTCCCCTATATGCCCCCGATTTCACCCGATGACAACTTTTTCAAAAAAAATTTATTTTTTCCTGGACCCAAACAGCTCAGCTATGGTGCTCCTTTATCCGTAAAAACGAAAAATATATAAAAAGTAATATATTTGTGAAAAATCTATCATTATCGTGAAACGTCGGAAGAGTCCCGTTTTACTCTTTTGGTAAAAATACCTGTGCACCGAGGGTGGTCAGGTTCTTGGCAAGGGCCTTATCTGCGGTATCGACCGTGATTCGAGACGTATCAAGACCGAGAATCCTGACGGCATGCACGTAATCGAGAATCAGCCGATCGGCCCGGTGAGGGCCTGTCCCTCCGGTATAAGTTACGCGGTATGCGCCGCTCCGGTAGGAATTCTCCTCGGATCCGTCAAAGACAATCCAGTTGAGGGTTGAGGGTTGAGAGGTGAGAGTTAAGGGTTGAGGGTTCGCCGAGACAGACGATTCCGGCGGAACAATGCCAAGACTGGCGAGATAGTCGGCTTTAAGCTTGGAAATCTCCTCAGAGGTCAGCTTGGAGACGTTTCGGTGGCGGAGAATGGCATTCCACCCATCAATGATATGCAGTTGCGCCCCTTCCCCCAGCTGCTCAAAGTCATGAAGCGCCACAAGGGCAAGGTCAAAATGCGCCAAAAGGGAATCGCGCTCATCTTCAACCCGTACGAGCCGCTCCTTCACCTCGGCCAAAGCGGTCTTCAGCTCGCGCACGCGCGCGACGCGCGCGTCTTCTATAACATTATTCGCCGTCAAACTCCAAACTCCAAACTGGAAACTCTAAACTCTAAACTCCAAACTCCAAACTCTAAACTTCCCCCTAATCCTCCGCCGACGCATTCGGATCCTTGAGCTTGATGCCCACATCCTTCATCGTAATCGTCTTGAGCTGTTCCGGCGTGGGATTCTCGATCTTCGCGACGCGCATGGCCTGTCGCGAAATCGCCTCCTCAAAGAGTGTGCGCGCCCAACGCCCGTTGCCGAACTTGCGGTCGCGCTTTTCCGTCCGGATGCCGATGAAGGCGTTGAGATACTTCTCCACATCCGCCGAAAGAACATACTGGCTCTTCTTGGCGTTCATCCGGAACATCGCCGCCAACTCCTTCGCCGAATAGTCGGGGAATTCCACATAGTGAGTGAAGCGCGACGCAAGACCCGAGTTGGCATCGATGAACTTCTTCATCTCCTCCGTATAGCCCGCGACGATCACGACAAGCCGGTCGCGGTCGTCCTCCATGCGCTTCAGGAGCGTGGAGATCGCCTCGTCGCCATAGCTGTCCTGCGGACCGTTCACAAGCGAATACGCCTCGTCGATGAACAGGATGCCGTCCAACGCAAAGTCGATCACCTGTCCCGTCTTGATCGCGGTCTGCCCCGTGTAGCCGGCCACGAGTCCGCCGCGGTCGCACTCCACGAGGTGTCCGTTCTTCACCACGCCGAGCGCCTTGTAGATTTTCGCCATGATGCGCGCGACCGTCGTCTTGCCCGTCCCCGGATTGCCCGTGAACACCATGTGGTACGAAATCGGCGC
>JAEEGL014909123.1_pt1 | contig 10653 bp, 8 predicted proteins | sample 9134231 | NCBI WGS metagenome assembly JAEEGL01 (sample SAMN16246548, study PRJNA631951) | gut metagenome | biome: gut microbiome; feature: rumen; material: fiber-attached | host: Bos | place: Iran: Karaj | collected 2018-10 | reverse complement strand
TTCAAGTTGCAGAGAGGAAGTTCTCTATCAAGTCCGGCAATGTTTATCTTGTATACCATAATATTCACCTCATGATCTGATTTCTGCACCGTGTTTGAATGATGCAGCAGACAAAATCTTTTTCGAAATCTTATCAGCTTCTTCAACTGTGAGAGTGTGGTCTTTTGCTCTCAATGTGACGCTGAAACTTAAACTCTTCATTCCTTCAGGAATCTGGCCGCCTCTGAATACATCGAACAGAACGATTTTTTCAATCAATGTCTTTTCACAAGATTTAATTGTATCAGCCAAATCACCGGCAGCAGTATCTTCTTTACAAACGAATGAGAAGTCACGTGTAATTGCAGGGTATTTCGGCAATTGATTGTATTTTTCACTCTTCTGAATATTGTTGAACAGAGTTTCGAAATCTAATTCTGCCAAATATACTTTACTTGAGAAAGTATAGTTCTTAGCAGATGTCGGATGCAATTCACCGAATGTTCCCAATTTTTGTCCATTCACATAGACATCAGCGCATCTGCCCGGATGCATCACTGTGAACTCTTTATTAGATACATATTTAACATTGCTGATTCCGGCGCATTCAAGAATTGTTTCAATTGTGCCTTTAATCGAATAAAAGTCTATTCCTTGACCATATGCGCCAAGAACCAATTTCTGTCTTTCATCCGGAAGCGTTCCTTCCAAACCATGAATATTGGTTACAACGCCTTCTCTCGGAATGAATACTTTTGCCAATTCGAACAAGCGAGCAGATGGAACACTTCTGGTAGTATTTGTTTCAAGTACTTCAAGCATTGTCGGAAGGGCAGATGTTCTCATTGTCTTTGTGTCTTCGCCAAATGGATTGGAGATTTCAACAGATTTTGTAGCTTCATCTCCTTCTTTCCAGCCGGCTTTAGTATATAGCTTTGAAGACATGAATGAATATGTACATATTTCATCATATCCCAGACCGCAGAGAAGAGAGTTTATTTTCCTTCTGAATTGCTGAAGAGGAGTTAATCCGCCCGGAACAAGTTGAGCTACAATTCTGCTTGCTTCAACTTTATTGTATCCATACATTCTTACAACTTCTTCGGCTATATCATTCATGCATCTTACGTCATCTCTGAATGAAGGAACAACTAAATCGTCTCCATCAAATGTGAAGAACAATTTTTCGAGCATTTCTCTCATGTCATTTGGAGATACGTAGATACCCAAAAAGTCATTGATTCTCTTTGGCTCGAATGGAATCTTGCATACTTCTTTTTTGGTTGGATAAATGTCTATATATCCTGAAACAACTTCGCCTGCATCAAGAAGAGTTACGAGTTCGCAAGCTCTGTCAACTGCTTCAAGACACATTTCGCTGTCTAGACCTTTTTCGAATCTTCCTGAAGATTCTGTACGCATGTTGAGTTTCTTGCCCGTGATTCTGACGGATGTGCCATCAAAATTAGCTGATTCAAATACAACTGTTTGTGTAGTGTTAAGAATTTCGCTGTTAGCACCGCCCATAACTCCGGCAACACCGACTGCCTTTTCAGCGTCAGCTATAACCAAAGTATCTGCAGACAGAGTTCTTTCTTCATTGTCAAGTGTCATGAACTTTTCGCCTTCTTTAGCAGTTCTGACATCTATTTTTTTGCCTGAAAGACATGAATAATCAAACGCATGCATAGGCTGGCCATATTCAAGCATAACGTAGTTTGTTATATCTACTATGTTATTAATTGGTCTAACGCCTGAAGCTTTAAGTCTCATTCTCATCCAAATTGGTGATGGACCGATTTTTACGTTTTTGATTACTCTTGAACAATATCTGTAACACTTAGGATCACTTATTGTTACGTCAATGTAATCATGAATGTCACCGTCTGATTCTTTTACAACAGGTTTTTTCAGTGTAAGTGGTCTGTCAAAAGAAGCAGATGTTTCTCTAGCAAGTCCTATTACTGAAAGACAATCAGGACGGTTGGGTGTAATCTCAAATTCAACCGCGTTGTCATTTATCATTAAGACATCAGTTATATCATCGCCCGGTTTACAATCTACCTTTGATTCGTTCAAAATCAAAATTCCTTCTTCGATTGCAAGAGGCATATCATGCAAATCTAGTCCGAGTTCAGCAATTGAACAGAACATACCTTCAGAGAGTTCGCCTCTGAGTTTGCCTGTTTTTATATCTCCGCCATGAACGTGAGCGACAATATCTGAGCCTTCTGGAGAAATAGCTACTGGAACCAGTGCGCCTTCATAAACGTTCTTTGCGGCTGTGATTATTTGCAGATCTCTTTCGATTCCTATATCAACCTGGCAGATAACAAGTTTGTCTGCGTTCGGATGGTTTGTGATAGATTTGATAAGACCCACTTTAACATTTTTAACTTCTTGCGCCATATTTTTCCATGATTCAACTTTTGAACCTGTTATTGTTATGGTGTCGCAAAAATCTTTAATATCTATATCTTTGACATCAACATAATCGTTGAGCCAGTTCATTGATAAAATCATCTTTATCCCTCCTTATAATCAAAATTGCTTCAAGAAACGTTCGTCATTTTCGTAGAACAGTCTCATGTCGTCAATTCCGAATACACTGAGAGCAATTCTCTCTATTCCCATACCGAATGCAAAACCGCTGTAAACATTCGGGTCTATTCCACAATTCTTCAAAACAAATGGGTGTACCATTCCGGCACCGAGTATTTCTACCCAGCCTTCGCCTTTACATACTCTGCAGCCTTTGCCTCCGCATTCCCAGCAAGAAACATCAACTTCAGCTGATGGCTCGGTGAAAGGGAAGTGATGAGGACGAAATCTGATCTTTGTGTTTTCACCAAATACCTTTTTAGCAAACAATTCCAAGACACCTTTTAAGTCTCCCATAGTTATGCCTTTATCAACTACAAGACCTTCCATTTGATGGAATATAGGTGAATGTGTTGCATCAGCAGGATCTGCTCTGTAAACACGGCCTGGGGATATTATTCTTATTGGAGGTTTTGTGTTCTCCATTGTTCTGACCTGAACAGGTGATGTCTGAGAACGCAAAAGAATATTATCTGTGATGTAGAATGTGTCTTGAGTGTCACGGGCCGGGTGATTCTTAGGCAAATTCAAAGCTTCAAAGTTATAGTAGTCATATTCTATTTCAGGTCCTTCGACAACACTGAATCCCATACCGACAAATATGTCAACTAATTTTTCTTCGGTTTGTGATATAGGATGTCTATGTCCAACATCAACTTTTTTGCCTGGCTCGGTAACATCTATTGTTTCTGCCAGCAATTTAGCCTGCATGGCCTTTTCCATGAAACTGGACTTTTTATTTTCTATAGCTTGCTCAATATAAGCATTAGCTTCATTTACAAGCTTACCAATGCTTGGCCTGTCTTCAGGAGCAACTTGTCCCATACTGCGCAGAACTGCTGTCAGTTCGCCTTTTTTTCCTAAGTATTTTACTCTAATAGCTTCGAGATCTATTCCGCTATTTAGCATTTCAATAGCTTCTTTTTTTATCATCTCGAGTTTTTCTTTGATATCCAAAATTAATATCTCCTTTGCAAAAAAATAACCTTCGCCCACAATTGGGACGAAGGCAAAGACTCCGCGGTACCACCCGTTTTCCCACTCTCGTGGGCACTCTTATCCCTTAACGCGGGAAACGTCTTTTGCTTATTACAAAAGAAGTTCGGAAGTGAAAGGCTTTTTACATATCAATAATCTGATTCCAGCCAAGTCAGATTTCTCTGTATATTGATTGTTGTAAATGCCGCTTCGTCATCACCTTTATTACTATAATTGAATTATATCATAGCAGATATATTAAAGCAACGAATTAGACCAGAATGCTACAAAAATTGACAAAAATGTTACTCAAATCAGCTGAGCAACATTTTGTCGCTGACGAATTCTTTTCCTGAGTTTTCTTTGAATTTGGTCAACAAATCATTTATTGTCAATTCTGATCTTTCTTGTCCACATGTGTCAAATATTATTTTGCCATCCTGCATCATCAGGGTTCTGTTGCCGTAATCCAGAGCTGATTGCATGTTGTGAGTAATCATAAGGCAAGTAATATTATTCTTTGTGACAATATTGTTTGTCATTTCCAGGACTACATCTGCTGTTTTCGGATCCAGTGCAGCTGTGTGCTCATCTAAAAGCAATAGACTCGGTTTTGACATAGTTGCCATAAGCAGTGTAACAGCTTGTCTCTGGCCGCCTGACAATAATTTCACGGGGCGATTGAGCTTGTCTTCCAAACCCATTCCGAGTGTAGATAATTGTTCTTTGAAATAATCTCTATCTGCTTTTGTTATTCCGCTCATCCAATGTCCTCTTCCGGAAGCAAGAAACAGATTTTCTTCAATTGTCATATCTGGTGCTGTTCCGCTGTTAGGATCCTGGAACAATCTACCAATCATTCTTGCCCTTTTGTGATCTGGGAGCATGGTTATATCTTTTCCATTCAGAATAATTGATCCTGAAACAGTTGAAACGTTTCCGCAGATAACATTAAACAGGGAAGATTTTCCGGCACCGTTAGAACCTATAATTGTGACAAAATCGCCATCATTAATTGTAAGAGAAAAATCATCAAATACCTTTTTCTCATTTATTGTTCCTTTGCTGAGGATAACAGAAATATTTTTTAGTTCCAGCATATTATTGCACTCCCTTCTTTTTGAAAGTCAAAGAGAGCTTTCTCTTTATTTCTTCGGAATTCTTTACAAAAAACGGAATTGAAATGGCAAGTACAACTATGACTGCGGAAACAAGTTTCAGCATGAAGGCCGGCATGTTAAGTCTCAAAGCAATTGTATAAACTATTCTGAATATGAAAGCGCCCAAAACCGAACCGATTGCTCGTGTCCACAAGCCTCTTTTTCCCGTGAGTGTTCTTCCGATAAGGAGTGAAGCTAATGCAATTGTCAAAATGCCTGTGCCGATATTGATATCTGTGGATTTTTGATAGTGAGCCATCAAACAACCGGATAAAGCAGTGATTGATCCCGCTATGCTCAAACCTATTATAGTAGTGATTACAGGGTTAATAGAAGAAGATTTAACCATTGTGGAGTTGTTGCCGGTAGCTCTGATTGCAAGTCCTGTTTTTGTTTTCAGGAAGAGAACAAGAAGAATCAATACTAATATGACAACAATGAGTATAACAAACAACTTGTATTGGTCTTTCAAGAATGTGCCTTCAAGCCATTCTCTCATCTTGGTGAAGACGGTTTCGGATCTGTTTAAATTAATCAAAGCAGTATTGCCCATGACAGCGATGTTTATTGAATAAAGTCCTGTGTTGACTATAATTCCGGCAAGCAAGCTGTTTATTCCCATTTTTGTTTGCAAAAATGCTGTAATCAATCCGGATAAAAGCCCCGATGCCATTGCAGCAACAATTGCTAAATAGGGATGACCTGAGAGCGCAACAACAGCACCGACAGATGCACCGAGAGTAAAACATCCGTCAGTAGATAAGTCACAAACATTAAGCATTGAATAACTTAAAAACAATGCTAAAACAGTCAAGGACGTAATCAAGCCCAATTCAAGCGCTGTCTGTCCAAGCATTAACAATGATCCGATATCCATCTTAAATCCTTTTCTATTTAAAAGTCACAAAGTCACTCTTGCGAGTGACTCTATGATTATCAGTCTTCAAAATTTTCAGCTGTGGTTATAGGTTGAACCTTTATGCAATATGGAGCGATTGTTGTTTTGATTGTTTCATAATCAAATCCCAATTTTTCACATATTTCAGTGTTGATTGTAGCAGTTCCGTTGTCAAATGTTTTAACTGCTGTTGTTTCAGGTTTGCTTCCTTTTATCAAGATGTCTGCAACCATATTTGCAGTTTCAACGCCAAGGTTTGCATAGTCTACGCCGTATCCACAGAAAGCACCATTGAGAGCAAATGAGTCAGCACCGCAATATTGTGGTATTTTTGCATTTGCAAATTTCTCATATATTGACAATTCAGCTGTCATAACAGTGTTGTCTGTAGGAGTAAATACAGCTTCAACTCCTTCTGTAATGAGAGCATCAGCAGCAAGTGAAATTTCACTTACATTTGTTCCTGTACGCTCAACTACAGTGATTCCTTTACTGGATAAAAATGTTTTAGCTGTAGCAATAGGAGTGGTGGATGCATCCTGACCAACATCATAGAGAAGTCCGACTTTTTTGATTGTAGGATTAACAGAAAGCATTACATCGAGTATAGCTTCTGTGTTCAAAAAGTCTGATGTTCCTGTTACGTTAGCGCCTGGTTTTTCAAGTGAGCTAACAAGATGTGTTGACATTGGATCTGAAACTGCAGCAAACACTACCGGAATCTTATTGTCTTCCGTAGCTGCCTGCATTGCCATTGCAACTGGAGTTGCAACTGCTACCATCAGATCAACTTTTTCAGCAATGAAGTTTGCAATTATTTGATTCATTACACTTGAATCAGCGTTGCAGTTGTCATATTTAATTTCAAACTTTACGTTCTGTTCTGTTGCTATTTTATCCAATTGTGATCGGATATTTGAAACTATCTGATTAAGAGAAGCGTCATCGACATAGTTGCATATGCCTATTTTATATGTTTTTGTGTTATTGTTTGTTGGGGTGCATGCAACTACACCCAATACCAATACCAAAGAGAGAACAAATGCTGTAAACTTTTTCATAATAGAATCTCCATTTATTTGATAAAATTTTATGCTTTTGCTTTTTTAGTTTTCTTTTCTAATGAAGCTCTGAAAGATTCAGAAATAATCTCGTAATCTTCTTCAGAACAATAATCTTTAATATCTGTACTCATTTCTTTCTTTGTCAGCCGTTTGTTTGCAAAATCCCCTATTATGGAATATGCAACAGCGAATATTGGAACACCTATGAATAGACCTGGTAGACCAAATAATCCAGCCATGACGATGATTGAAATTAGAACCCATTCAGAAGACAATCCAATGCTTGTTCCCATAAGTTTAGGAGCAACTGTGTATCCATCAATAGCCTGAATGGCTAATACAATTATGATAAACCAAAGCAGCTTATCCGGTTGAGTTACAAGAAGAACAAGTGCAGAAGGAATTGCTCCGATGATAGGGCCAAACATAGGAATCATGTTTGCTACACCCATAATTATTGATATAAGAGGCGCATATTCAACTCTCAATATTGCAAGCAGTGCAAATGTTACAATGCCTACTATCAAAGCATTAAGTATGACTCCTCTGATATATCCACCAAAACTCTTGTTTATGTTTGTTGTTGTTTCCATTAATCTTGCATATCTGTCTCTTTTAAATACGCTCATTACCATTTTCTTTGCGATTGATCCGAAGAATTCATAAGAGAACAGGAACAAAATGGAAAAGATCAAGCCTAACAACGATTGTCCAACAATTGCAATGAATCCGGACAAAAATGAACCGACTACAGGAAGAGCATTCTTCAAGTAATTTGAAATCACAACCAAAATGTTGTTCAGCGCACCGGATGCAAGTGAGAAAATGTATTTTAAAGTATCCGATGCATTTTCAGAATGGACGTCAATCCAGTTATTAGCTTCATCAATATAATCGCCTAATTTGTATTGCAGCTCTGATACACTTGATAACAATTGGGGCACTACGGCCCATAAGAACAATGAAATCAGTGAGAGTGCGATAATTAACGTTAATAAAATAGAAACAAGTCTTTTAACTCTTACCGGTTTAATAAACTTGAACACCTTGTTGTCAAAAAAACTGACAAGAGGTTTAAACAAATAAGCAAATACCAGTCCATAAAGAATAGGGCTCAGTGCTCTGAACACATGGGATAAAAAGGAGAATATAGTATTGTTTATACATGCAAATACCAAAATTATACATGCTAACAAAACAATCAATGCATAAACAGCTATTGTAAAGTACTTATTGCTTCTGTCTATTTTCATGCCATCCTCCTCGATAAATTACATTAAATTATATCATCTATATAGTATATGGTCAATCAGAAAAAATCGACAAAAACACGATTTTGTCAAATAATTGTTACATTATCAATCGATAATAGATTCAAGTGGTTAAAAATCAAATAATTATGCAAAAAAGAGCATAAATTTTCAACAAATGTGAAAAGCTATGCTCTCTATTAATCACTTATTTTTTCTGTGCCATTAACCAATCAACTAATCCTTCAGTTGCATATGCATTTGGCCAGACGTTGTGTCCTACACCTTTAAAATATGTCGCTTTCATTAGTTTTCCGCCGGCGTTTTTGATGGCTTCTTCCATATCTTTTGTGCCTTTTGGAGGAACTGTTCCATCTTCAAGTCCATGGAAAGCCCAAATTGGGATGTTAACTAATTTGTCTGCCAAACTCGGTATACCGCTTCCGCATACAGGAATTGCAGCTGCAAATAAGTCCGGATATCTTGCAAGCATCTCCCATGCTGCATATCCTCCCATGGAGATTCCGCCGAGATATATCCTGGTTTTATCTATTCTTTCATTATTTACAAAAGAGAAGAGCAACTCGGTTGCAGCCTCAAAAGTTACTGTTGGATATTCTGTCAATTCTCTTGAGCCTGTAGCCCACATTTTATTAATCGGAACCCAGTTGTACTTAGCGGGGTCCGGTGGACACTGAGGTGCGACAATGACACAGTCATCTCTCTCAACTAACATATCCAGTAGTTTGTTTTCTTTTGTAAGCACCCTGATCTGTTTTTCGTTTTCAGTTCCACATTCTCCATAGCCATGCATGAAGAACATAAGAGGGTATTTCTTCTTATTTAATTTGAATCTTGTTGGATAGTAGACTCTATATGGAAGGTCATATCCATCATCATAATTTTTGCTTTTATAATCCAAATGGCAATAATCCATTGAATCAACAGTTCTATTGTTTGACATATTACATCCTTAAAAAATATTTCCAGTCAATTATACAACAAGTTTTGCTTAATGCAACAAAAATATGTCGATTATTATATGAAAATGTGATAAAATAGCGTGGAAAAAAGTAATTGAAAGTTAATTAATATGAAAATAGATTTTAAAAACGGGTCAACATTTAAAAATTTAATATTGTTGTCTTTGCCCGTTGTCATCGAGCAATTGCTTATTACTTTAACCCAGTATGTGGATACTGCAATGGTCGGACAACTTGGCGAAAATGCAACAGCATCAGTAAGTTTGACTACAACAATTACATGGCTTATAAACAGTATTTCTTTTGCTGCAAGTATTGCTGTAATGACTTTGGTTGCAAATTCTATTGGAAGTCAGGATCAAAAGAGAACAACTGTTTTATCAAAGCAGGCTTTGCTGTTATCAATGATATTCGGTGTAGTTGTAGGTGTTGTAAGCATTTCATTGAGCCCATTTATACCGATATGGATGGGTGCAGCTGAAGATATCAGATATGATGCTTCCATTTATTTTGCAATAACAAGCATACCTATGATATTCAGATCGACCAGCATTATTCTGGGCGACGCTATCAGAGCTACAGGCGATACAAAATCCACAATGTATGTTGTTATCTCACAAAATATTCTGAATGTAGGCCTTAACTACGTGTTTATATACGTATTCGGTTTAGGTGTATTAGGTGCTGCAATAGCTACAGCTATTTCACATGTCTTCTGCGGTTCAGCTATTTTTGTCATATACAGAAAGAAAGCTATCCTTTATTACCCGATTAAGGAATTGAAGTTCGACAAACCCACAATGAGAATGTGCTGGAGATTGATTTATCCCGTTCTCATAACACACATAGCTACAAGAATGGCTCACGTTGTTTTCTCAGGTTTGGTAACAGGAATGGGCACGACAACATTTGCCGCTCACTCTATTGCTATTACAGCCGAAAGCTTGTTCTATGTCGGAGGATTCGGCATCCAGGTCGCTGTGCAAACCATGGTCGGTATGGCGGTCGGGGAACGAAACCAGAAAAAGTTTAATGAGGTTGTCCGGTCCGGATCAATAATGGTATTTGTTTTCATGTCGTTGACAGGACTTGCGATGTATTTAGTTGCTTATCCTTTGGCTTCAATATTTACAATCAGTGATGAAGTGGCTACAAAAAGCGCGGAAATGCTAAGGTTGATAGCCTTTACGGAACCATTCTTCGGCGTAATGATTATCATGCAGGGAATATTCTATGGACTTGGGCAGACTAGATACCCAATGATTGTTGAAACTACTTCCATGTGGGGAGTCAGAGTTGTATTTACTTATTTAGTTGTAAACGTATGGCACCTCGGTTTGAGAGAAGTCTGGTATTGCATGATGGCGGATATACTTGTCAGAATGCTATTCTTTACGCTTCCAATGGTAATAAAGAGGGTCAGAGAGCATTTCTTCATTGAAAGTATAAGTTGATTCCAACTTCATAAGGAATTTCGAGGTGGTATAGTGATTGGTAATAAAATGATTTCACATAGTAATGTAGAAATAGAAACAATTTTAAGCAATTGGTTTAATTCGACCGTTTATTCGGATGACAAAGTTTTTGTCAAAAAGATTAAAGAACCAAATTGCAAGATTACAATCTTCCTTGCTGAATATTATCATTACAGAATAAACTCTACTTTAACTTTGACGTTAATTGTTGAAGAAAACACCGATGGAATATCTGTTGAAATCATTTCTAGTGGTGGAAAAGAAG